>Ga0335073_10000752_pt1 | contig 42341 bp, 36 predicted proteins | sample Lox_Sample_22_FD_207093 | JGI IMG/M metagenome (GOLD analysis project Ga0335073, IMG submission 207093) | Soil microbial communities from Loxahatchee National Wildlife Refuge, Florida, United States - Lox_Sample_2.2 | ecosystem: Environmental > Terrestrial > Soil > Wetlands | place: USA...
GCGATTTCGTGTTCGCCTTTCCGGCGCTGCTGACGGCGATCATGCTGACTTCGACTTTCGGCCCCGGCGTCGTCAATGCGATCATCGCCATCGGCGTCTACAACGTGCCGGTGATCGCCAAGCTCACCCGCGCGACCGCCAACGGCGTGCTTTCGCGCGAATATGCGCTCGCCGCCCGCGCCGCCGGCCGCGGGCCGGTCGCGATCGCCTTCGACCACGTGCTTCCCAATATTGCGCCGGCGCTGATCGTGCAGGCGACGATCCAGTTCGCCATCGCCATCCTGGCGGAGGCCGCGCTCTCCTATCTCGGCCTCGGCGCCCAGTCGCCGCAGACGTCGTGGGGCAAGATGCTCGCCGATGCGCAGAACGTCCTCTACAACGCCCCGCGACTCGCGCTCTACCCGGGCGCCGCGATCGCGCTGAGCGTGCTCGGCCTCAATCTTCTCGGCGACGGCCTGCGCGACGCGCTCGACCCAAAACTGAAAGGGCGGGCCTGAGATGCTGCTCGAAGTCGCCGAGCTCGCCGTCGATCTCCCGACCCCGCAGGGCTGGCACCGAGTCGTCGACCGGACATCGTTTTCGCTCGCCGAGGGCGAGAGCCTGGGGGTGGTGGGCGAATCCGGCTCCGGCAAGACGATGACCGCGCTTGCGCTCATGGCCTTGACGCCGGAGAGCGCCCGCGTCTCGGGTTCGATCCGCTTTGAGGAGCGGGAGCTCGTCGGCCTTGGCGAGGAGGGGATGCGGCAATTGCGCGGCGACCGAATCGCCATGGTCTTCCAGGAGCCGATGACGGCGCTCAATCCGCTTCATCGCGTTGGCGCGCAAGTCGCGGAGCCGCTGAAGCTGCATCGCGGACTGGCGAGGAGCGACGCTCGCCGGCGGGCGGTCGAGCTGCTTGAGCATGTCCGGCTTGCCGAGCCCGAGCGCGCCGCGCGTTCCTATCCGTTCGCGCTTTCCGGCGGCGAGCGTCAGCGGGCGATGATCGCGATGGCGATCGGCTGTTCGCCGCGCCTCATCATCGCCGACGAGCCGACGACGGCGCTCGACGTCACGGTGCAGGCGCGCATTCTCGCCCTCATCGACGGCTTGCGCGCGGAATCGAGGATGGCGATCCTGCTGGTGAGCCATGATCTTGCGGTGATCGCCGGGCATTGCGATCGCGTCATGGTGATGTACGCGGGCGTCATCATGGAGAGCGGGCCGGTCGACGTCGTTCTGCGTCAGCCGAGAAACCCCTATACGCTGGCGCTGCTCGAGGCCCGGCCGCGGCCCGACGCCCCGCGCGGCGCCCGGCTCGCGACCATTCCGGGCGCGCCGCCGCTGACATATGACCATCGCCCAGGCTGCCCGTTCGCTGGCCGATGCGCGCTCACGATTGACCGATGCTGGTCGACCCCGCCGCCTGAGGTTGGGTTCGGCCCGAACCATCTTTCGCGTTGTCATCGCGCCGAAGAGGTCGGCGACCGATGAGCGAGCCGCCGCTGGTCGAAGCGTCCTCCCTCGTCAAGACCTATCGTCTGCCGGGCGTCGGTCCGTTCGGACGCAAGAGCGCCCGGCCGGCGCTGGCCGGGGTGAGCTTTGTGATCCGGCGCGGGCGCTCGTTCGGGATCGTCGGCGAGTCCGGGTCCGGGAAATCGACCCTCGCGCGCATCGTTCTTGCGCTGGATCGGCCGGACTCAGGCGCGGTTCGCCTCGAGGGACGCTCGCTGTTCGATCTGCCGCGACGCGAATTGCGCGCAGCAAGGGCGCACATGCAAATGGTCTTCCAGGACCCGTACGGGTCGCTCGATCCGCGCCAGCGGGTCGAGAAAATCGTGGCCGAGCCGCTGGCGGCGCTGGTCGGAACGGGCAGGGCCGAGCGGCGCGCGCGGGTCAAGGATGCGCTCGAGGCGGTCGGCCTCAAGGCTTCGGACGCCTTGAAACATCCGCATGAGTTTTCCGGCGGCCAGCGCCAGCGGATCGCGATCGCGCGGGCGGTCATCACGCGGCCAAAACTCGTCGTCGCCGACGAACCGGTGTCGGCGCTCGACGTCTCCGTCCAGGCGCAGGCGCTGAACCTGATGAGCGATCTCGAGCGTGAGGCGGGGGTGACCTTTCTCCTGATCAGCCACGATCTCGCCGTTGTCGCCCACATCTGCGAGACGACGGCGGTGATGTACCGCGGCCGCATTGTCGAGATCGGCAGGACGGAGGACCTGTTCGCCCGCCCGGCGCACCCCTATACGCGCGAACTGGTCGACGCCACGCCACGCCTCGACCGGCCGACGCGCGTCGCCCCCCTTGCGCCCGCCGAGGGCGGCGCGCCGCCGTCCGACGGCTGTCCGTATGCGGAGCGTTGCCCATTCGCCCGCGCGCGCTGCCGAGAGCAGGCGCCGACCCTCGACGTAATGGCCGAGGGGGATCGCCGGGTCGCATGCTGGTTCCCGCTGACTTAGGTCAGAGTGGCTGACACGAAACCGGCGCTTTTTGGGTTGAAAAGCACTTGCGCGCCGCATTGCGGCTCCCAATCTGATAGTGCGCGCATGCGACAGCCGCAGAAGGCGTCGCTGGCATGATACGGAGGCTCGTAATGGGCACGGCGGATGATTCGATGGGCGGTTCATACGGGGCGCGGGAATTCGGCCCGAGCGAGTGGGCGGGCGCCCGCTGGCGGCGCGGCGCCTCCCGGTGGACGGCGTTTGAGATCGTCGCCATGATTCTGGGCTTCATCGTCTTCTGGCCGATCGGGTTGGCGATCCTCGGCTACAAGTTCTGGCAGAGCCGCTACGGCGGCCCCGATCTGCAAACGCTCGCAACCGACAAATGGCAGGATGCGCGCACCATGATGAGCTCGAATTCCTCCTGGACCTCGACGTGGGGATGCGGCGGCGCAATGCGGCGCGCGAGCCGCTATTATGCGCCCTCGACCGGCAATGTCGCGTTCGACGAATGGCGGACGGAGGAATTGGCCCGGCTCGACGAAGAGCGCCGCAAGCTCGACGAGGCGCAGCGCGAGTTCGCCGAATATGTCGACGCGATCCGCCGCGCCAAGGACCGCGAGGAGTTCGAGCGCTTCATGGCCGAGCGCCGCGCCCGGCCGGCCGGCGGCGACGGGCGCCCCGCCTAAACTTACTCCATTACGCAAATTGAAAAGCCCTCTTCGTTGATGCGAAGGGGGTTTTTCTTTCTTGACGGTCGCCGCTCCGCCGATGGTATGGTCCATGGCCATCCCATCTCCTGGAGCGACTCCATGCGCCGCCTCTCTCGATTTTTCTTCATGCTGGGCGTCGCCCTTACCGCCTCGACGGGTTTCGCCTTCGCCAAGGACAGCGTCACGATCGGCATGGTGCTCGAGCCGCCCGGCCTCGATCCGACCAGCGCGCCGGCGGCTGCGATCGGGGAGGTGACGCACTACAACATCTTCGAAGGACTGACCAAGATCAACGAGGACTTCTCGGTCACGCCGCTGCTCGCCGAAAAATGGACCTTTTCGCCCGATCTCAAGACCCTCACTTTCACGCTCAAGCCGAACATCAAGTTCCAGGACGATGAGCCGTTCACCTCCAAGGACGTGAAATTCTCGTTTGAGCGCTTCGCCGCAAAGGACTCGACCAACAAGGACAAGGGATTCTTCGCCTCGATCGATTCGGTCGACACCCCCGATCGGATGACGGTGGTGCTCAAGTTCAAGGAGCCGAGCTTCGAAGCGTTGTTCCATCTCGGAATGGACACCGCCGTCATCCTCGACGAGAAGAGCGCGGCGAGCGAGGCGACCGACCCGGTTGGCACCGGACCCTACAAGCTCTCCTCGTGGACGAAAGGCTCGTCGCTCACGCTCGACAAATGGGATGGATTCCGCGACGCGGCGACGATCCCGATCACCCACGCGACCTTTCGCTTCATCTCCGATCCGTCGGCGGCGGTCGCCGCGATGCTCGCCGGCGACGTCGACGCATTCCCCCGCTTCGCCAATGTCGAGGCGCTCGGCCAGTTCAAGAGCGATCCGCGCTTTCAGGTCCTGATCGGCGGCACCGAGGGCAAGACGATCCTCGCCATGAACAACAAGAAGAAGCCGCTCGACGACTTGAAGGTGCGCCAGGCGATCGCCTATGCGATCGATCGCAAGGCGATCATCGACGGCGCGATGAACGGCCTCGGAACGCCGATCGGCAGCCACCTGACGCCGAACGACCCCGGCTACATCGACCTCACCGGCATGTACCCGCATGATCCGGCCAAGGCGAAGGAGCTTTTGAAAGAGGCCGGCGTCGCGACGCCGCTCGAGCTCAGCCTCATCCTGCCGCCGCCCCCTTACGCGCGCCAGGGCGGCGAGATCATCGCCGCCGAACTCGCCGAGGTCGGCATCAACGCCAAGATCCAGGATGTCGAATGGGCGCAGTGGCTGAGCGGCGTCTACAAGGACAAGAACTACGATCTCACCATCATCAGCCACGTCGAGCCGCTCGACATCGGCATCTACGCCAACCCGAACTATTATTTCCAGTACGACAGCCCGGCGTTTCAAGAGATCTACAAAAAGGTGACGACCGCGCTCGATCTCGCGGCGTTCAAGGCGGCGCTCGGGGAAGCGCAAAAGAAGATCGCCGAGGATTGCGTCAACGCCTTCCTGTTCCAGTTGCCGAACGTGACGGTCGCCGACGCCAAGCTCAAGGGCCTGTGGAAGAACGCGCCGATCTTCGTCAACGACCTCTCGGCCATGTCGTGGCAATGAGCGCGCGCGCGAGGGCGGCGAAGGGCTGAACATGCAGCCGTTCCGGATGTCGGCGCTGGAGCTCATCGGCGCCTACCGACGGCGCGCCCTCTCGCCGGTCGAGGCGATGGCGTCGGTCATCGAGCGCGTCGAAGCCTACGAGCCGCACATCCATGCAACCTGGCTCTATTCCCCCGAGCGCGCCCTGAAGGAAGCGCGCGCGTCCGAGGCGCGCTGGGCGAAGGGCGAGCCGCTTGGTCCACTCGACGGCGTGCCGGTCACGATCAAGGACAATATCGCGACTCTCGGAGACCCAACGCCGGTCGGCACGGCGGCGAGCGACATGACGCCGGCCAAGGCCGACGCGCCGCCGGCGGCGCGGCTGCGCGAGGCCGGCGTCATCATCTTCACCAAGACCACGATGCCCGACTACGGCATGCTCTCGTCGGGTCTCTCGAGCCACCACGCGCTCGCGCGCAATCCGTGGAAGCTCGACCGCAACCCAGGCGGCTCGTCGGCAGGCGCCGGCGCCGCGGCGGCGGCGCTCTACGGGCCGCTGCACCTCGGCACCGATATCGGCGGCTCGGTGCGCTTGCCGGCCGGCTGGTGCGGGGTCTTAGGCCTCAAGCCGAGCGCCGGCCGTGTTCCGATCGATCCGCCCTATATCGGTCGCGTCGCTGGACCGTTGACCCGCAACGCGGCCGACGCCGCCTTGATGATGGCCACGCTCTCGCTGCCGGACGTTCGCGACTATTCGAGCCTCGAATATGAGAAACTTGACTGGGCGATCGAGCCGGCGCCGCTCAAGGGCCTGCGCGTGGGGCTCATGATCGAGGCCGGGTGCGGCGTTCCGCCGACGCCTGAAGTGAGCGCGGCTGTCGAGCGCGCGGCGCGCGACTTCGAGGCCGCGGGCGCGCGTGTCGAGGCGCTCCCGCCGTTCCTTAGCCAGGAGATGCTCGACGGCCTCGACCATTTCTGGCGCACGCGGGCGCTGATCGACCTCAAGGCGCTGTCTCCCGCGAAGCGCGCCGCAGTGCTGCCCTTCATCCGCGACTGGGCGGAGTCGGCGGCCGGTTTCTCCGGCGAGCGGGTGTTTCACGGCTTCAGCCAGATCCCTGCGATGCGGAAGGCTGCGATCGAGGCGACTGTCAAATTTGACATCGTACTGTCGCCGACGGCGCCAATGACGGCCTTTCCGGCCGAGTGGGCTTCGCCCAGCGGCGATCCGCTCAACCCGTTTCCGCACATCGGCTTCACTGTCGCCTTCAACATGTCGGAGCAGCCGGCGGCGTCGGTCAATTGCGGCTACGACCGTGAGGGTCTGCCGATCGGGCTGCAGATCGTCGGGCGCCGCTTCGACGATGTCGGGGTGCTGAGAATAGCACGCGCTTTCGAGGCAATGCGGGCGCGGGAGGCGCGGCCATGGCCCGAGCCGCCAGGAACGTGACAATGCATTCCCACAGACGCGCTCGCGCCGTCGTGAGCCGATTACGTCGAAGCCTCGTCCTGGGCGCCGTTGCGGCCATGCTCTGCGTCCGGGGCGCGCGCGCCGAAGATTGCGGCCACGGTCCGGAGGGGTTCAGCCAGTGGCTCGCGTCCTTCAAGCAGGTGGCTGAGGGCAACGGCGTCTCCTCCGAAGCCGTTGACCGTGCGCTCGCCGGCGTCGCCTATGACCCCGCGGTCAAGCGCCACGACGGCGGCGTCGCCATGTTCGGGCACAACTTCGCCGGATTCGCCGCGAGCCACGTGACGCCGGGAATGGTCGCGCGGGGCAGGGCGGAACTGAAGCGATACGCCGAGCCGCTCAAGACGATCGAGCAGCGCTTCGGCGTGCCTGGGCCGGTGCTGGTGGCGATCTGGGGGCAAGAAACGAGTTTCGGCGGCGATAGCGGCTCGTTTCCAACCTACAGCGCCCTCGCGACTCTGGCCTGGGATTGCCGCCGCGCCGAGCGCTATCGCGCCGAACTCGTCGACGCGCTGATGCTGGTCGAGCGCGGCATCGTGCAAAATCCGAGAGAATTGCGCGGCGCCTGGGCCGGCGAGATCGGCCAGACCCAGCTCATGCCTTCGGCCTATCTCATGTTCGCGACGACGCCCGACGGGACGGGAACGCCCGACCTCATCCACAATTCCGCCGATGCGCTTGCTTCGACCGCGGCCTTCCTCAAGTCGCACGGCTGGCAGCCGGGCGCGGGCTGGGACGAAGGGGAGCCCAATTTCGCCGCCATCCTGCAATGGAACTCGGCCGAGATCTACGCCAAGACGGTGGCGCTGTTCGCCGACCGGCTGGCGGGGCGGTAGGCCGTAGCGCCGCCAAAACCTTAATCCTCTTCGACTATCGGTCTCGCCGATGACCGTCGTCGAACGGCGCGCGCCCGCACGCCCAACCCTTCCCGCGAAACGCCTGATCGCCGCCCTCGCGGGCCTTGCCCTCATGGCCTCGATCGCACTTCTGCTTCGCCGCGCCGCGCCCGGAGCGTCGTCGATCATCCCGGTCGCCTTTGCCGGCCTCGCCGGACTGTCGGTCGGCGTGCTCGCGCTGACGCTCGAGGATGGCGCGCTGACAAAGTTGACGCAGGCCGTTCTGGCCGGGGTCGGTTTCCTTGTACTCGGCGCGTTAGCCGGGCCCGATGCGCAGCTCAGGCTATTTAGTTTTGCTTCCGTAGCGTTAGGCGCAGCGCTTGTCCTGTGGCTCGCGCGAACGGCGCAAAGGATGCCGCGTCCCTCGCTGCGGTTCATGGCGCTCTACGCGGCGGCGCTCGCGTTGCTTTCCGCCTACGCGGCTTATCTCGTGCTGGCGTCGCGCGATCTGATGATCGCCGATTTCATGACCTATCGCGAGATCGCGATCATGGTCGCCCAACTGGCGGATTCGGGAAACTGGGCGCTGCTGGCCTCGGCCGCCGCGCAGTCGATCACCCAGGACTATGCGTGGGGCCCGGCGCTGGTTCCTGGCCTCGCGCTGGCGCTGACCGAGCCAACGTCGCGCGGGATTTACACGTTTGCATTGCTGGCGCTCTACGCCGCGCCGGCGCTGCTGGCGCTCACGGTCCTCGCCCGCGACCTCGCCCGACGGGCGAGTCCGAGCTTGCCCTCACCCCGACCCTCTCCTGCGAGCGGGAGAGGGGGAATCCCTTCTCCCGCAGAGCCCGCCGAAAGACGGGCGCCTCTCGACGCCCTGTGTGGGAGAAGGCGACCCTTAGGACCGGATGAGGCGATCCTCGGCTTCGGCGTCGCCGCTACGTTCGCGGCTTACCCCGCCGCGATGGCGGTCGCGGCGCGCGGCATGCCGGATGTCGGCGGGCTCGTGCTGACCGTCGTGGCGCTTCGGCTGGCCGAGCGCCTCGCCCGACTGCTTGCGCTCGGACAGGGCCATGACGCGCGGATCGCGCCGATGGCGCGCCGCGTCGCGCTGGCGCTGGCGTTGACGCTGTTCGCGATGTTCGCCTTCCGGCGCTGGTACGCGCTGGCCGCGGTCGGAATAGCGGCCATGCTGGCGATCGAGGCCGCTTTCACCGCGTTCCGCGCACGCGCGCGATTTCGCTGGAAAGACGCCGCGGCGGCGAGCGCGCTCGGCGCGCTCACGCTGCTCGCGCTCTCAAGTCCAGTGATCGTCGGCTGGCTGCCGGACCTCGGTGCCCACGACTACGCCCGGTCCTACGCCGCCTATCGCAAGCCGCCGGACGTCTTTGTCAGTCAGCTTGGCGAGTGGGTCGGGCTTTTGCCCGCGCTTGCCGCTTTGGGCGGCGCGGCCTTCTTGTGGGCGCGCTCGGCGGACCGGCGCCTGCTGCGGTTCACGCTCGGTAGCGCGGCGGTCGCCGCCGTTTTGTTCCTGCGGATCCAGACGCCCTATATCCATCATCTTTACCTCATCGCGCCCGCAATCGCCGCGCCGGTTGCCGCCTCGCTGATGCTCGCCTTCGCGAGTCGGCCGCGCGCGACGCTCGCTGCATTGGCCGCGCTCGGCGCGATCACCCTTTCGCCGCTTGCGGCGGCGCTCAATCCGTCGGGCCTGGCGCCGGTCGCCGGACTGCCGCGCGCGCCGCGCGCCGACCTCGATGAGCTCGTCCGGCTCAAGGATTGGGTCGATGCCCACGCGCGCAGGGACGCCAAGGTCTGCGGCCTCGGCTCGAGTTACACGTTCAGCGGCCAGCTGATCGGCGAATCGTGGCAGTTGCTGCCGGAGCGCGGTCCGAGCAGGCGCGAGCGCAGCGTCAAGATGCCGGATGTCGACACGGTCGACGGGCCGCCGACTGCCGGCCTCAAGGAGTGCGCGATCATCATCGTCGGCGATCCGGTCCAGACTCACCTCAATCCCGACGATCAGCAGACGGTCGTTGTGCCCTCGCGCGAGATGCTGGCGGGGCAGGGGATCGGCGCGAAGTTCCGCCGAACCGGCGAGATCTTCCATTTGGAGAAGGGCGTCAGCGCGATTGTTTTTGAGCGCCTGGCGCCGCTCGACGACACCGACATCGCCGCGCTTCAGGCGCGCTGGCGCGCGGCCCGCGCCACGCTTGGATTCGAGGAAGACGAGCGGAAGTGACGACGGGCGATCCCAGTTCCAGGCGCGCCTGCGTCCCGCGCCTCACCCCAGCCCGTCTCCCGGCCTGGGTGGGGCTATTCGCGCCGCGGCGACCGTGTGCTCGGCGATCATCAGCTCCTCATCGGTCGGGATGACATAGGCAATCGTCGGCGATGCGGGAACGGTGATGATTTGGACGCCGGCTCGGTTCGCCTCGCGGTCGAGATGGACCCCCATCCACTCCATGCCGGCGAGGATGGCTTCGCGCACGCGCCATGCATGTTCGCCGATGCCGGCGGTGAAGACGATGGCGTCCGCGCCGTCAAGCGCCGCCGCCAGCGCACCGAGCTCGCGCCGCGCGCGAGCGACGAAATAGGCAATCGCGTCGCGCGCCGCGGGCTGATCGGAAGCCTCAAGCTCCCGCATGTCCTGCGACAGCCCGGACATGCCCTTGAGGCCGGAATCTTTGTACAAGAGATCGGAAATCTGATCCGCGCTCATCTTCTTCTCGGCCATCAGATAGAGGAGCACGCCCGGATCGATCTGGCCGCAGCGTGTTCCCATCGCGAGCCCGTCGAGGGCAGTGAAGCTCATAGTGGAGGCGATCGACCGGCCGGCTTTGACCGCGCACATCGAGGCGCCGTTGCCGAGATGAGCGATAATCACTTTGCCTTCCGCTATGCGCGGCGCGACCGTCCTCAGCTCGCGGGTGATGTATTCATAGGAGAGGCCGTGGAAGCCGTACCGGCGCACGCCCTCGTCGTAATAGGAGCGCGGCAGGGCGAACGTGTCCTCGACGAAGGGATGGCTGCGGTGGAAGGCGGTGTCGAAACAGGCGACTTGCGGGATCGACGGGAAGGCCTTCATCGTCGCCTCGATGCCGGCGATGTTGTGGGGTTGATGCAGCGGCGCGAGCGGGATCAGAGCGCGCAACTTGGCGATCGTCGCGTCGTCGACCAGCGCCGGCTGGACCAGGTCCGGCCCGCCGTGCACGACCCGATGACCGACTGCGGCGACCTGGCCGGCGTCTCCGGCCTTGCCGAGCCAGCCCAGAATGGCGCGCACGCCGGCCTCATGGCCGACGGGGCCGTCGGATTGATCCAATGCGACGTCGGTCTTTTCGCCAGCCGCCATTGTGGCCTCGCCCTTGGCGGTCGCGCCGAGACCTTCGATCTGGCCCGACGCCAGGGGCTTAAGCTCGCGGTTGTTCCCGAATCGGAACGCGGCGAACTTGATCGAAGACGAGCCGGCGTTGAGCGTAAGGATTACCGGTTCCAAATCCGCTGCTCCGCGCCACTGGCGCCTGCTCGCCGAGCCCCACGCCGGTGATCGAGCCGAGCAAGCTCTGGGGCGCCGGATTGGACGCAGGTCGGCCGCTTGGCCCCGCCGGGAGCCCGTGTCCACATCACGGAACGCGGCTCTCGTTTCCGCTCAACCCGACGCTATCACAATCCAGCGAAAGACAAGTATGGATCGTTGCAATGACGCCCGCGTGAAGTCTCGTCCGCGCGCTTTCCACCGCGAATAGGCAGACTTGATTCCGCCGCCCTTATGCTGTCTTAAACTCCCGGCCAAGGGACGTCCGCCCGCGACCGAGCCGCCGGGATCATTTGAGCATCAGGAAGGGCGCCTGTCTCATGACAGGCGAATGCGGCGATGAATTTCTCCCAGCGTCTGACCTTTCTCTTCTCGGCCCCGATGTTCGACGCCGACGATCTCGAGGGCCTCAGGGTCAACCAGATCATCGCCGCCATCGAACGGCTTGGCTTTCAGGTGATCAAGGCGCGCCGGGTCGAGGACGCCGAGATCGCCGTCCAGACCGACGCCGCGATCGGCTGCATGGTGGTCGACTGGGGCAAGAAGGGCATTGAGGGGAAGGCTGCGTCGCTCATCAACCTCATGCGCAAGCGCGGCCTCGACATGCCGATCGTTGTCCTGGTCCGGCGCAAGCGCTTCGAGGACATTCCCGTAGAGGTGCTCGACTTCATCGACGGTTATGTGTTCCTGGCCGAGGAGACGCCGGAATTCATCGCCCGCAACCTGGTCTCGCGCCTCAAGCAATATGCCGACACGCTGAAGACCCCGTTCTTCGGCGCGCTCGTCGACTACCAGGAGGAAGGCAATCAGCTCTGGACCTGTCCGGGCCACAACGGCGGCGTCTTCTATAGCAGGAGCCCGATCGGGCGCATCTTCGTCGAGCATCTGGGCGATGCGATCTTTCGCGACGATCTCGACAATTCGATCCTCGAGCTCGGCGACTTACTCACTCATGAGGGGCCGGCGCTGCAGGCGCAGAAAGAGGCCGCCGCCATCTTCGGCGCCGAGAAGACCTATTTCGTCCTCAACGGCACCTCGTCCTCGAACAAGATCGTGCTGACCAACCTGATCGCCGAGGGCGACTTGGTGCTGTTCGACCGCAACAACCACAAGGCCGCGCATCAGGGCGCGCTCCTGATGAGCGGCGGGATTCCGATCTATCTGTCGACCGACCGCAACGCCTACGGCCTCATCGGTCCCATTCGCCCCGCGGAGCTCGACGAAACGGCGATCCGCGAGCGGATCCGCGACTGTCCGCTCGTCGAGGAAAAGGACGCCTGGAAGCGCGAGCGGCCGTTCCGGGTCGCGGTGATCGAGCAGTGCACTTACGACGGCACGATTTACGACGCCCAGCGCATTATCGAGCGTATCGGCGGCCTGTGCGATTACGTCATGTTCGACGAGGCCTGGGCGGGCTTCATGAAATTTCATCCCCTCTACGAGCGCCGGTTCGCCATGGGCCTCAGCAATCTCGGCGAAGCGTCGCCAGGCATTGTCGCCACCCAGTCGGCGCACAAGCAGCTGGCGAGCTTTTCGCAAGCCTCGCAGATCCATGTCCGCGACCGGCACATCAAGGGCCAGCAGCGCCGCGTCGAGCACCGTCGCTTCAACGAAGGCTTCATGCAGTTCGCCTCGACCTCGCCGTTCTATCCGCTGTTCGCTTCGCTCGATGTCGGGGCGCAAATGATGAAGGGCCGATCGGGCGAGGTGCTATGGGACGACACGATCCGGCTCGGGATCGAATTGCGCAAGAAGCTCAGGGCAGTCAGGCGGGAATTCGAGGAGAAGGAGAGGGACCCGGCGCGGCGCTGGTTTTTCGATCCGTTCGTGCCCGAGAGGGTCTCGATCCGCGACGCCGCGCTCGAGGGCGCGACCCACGAAGTCCCGTGGGAGCATGTGTCGACCGACCTCATCGCCCGCGACCCACGGTTCTGGGCGCTGGCGCCCGGCGAAACCTGGCACGGCTTCGCCGCGCTCGAGCCGGGCTTCGCCATCACCGATCCGGCGAAGCTCACATTACTGACGCCGGGCTTCGATCGCAGGACCGGCGCCTACGAGAGGCACGGGGTGCCCGCGCCGGTGGTCGCGCAGTATCTGCGCGAGAACCGGGTAGTGGCGGAGAAGAACGATCTCAATTCGCTGCTTTTCCTGTTGACGCCGGGCGTCGAGTCGAGCAAGGCGGGGACGCTCGTCTCCGCCCTCGTCGCCTTCAAGCGGCTGCACGACGACAACGTTCCGCTTGAGGACGCCATGCCCGAGTTCGTCGCCAAGCGGCCGGCGCGCTACCGGGGCAAACGGCTCAGGGACCTGTGCGGCGAGATGCACGCTTTCTTCCGCGAAGCAGGCGTCAGCCAGTTGCAGCAGGCGCAATTCACGGCCAAGCACCTGCCGGAAGTGGCCATGACGCCGCGCGAGGCCTCGCGCCATCTTGTGCGCAACAATGTCGATTACCTCCCGCTCGCCGAACTCGATGGCCGGATCGCGACGACGCTGTGGGTCGTCTATCCGCCGGGCATCGCCACCATTGTCCCCGGCGAACGGCTGACCGAGCGGGCGCGGCCGATGATCGACTATCTCAAGGTGTTCGAGAAGGGCGCCAACGTTTTTCCTGGCTTCGAGGCTGAGGTCCAGGGCCTCTATCGCGAAGTCGACGCGACGGGAGCGATTCGGTTCTATACGTATGTGGTGAGGAAATGACGGGGTGAGCGGTCGGCAATGGACGCCAAGCTGAATTCTCCTGCGGAGCACGGCGCGGCGGCGCGCGAGTTGGTCAGGCCGGTCCTGGTGCGCAACTCGCGCGACGGCGACGTGCCGGCGATGCTCGCCATCTACCTGCACCACATCCGCCGAGGCGTCGATCCGGGGGTCGACCCCGGCGAGTTCGAGACCCCCGACGCAGAGGACATCAAGCGCCGCCGCAAGTCGATGAACCGCCGCAAGATGCCCCATCTGGTCGCGGAGGAGGGGGGAACGGTCATCGGCTACGCCTATGCCGTGCCATTCCGCAAGCGGCCGGCTTACCGCTATACCGTCAAGCATTCGATCTACGTCCGCAGCGACTGGCTGCATGCGGGGATCGGGCGCCAGCTGATGGGCGCGCTCATCGACGCCTGCGCGGCGGCCGGTTTTCGCCAGATGATCGGCTATATCGACGCCGCCAACGTCGCCTCGCTCAAGCTGCACGAGGGGTTCGGCTTCCGCCAGGTCGGCTATCTGCCTTCGGTCGGCTTCAAATTCGGCCGCTGGACGGACACCGTGATGGTGCAGCGCTCGCTCGGACCCGGCGCGACCGAGCCGGCGGCCTGAGAGAATCGCGCCCGGCGTCACCATCCAGACGAGGCAGGAATGGCGATCCACACCGCGGACATCAGCTGGGCGCTGAAAGAGAGCGACGATTTCGCCAAGGGCCGCTTTGGCCGCGGGCATACGCTGAGCTTCGACGGCGGCGTGACGGTCCCTGCGTCCGCTTCGCCCTACGTGGTCGGCAAGTGGGCCGTCGAAGCCGCCGTGGACCCCGAGGAGATGCTGGTCGCCGCCCTGTCAAGCTGCCACATGCTGTCGTTTTTGCATGTCGCCCGGCTGGCCGGCTTTGCGGTCGCCGCCTATGCCGACCATGCGGAAGGCCAAGTCGAGCAGATCGCGCCCGGGAGGCAAGCGGTCACCAAGGTTGTCCTGCGTCCGCGGATTGAGTGGACGGGTCTGGCTCCAGACAAGGAGAAGCTGGAGCATCTGCACCATGAAGCCCACGAGATCTGCTTCATCGCCAATTCTGTGACGACCCGAGTGACTGTCGAATAGGCCGCCGGGCCGGCTCTCTTCACGAAGCCGCCGGCGCCTGCGCGGCGATGAAGCCGGCGAGATCGGCCGCCCGCACCGCGCTCCGCGCCTTCAGGCCAGCCTCGCGGCCTCGAGGCGCGACCTCGTGCGCCGGCAGATCGTCTGGGCCGAAGCCGGCGCGCTGATAGACTTCCTCCGACATCATCACTTCGCAGCCGAACGTCTTGGTCAATTCCTCTAGGCGGGCGGCGACGTTGACCGGATCGCCGATCACCGTGAACTGGGCGTGGCGCTCGTAGCCGATATTGCCGGCGATGGTCACGCCGGCGTGGACGCCGATGCCGAAGCGGATCGGCTGAACCAGGGCGAAGGCGAGGGCGCCGTTCAGCGTCTCGACTTTTGCCGCGATCGCGGCGCAGGCGGCGATCGCCTGCCGGCACGCGGCTTCCGGCCGGCCGCCCATGCCGAACAGCGCCAGAAGCCCGTCGCCCAGGATCTGGTTCGGCTCCCCGCCCGCGGCAAGAACCGCGCTGCTCACCGCGTTGAGAAACTGGTTGATGACAAACACGGTGTCGAAGGGCAGGCGTCCCTCCGCGAGCCGGCTCGATCCGCGCATGTCGACGAACATGATCACGACATAGCGCTCGACCCCCAAATAGGCCGATCCGGTCCGATAGGCGTCGACGGTGGTCGCGTATGGAGAAAGCATGGGCACGAACGCGACATCGCCCATCGGGCGAAGCTGGCAGGCGAGCCGGACGCCCGGGGCCGCGTGGATCCGTTCGAGCACCGCGTGTTCAGCGGCGCTCGGGGCGGGCAGCGCGCCGATGTCGCTCAACACGCGGATGCGGCAAGTCGAGCAGCGGCCGCGTCCGCCGCACACATGCGCATGAGGGACATTGTTGATGAGGCTCGCTTCCAGCACGCTGAAGCCGCGCGGGACGCGGATCGTGCGGTCGGGGTAGGTGAGACGGATCGATCCGACCCAATTCTCGCGCCAATGACGAACGCCCCTGGCGAGCAGCGTCCCCGCGAGCGCGGCGGCGAGGGTCGCGATGATGCGCATGCGCTCCTCGATCAGGGCGTCGTTCTGAGCCGGCGTGCCGACATGCTCGGGAGCCGTGGCGCGCGCCCGCCATGCGGCGTCCTGAACCCGATCGAGGATCCGCTCGCCGCCCTGATAGAATCCGAGCAGCGCAAGCGTAGGCAGAAGCACGGCGGAGGCCAAAAGTAGGTCGCGCACGCGCGGATAGAACCGCCTGAGCCTGAGCCAGAAATGAAGGCCGAGGCAGCCGTGAATCCAGACGATCAGCAAGAGGATCGCCTGGAGCGCGCCTGACATCGGCGAGTTGACCCAAAATTTCAGCAATTCCTGCGGGTACTCCTTCTCGAGTCCGAACTGGCTGAGCGCCACGCGCGTGCCGATGACGTGGTCGGCGAGGAGGAACGGAATAGAAAGGCCGAGGACGAGCTGGGTCGCCTCCATCCGCGTCCAGCGGAAATGGCGCCGGGCATAGAGCGCCCAGAAGCCGAGGCTCATATGGGTGAGGAGAGAGGTGTAGAGAATGACCGTACCCGGAAGCGACTGCCAGATCGCCTTCTGGATCCTGAGCCCGCCGTCCATCGCTTCGACCGAAATGTTGCCGAGCGCGTGATTGGCGAAATGCAGCGTCACATAGGTGAAGAGAACGAGGCCGGTCGCGAGCCGGGTCTGGCGAAGGCTGGGCATAACCTTTCCATATCTGCCGGGGCGGCGAAGTCACTAGCATCAGTTTGCGCGGCTCGAGCTTCGTCTCCTTGAGCCAGGCATGTATGGTGGCCCCAAACGGGGCCGCCCGCCCTGCGCCGAGCCGTGAGAACGAAGGAGCGCCGCCCATGCAGCTTTCGATTGCGTCGGTTGAGACCGCCGGCTCGCCCGAGGCGCGTGGACCCAACCAGCGCGCGCGGCTCGTCATCGCACCCGGGCTGGCCGCCGAACACAGCCCGTTCCTGTTGATGGCCGAGGACTGGTTCGCGCCGCCCGCGGGCTTCCCGACCCACCCGCACCGGGGAATCGAGACGGTGACCTTCGTCATCGCCGGCGAACTGATCCACGCCGATCACACCGGCGGGACCGGCCGTCTTCATGCCGGCGACGTCCAGTTCATGACCGCAGGCGGCGGCGTCATGCACAGCGAAATGCCGGGTCCGGAAGGGGTGCACTCGCTCCAGCTCTGGCTCAATCTTCCCGCGCGGCTGAAACGCGTCAAGGCGCGCTATCAGAACGTGCTTGGTTCGGATGCGCCGGCCCACCGGGAGAAGGGCGCCGAGGCGCGCCTCTATGCTGGCAGGCTCGGCGATCTCTCGGCGCCCTTCGCCTCGACCTGGCCGATGACCCTAATTGATCTGAAGCTCGGGCCTAGCGCGGCCTTCGATGCGCCCGTTCCCGCGGGCGAGCGCGCCTTCGCCCTCGTCCTCGAAGGCCAGGCGTCGCTGGGGGCGGACAAGCGGCCGGCGAAGGCCGGGGACGTCGCCTGGGCGGCGCCGTCGTCGGGCGGCGACGGCTTCGACTCGCTCACGGCGCAAGCGGCGGCGGGCGCGCGGCTGCTCATCTTCGCCAGTCCGATCATCGACGAGCCGATCGCAATGGGCGGACCGTTCGTCATGAATACGCGCGAGGAGATTCTCGAGGCGTTCGCCGACCTTCGCGCCGGGCGGCTGATCGACGCGACCTGAAAGGCGAAGGCGCCGCCTTCTCGCCCAAAGTGAGATGGGACAAGCGCCTCACTCCGACGCATCCAGCCGCTCGCGCACCTTCGCGGCCAGGTCGGCGAACGAGAAGGGCTTGCCGATCACGTGAACGCCCGGGTCAACGCGCCCGTCGCGAATGATCGCGTCGCGGCTATAGCCGGTCATGAACAGGATCCGGAGACCTTCGCGAAGTCTGACCGCTTCATCGGCGAGTTCGCGCCCGTTAATGTTTCCCGGCATCACCACGTCGGTCAGCAAGAGATCGAGCTCTTCAGCGCTTTGAAGGATCGCCATGGCGGCTTTCGCGCTCGAAACCTCGGCGACCCTGTAGCCAAGATCGCGCAAGATTTCCGCGGTGTAGGCGCGAACCGCGTCATCATCCTCGACAACGAGAACGCTCTCGCGCCCGACCGCTCGCGCGAACGGCTTGCGGCGGTTCTCCTTGAAATCGACTGTCGCGCCAGATTGGCGCGGAAGATAGATCTTGACGACCGTTCCCTTGTTCAATTCGGTTTCGATCTGAACCTGTCCCGAGGACTGACGGGTGAAGCCGTAAACTTGGCTCAGGCCGAGGCCGGTGCCTTTGCCGATCTCTTTGGTAGTGAAGAACGGATCGAAGGCGCGCTTGCGCGTGCTTTCATCCATGCCGACCCCGGTGTCCGCGACCGCGATCATGACGTACTCGCCCGGCTCGATCCGTTCGGGCAGTGAGGCGACAAAGGCCGCGTCGAGGAAGCGATTCGCCGTTTCGATGACAAGCTTGCCGCCGCGGGGCATGGCGTCCCTGGCATTAAGCGCCAGATTGATCAGCGCGTTCTCGAGCTGGTTCGGATCGACGAATGCGTTCCAAAGCCCATCGGCAAGGAGCGTCTCGAGCACGATCTGCTCGCCCAGCGTTCTCTGCAGCAAGTCGCATATCCCGGCGACCAGCCTATTGGCGTTGACCGCGAGCGGGGCGAGCGCTTGTTGCCGGGAAAAAGCAAGCAGCCGATCGGTCAGGGCCTGGGCGCGCTGCATCCCCTGCAGCGCCATATCCTTGGCACGCCTGATCCGGACGGTCGCCGGAGAATCCGGCAGACTGCCAAGCTGGCGGTCGATGGTGTCGAGTCCGCCGAGCACGAGGGTCAGCATGTTGTTGAAATCGTGCGCCACTCCGCCGGTCAGCTGACCGAGCGCCTCCATCTTTTGCGATTGCCGCAGGTGTTCTTCGAGCCGTCGCCGCTCGGTAACGTCGCGAGCGCTGACAATGACCCGCCGCGCTTCGCCCTCGCGGACTGGAAGGGCGGTCGCGACCGCTTCAACCACGGCGGCGCCCTGAATTCTCTCGTAACGTCGACTGCTTCCCTCGCGAAGACATTGCTTGAGATGGCGGTTGACCTGAGCGCCCATCTCCGGCCCAAGCACATCCTCCGTTCTGCGCCCAACGACTCTGCGCCTGTCCATTCCATAGAGACGAAGCGTCGCGGGATTGACCTCCTGGTAGCGGAAGTCGCCATCATCCTCGACCAGGATCGCGTGGCACTCCGAGGAATGCTCGAAGAACGAGCGGACGAGCGCTTCGCTGGCGGCCAATTGCCCCGTCCGTTCTTCGACCCGTCTCTCCAGCGTTTCGTTGATTTGCTTTAGCTCCTCCTCGGCCTTTTTCGCTTCGGTGACATCGTGCGCCACCCCGATAAAACCGGCATGTTCGCCTGCCGCTCCCCATCTCGGCTGGGAGTCCGACCTGAGCCACCGCCACTCGCCGTCGTGGCGACGGAAGCGGGCCTCAACAGTGACGATCCGAACCGAGGGCTGAATGACGGGCTCATCCGCCAGGATTCGCGGCAGATCGTCCGGATGGAGCGCTCGGCGCCAGTCGAATTCAAGCGCATTGGCATAAGTGAGCCCGAGAAAGTCGAGATAGGCCTGGTTGACGAATTCCCTCTTGCCGTCGGGTCCGGTCACCCAGATCAGCACCGGAGCGCTGTTGGCGATCGAACGAAACCTCGCCTCGCTTTCGGCGATCCTCCGCTCGGCGACCTTTCGCTCCGAGATGTCGCTGACCACGACATAGACGCCCAGAATGAGGCCTGAAGAGTCGCGGTGCGGGACATGGATGACCTGCGTCGCCGCCGCGCCGGACGAGCGCATAAACTCCGCCTCGTAGGATACCGCCTCACCCGCCAGCGCGCGCTCGAGATAGGGCCGCCGCGCCTCGAACATCGCTGGGCTCATGACTTCATTCACCCGCCGCCCGAGAATCTCGCTCAGAGGGCGTTCGAACCAGGTTTCGTAAGCCTTGTTGGCGAAGCGGAAGATCTGATCCTTGTCGACGTACGAGATGAGCACCGGAAGGGCGTCGGCGATCGCGCGAAGCTTCTGTTCGCTTTCGAGCGCGTCATGCTCGGCGAGTTTCCGGTCGGTGATGTCGATGTGCGCGCCGACCAGCGCGATCGGCGCGGCGTTTTCATCGCGCTCAATTTCGCCGACGGCCCGAATCCAGCGCACCTCGCCGTCGCTCGGACGGATGATGCGATACTCCGAACTGTATCGGGTCGCGCCGCTGGCCACGACCCCCAGAAAGCGTTCGACCGCTCGCGACCGGTCGTCGGGATGGATGCGACGAGCCCAATCGTCTAGGGTTTCGACGCGGGCGTCCGACGGCAACCCGTGAAGGCGCAAATACTCGGGCGAACGGTCAGCTTTGTATTCGCCAGAGAGTTCGACTCTCATGCCGCCAATTCCGCCGACCTCCTGCACCCGGGCGAGTTCGAGTTCGCGGCGACGGAGCTTCTCGAGGATATTCTGACGCTCGGTCGCGTCTCTGAAGGCGACCCCAATCCCGTCGCCGAGCGGAAAAGCGCGCACCTCGTGATAGCGATCCGGCCGCCGGATTGAGTAGCTTTCGAATTGCTGCTCTTCACGCTTCGACATAGCCAGCCGGTAGCGGCGATCGAATTCTGTTCCGAGAATCGTCGGCGAAACCTCCCAGAGAAGCTTGCCGAGCACCTGCTCCCGCGGGATTTCGAACAACGCTTCGGCCGCGCGGTTGAAGGCGATAAATCGCCAATTGGAATCGAGGGCGAAGAACCCTTCCGCCAGCCCGTCCAGGATCTGATTCACAGAGAGCACGACTTCATGCGCGGCCGAGCGCGGGGCAGCGGCGGCCAGTCCCGCTGAACGATCGATTGGGAGCGTCGAATCTGAGGCTCTGCCTCGCCTCATGCAGCGCCGCCTCGTCGCTCGCCCAACCGAGCCGGGCGCCGTCGTTCGATGGGCGTCCCGCCCGAACGGAAATTCCACGGCATCGGCCGCTCTCCCGCGATCCGCTCAGCCCGCCGGCTGCTGCGGGACAATAAGTCCGGGGAACCGCATTTCGCAACGCAGCCCGCCAGCAAGAAAATGCATCTGCACGCCTCCGTCGGTCGCCGCAAGAGCCCTTTGCAACAGGCGGGTTCCGAAGCCGCTGCGGTTCGGCCTCGACACTGGTGGTCCGTCTGATTCGGTCCAGGTCAACAAGATGAAGCCCGGTCGACCCGAGTCCGGTTCCCATCGTATCTCGATCCGGCCAGAGCGGCCGGACAGCGCCCCATATTTGATCGCGTTGGTCGCCAGTTCATGTAGCGCCATATTCAGCGCCAGCGCGGCGTCGGGGGAGACCATGATCCTTGGGCCGTCCACGCGAAAGCGGACTGGATCCGTCGTCAAATAGGGTTCGAGGGTGCCATGCACGACCTCGCCGACAGCGGCGTCAGTCCACGCGCCTGCGATCAGGAGGTTGTGCGCCCTGGAGAGGGCGTGCAACCGGGCGGAAAGCTTCTCCCGAAATTCGCCAGTCGAAGTTACGCCGCGCTCGGTCGCCTCAGCCATCGCCATGACCGAGGCGAGAACGTTTTTCACGCGGTGATTCAACTCCTGCAAGCGCAGCCTCTGACCGTCCTCGGCGCGCCGCCTGACAGATACGTCCTGGACCGTGACAACGATGCCGCGGTCGAGCTTCGCCGCGGTGCTGTGGAACCACCGGCCTCCAAGCTCATATTCGGCCTCCGATGTCTCGCCAGTCGTAAATACGCGGGCATATCTCGGGAATAACTGCGGATGTTCCCGCGCAAGCGGCAACCGCCCCAAGAGCTTCGCGCCGACAACGTCTTCCGACCTCTGGTTGCCCATGATCTGTCGCGCAGCCGGATTGGCGTATCGGTACTCGAAATCGTAAACTTGACCCTGGCGATCGAGTAGGGCTCGATAGACGACCACTCCCTCGAGTGAGATGTCTTGCAGCGCCTTGAAAAAAGGGTCGGCGTCGCTGAAAATAATTTTCCGGCGGCGGTAGGCGTCGACGATCGGGATGATCATCGCTCCGCCGAGGGCAAGGACTGAAAACTCGAGCGCGTCGCGCCCAAACCCGGCGCCGCCGGCGGCGGAGCTTAGCTCGGCCCATATGACGCCAAGGCCAAACGCCAGCGTGAGCGCGCCGGGCCCGTTCCCAAGCAGCGCGCTGGCGACGATCGCCGGAAAGAACAGAGCGAAGCTCGCCAGCGGGCCAACCCATTGCGCCAAAATGAATTGGCCGGCGCCCGCGAGCAATGCGCATGCTCCCGCGATCGCGTAAGGCCGCAGGCGGCTGATGACGGCTTCGCGCCTCACCAAACCTTTCCCATCCTGGTCCTCCCAACCCGTCAGCTCCGGCGGCACCCTCCAGAGCCAATCGCCGAACAGGCGCGCTTGGCTTCTCGCGCCTTCTCGAATCTGGCACGAAAGCGCGAAGCGCGGGCAAAATTCAGTCGTGGATGGAGATGGGATTGCAACGGTTGCGAGCAAGACCCCGATCCGCGGGGATCACGCTGTCGACGGATGGCTCGAAAATCGCCCTGCTGTCCGCGTCAAGACTCACATTCACGTGAAACGGCCCCGTCACTACCTTCCTAATGCAGGCGGGAGCGTAGCGAGCCTCATCTCGCCCGGAAACGGCCGGCGAGGCTTGCGAGATAGATGAGGCCGGAGAGGGCGGTGATCCAGAAGGAGGTCGGCCAGTCGGTGTAGAAGGCCAGCGTCAGGCCACCCAACGCCTCGGCGAGCGCGAGCGCCGCCGCCAGGAACACGCCGCCGGCGAGCCGGCGCGAAAGGTTCTGCGCCGCCGCGGCCGGGCCGACCATCAGCGTGAACACCAGCAATATGCCGACGATTTGCGAGCATTCCGCGACCGCGACGCCCACAATCGCCAGAAACGCGGTCGAGACGAAGCGAACCGGCACGCCCCGCGCCTCGGCGAGCTCCGGCTGCAGCGAGGCGAAAATGAGCGGCCGGACGATCCAAGCGAGCGCCGCAAGGCTGCCGGCCGATAGCAAGGCGAGCGTTGCGAGAGCGGACTCGTCGACGCCGAGCACATTGCCAAACAATAGCGCCGCCGCCTGGGTCGCGCCGGTGGTGTAGAAATGCAGGAACAATAGCCCCAGGCCCCGCGCCAGCGACAGCATCATGCCGATCGCCACGTCGCGCTCGGCGAGCTTCTCGCCGAACAGTCCCATGCCGATCCCGCTCAGGAAGGTGAAGCCGACCAGGCCGGCGAGCGGCGAGAGCCCGAACAGCACCGCGCCCGTCGCGCCGGTGAAGCCGACATGCGAGAGCGCATGGCCGGCGAAGGTCTGGCCGCGCAGGACGAGAAAGAACCCGACCGTTCCGGCAAGCACCGCCGCCACGCCCGAGGCCATGAAGGCCGTGCGCATGAAATCATACTCAAGCATGGGCGTCGTCGTGATCGTGCGAATGGCCGTGCCCATGCTCATCGTGGCGATGCGCGTCGCGTTCGACGTCGACGTCGCCGGCCATGACGAAGTAGCGGTCCTTGATGTGGACGACCTCGATGTCCGCCCCGTAAAGGTGCGACAGCACCGGGCCGGTGACGACGTCCCCGACGGCGCCGATCACGGCCTGTCCGCCGCCGAGATAGAGCACGCGGTCGATCGCGTTGACCAGCGGATTGAGCTCGTGGGCGCTGAACAGGATCGCGATCCTGAGGTCGTCGCAAATGCGTCTGGCGATCTCGACCACGCTCCGCTGATGCGCCGGATCGAGCGAGATCAGCGGCTCGTCGAGCATCATGAGGCGCGGCTTGCCGATGAGGGCCTGGCTCAACAGCACGAGCTGACGCTCGCCGCCCGATAGTTCGCCGATCGAGCGGCGGGCGAGCTCGCGGGCGCCGACTTCGTCGAGCGCCCAGTCGATCTCGCGCCGCGTCGCCCTGTCGAGACCGGCAAAGCCGAAGCGGCCGCCGATCGCAGCCGAGGCGACGATATCCCAGCCCGTGATCCTGAGGCCAGCCACGGCCAGGCGGGTCTGCGGCATGTAGCCGATATCCGCGTTGCCGCGGGTGACCGGGCGATCGAGCACGGCGATGGCTCCCGAAGCGGCTGGAACGAGGCCAAGCGCGGCGCGCATCAGCGTCGTCTTGCCGGCGCCGTTCGGGCCCAGCGTGCCGACGAATTCGCCGTCCTTGATATCGAAGCTGGCGCCCGAGAGAATATCCCGGCCGCCGAGCTTGATCGTCACATTGTCGAAACTTAGCGCGCTCAACTGGCCCCGCCGGCGAGCGCCTTGTCGAGCGCGTTGAGCTGCCCCATCATCCAATCCTGATAGGTCGAGTTCGGCGGCTCGGTCTCGGAGACGCCGACGACCGGAATCCCATTGTCCTTGGCGAGCTGCACGAGCTTGCCGACCGCGGGCTCACTCGCCTGGGCGTTGTACAGCATGGCCTTGACCTTCTTGCCCTTGAGGTCGTTCTCGAACGCCGCCACCTCGGACGGGGTCGGCTCGGCGTTGTTCATGATCGCGAGCGCGTATTTCTCGTTGTGGACCTTGAGGCCGATGAGCCCCGCCTGATAGCCGAAAACCGGCTCCGAGGCGGTCACCGGCTGGCCGGCGTAGGATTTGCGCATCGCGGCGATCTTGTCGTCGAGGGGCTTGAGCGAATCGAGGAACTTGGCCTCGCCCTGCTCATAATCCGCCTTGTGCGCCGGGTCGACGGCGATCAGATCGGCGACCAGCGCCTTCGCCGCGGCCTTCATATAAGCCGGGTCGTACCACAGGTGCGGATTATCGCCGGGCTTATGGCCGACCAGCGCACCGACCAGGATTTCCTTACGGCCGGGCGCCTTATGGGCGCCGAGCAGCTTCTCCATCCACGGGTCGTAATCGACGCCGTTGACGATGACGATCTTGGCGTCGGTGAGCGCCTTCGCCGTGTCCGGGCTCGCCTCGAACAGGTGCGGATCGTCGTCCGGGTTCGAGAGGATGCTGGTCACTGCGACATTGTCGCCGCCGATCTGGGAGGCGAGATCGCCGTAGAAATTCTCGGCTGCGACGACTTTCACTGGATCGGCGAAGGCGGGGGCGGCGAGCCCGCAGGCCACTATTGCGGCGAGGATATTATACCTGTTGATCATGGGAACGACTCTCCCTTTCGGGTTTCAAGCGCTGCCTTGTGCGCGACGGGAACACTTGTTATGTTATAACCTAACGAAGCGCAAGCGCAAAACGGCGGTCCGGCGTCATTCGAGGGTCTGATTGTGATATGACGGAAGGCGCGATGAGCATGAGGACGAGATCGATGAAGCCGAGCGGCCCGGAGCGGGACGCTAACCGCTGGCAAGAGAAGGTGGAAAGCGTTTGCGCGCGGCAGGGCCTGCATCTGACGCCCCTGCGGCGGCAGGTTCTAACCATACTGTCCGAAAGCTCCGCTCCGCTCGGCGCCTACGCGATCATCGACCAATTGTCGCGGCGCGAGAGGAAGCCGGTCGCGCCGCCGACGGTCTATCGCACGCTCGAGTTTCTCCTCGACCACGGATTCGTCTACAAGATCGAGAGCCGCAACGCTTATGCGCCCTGCGAGCATCTCGGCCATGCGCATCACGGCGCGCTCCTCCTCTGTGAGAAGTGTGGACGCAGCGACGAAATCGAGGACGCCAAGCTCGACCGCCTGCTCAAGGCGACGGCCGCACGCTCCGGTTTTGCGCCTCATCGGCAGATGGTCGAGCTTCTGGGCCTCTGCCGGGACTGCGCTGCCTGAGGCGGCGACTGGGCCGCTCGACGGCACTCTGGGGTTGACAGTCCTCAAGGTGGTGGGCACGGCTTGACATCTGGCGGACGGCAGGGGCGTAGCGCATGTCGATCGATGGAACGTGGAAACTGACCTTTGAAACGCCGATAGGCACGCAGGAGACGACCTTGGAGGCCAAGGCCGTCCGCGGCGCATTGACAGGCACGCAGTCCGGCCGCGACGGCTCGCAGCCCATTAGCGACGGCGCGGTCGATGGCGACGAAGCGAGCTGGTCGCTCGCCATCACTTCGCCGATGCCGATGACGCTCGAATTCAAAGGCACGGTCGACGGCGACGCTATGTCCGGGTCGGTGAAACTCGGCATGTTCGGCGAAACACAATTCACAGCCGCCCGCGCCTGAGCTTGGCCTGGATCGCAGGCCAAGCCCGGCAATTCCGTCGTCGGGGCTTACAGATCAGTTCTGCCGAAGCCTTCTCAACCACGCCCGCGCCTGGCGGCGCACGTTGGCCGGCGCCGTCCCGCCGTACGACGTCCGGCTCCTGACCGAGCGCTCGACGCCGAGCACGCTGAACGCGTCCTCGGTGATGCGCGGCTCGATGCTCCGCATGTCGTCGAGCGTGAGTTTCTCAAGCGCGACGCCGCGCGCGGCGGCGAGCGCGACGATGCGCCCGGTCGTATGGTGGGCTTCGCGGAACGGCATATGAAGCGCCCGCACCAGCCAGTCGGCGAGGTCGGTCGCGGTCGAATAGCCCGCGCCCGCGGCGGCTTTCATCCGTTTGGCGTCAGGCGTCAGATCCTGGACCATGCCGGTCATTGCGGCGAGCGCGAGCGCGAGTGTCCGGAACGCGTCGAAGACGCCTTCCTTGTCTTCCTGCAGGTCCTTCGAATAGGCGAGCGGCAGGCCCTTCATCACGGCGAGTAGTCCGACCAGCGCGCCGACGATCCGCCCCGTCTTGCCGCGCACCAGCTCGGCCGCGTCGGGATTGCGCTTCTGCGGCATGATCGAGGAGCCGGTGGTGAAGGCGTCGGAGAGGTTGACGAAGCCGAATTGCGGCGTCGTCCAGAGCACGATCTCCTCGGCGAAGCGCGAGAGATGGGTCGCCGCGATCGCTGCCGCGCTCAATGCCTCAAGCGCAAAGTCGCGGTCCGCGACGCTGTCGAGCGAGTTGGCGGTCGGCCGGTCGAAGCCTAGCGCTTTGGCCGTCATGTCGCGGTCGATCGGAAACGACGTTCCGGCCAGCGCCGCCGCGCCAAGCGGACATTCGTTGAGGCGCTTGCGCGCGTCCTTGAAGCGCCCGGCGTCGCGCGCCAGCATCTCGACATAGGCCAAGAGATGATGGCCGAAAGTGACCGGCTGCGCCGATTGCAGATGGGTGAAGCCGGGCATGACCATCGCCGCGCTCTCGAGCGCCCGGCCCGCAAGAGCGCGCTGCAACCCGGCGATCTCAGGGAGGATCGCGTCGATCGCGTCGCGCACCCAGAGTTTGAAGTCGAGGGCGACCTGGTCGTTGCGCGAGCGCGCGGTGTGCAGCCGCCCCGCCGCCAGCCCGACGATCTCGGCGAGCCGGCCTTCGACGTTCATATGGATGTCTTCGAGCGCGCGCTTGAACGAAAACGTTCCTGCCTCGATTTCGCCTTTGACTTGAGCGAGACCGCTCGCGATCGCCTCGGCGTCGGCGGCTTCGACGATGCCCTGTCGGGCGAGCATGGCGAGATGGGCCTGAGAGCCGGCGATGTCCTGGGCGGCGAGTTTGCGGTCGAAATCGATCGAGGCGTTGATCTCCTCCATCGCTTCGGCCGGGGATCCGGCGAACCGGCCCCCCCACATCGTGTTGCTCATTGAACTGGTCCCGGATGCCTGGACATGACCAAGATCGATAGCCCGCCGCGCCGGAGAACCGTTCTTGTGCCGGTTTTGGGCGCTGTCGCGGTTCTTGCCGCGGCGGCCGTCCTATACGAGACCGCGCGTCCGGCCGGCAAGGCTCTGTCCGACTGCCCGGCGGCGTCGGCCGCTCTTGCGGCCAGGCTCGCGCCGTTGGCCAAGGGCGAACTCGCAGCGCTTTCTGTCGCCAGCGATCCGCGCCGGCCCGAGCCATTCGCCTTTGAGCGCGAAGACGGCGGCAAGGTGACGCTGAAGGACTTCCGCGGCCGGGCGGTCTTGCTCAATCTATGGGCGACCTGGTGCGTGCCCTGTCGGGCGGAGATGCCGGCGCTCGACCGGCTTCAGGCCGCCAAGGGCGGGCCCGGCTTCGAGGTGGTGGCGGTCAATGTGGACACCGCGCGGCTCGAGCGGCGGGCGGCCTTCCTGGACAGCATCGGCGTCAAGACGCTGACCCGCTACGCCGACCCGAGCGGCGACGCCTTCGAAACTCTGCGCAAGGACGGCAAGGCGCTCGGATTGCCGGTGACCCTGGTCATCGACAAGGACGGGTGCGAAGTGGGGGCGGTCGAGGGCGGCGCCAAATGGGATTCGGCCGAGGCGCAGGCGCTCATCGAGACGCTGAAGGGCGGGTAGGGCGGCCCATCCGGGCGAAGACTGACGTTGCGCGACATCTCATTCAGCGCCCCGGGAGATTCGTCGTCAGAGGCCGGCCGCCGCCTTCATCTCGCCGGCGAGCTCGTCGTAGCAGACCGCCCACGTCTCCCGGACGGCGGGCGTGAAGTCTTCGCCCAGCGCCTGTTCGAGGGTCCAGAGCAGCGCTTCCCGCAGCGCGTCGTAGTCGGCAAGGGTGACGCCGTACCCGACATGACGGACGCTGAGTTCACGGATCGCAGGCAAAACCTGACCCGGCTCATGCAAATTGTAGACGACCATGGCGAGCATGGTCATCAGCTTGACGCCCTGAATGCGCATGTCGTTTTTGAACAGCGGCCGGAAACTCGGGTTGACGGCAAATAGCCGCTCGTAGAACAGCGCCCCGGCCACCTCCGGCATCACCGCGAGCCTAGCGAAGGTCGTTTGGACTATTTCTTGCTGCGCCGCATTCACGATGTTTGCTCCTCCGCCCGTCCGCGGGGCGCTTACTCGCCTCTGCGGGACGCGGCTCGCAGCACGGTAGGCGCGCCGCCGAACTCGCTTGCGAACGCGCGATAAAATGTCGCCATGCTGTTGAACCCCCAGCCGAACGCGATGTCGACTACGGACCGGCCGGTTCCCGTCGCCCCCGCTATCGTATCGCGGCACCGGAGCAGCCGCTGGCGCAGAAGGTATCGCGCGAAACTGCTGCCGGTCGGTTCGAACAGCCGATGCAGCTGGCGCACCGAGACGCCGAGCGCGGTGGCGACGCTGGCCGGGGTCAGGCCGGGATCGGCGAGATGCAAATCGATATGGCGCCTGACTGCGGCAAGCTGCGCCGACCGCAGCGAATCTCGCCCCTGATCGGCGCCCTCCTCCGAGGCCCCGCACGCTAGCGCCAGGAGGCCGCAAAGGTTGCGCAACACGCCTTCGCCGAGTTCGTCGGAAAGGAGCGGCGCCTGCGCCTTCGCCGCATTCATGGCTGTGCCCAGGAGCGAGCCGAGCGGCGAGGCGCCCGCCAGGCGAAACGGGCGCGTCAGTCGGCCCCCGGCCAGAAGCGGTGAGAGCGCAGCCTGGGGGATGACCAGCATTTCGAACGAGGCTGCGCCCTTCGATTCCGCGTCAAATCGCCATTCGGTCGAGCTCACGCAGAAATCGCCGGGCTCGTGAATGAGGTCGACCGGCGTGCTGCGCGGGCCGGCCCTCCAGATCACCGGCCGGCGGAATCGGCGGATGAAGAACGCCTCGGTCTTGTCCGCGGCGACGTCGGTTGCGGTGCGCCGGACCCTCTCGAGTCCCGATTCGATATCGAGCAGCGCAAATTCGCCCGCGACCTGCCCGCCCGCGGCCGCGCGAAAGGCGCCGGGGTCTGGGATCTCGCCCGGCGTGATGCTGTGTGCTTGTTTCGCGAAATAATCGCACCAAAACTTTACGCGATCACGCGGCGGAAGGTCGTCGGTGGAAAAATGGACTCGCATGGCCATCCTTCGAGCCGCCCAAGGTCCCAATCGAGTCATCCTAACAGCGACCGCATGGGCAACGCGAGCCGCGAACCCTCGGGTTGCCGCTGCTTTTGGAGGCAGTCGTCGGCCGCGCCGCAGATACCGGAAAGAGGCCGTATTCCGCCTGCTCTAGACTAAAGTTTTAAACAGCGCACCAACGGCTTTGGCGATTCAAGTCCGATTGGCGCTCAATGAGACGTAGCGCGGCGTTCGGCGAGACGACAACGGCGACACTCGGCCACAATACTTGCGGACGGTTGGTAAGCGCGAAGCTCGCATTTGATCCAGGGAGAATGATCATGACGACAGTATCGTCAACACCCACCCGGCGCCCCGTAGTAGCCACCTCAGCGACCTCTGACCGCGCCGGCGGATTTTTGAGCGCCGCCCTGAGCTACGCCCGGACGCCCCATACTGGCGAGCGTAACTCGGTCGACGTTCCGAGGGAAACGCCCTTCCACCCCGTCCAACGGATCGCGACAGCGCGACGCTCCGACCGAGAGACTGAAATCCATCAGTTCCGGACCGCGCGCCAGGCGATGATTCAGGCGCTCCTTCGTTATTGGGGTAGGGACTTCGACCCGCGAATGGCAGAGCCGCAACTAGACCCCCTGCCGGAGTTCAAGGCAGAGACCGAAGTCGGGATTGCGGTTCACGAGACGCCAATCGTGTTCGTTGTTGACGATGACGTCTCCGTGCGGGAATCGCTTGAATTGCTGGTTCGCAGTGCGGGTTGGCAGTCAGAGACCTTTGAGTCCGCGCGAGAATTTTTGTCTCATCCACGTGTCCCTTGCCCGAGCTGTCTGGTTCTCGATGTCACTCTTCCAGACCTCAATGGCTTGGAATTGCAGAAATGGGTCGCCGTGGAACGTCCGGGTATGCCGATTATCTTCATTACGGGTCATGGCGATATTCCCATGACGGTTCAGGCCATGAAGGGAGGAGCTCTCGAGTTCCTGACGAAGCCCTTCGCGGACCATGTACTGCTGAACGCCATCAGCCAGGCCTTAGAGCTTAGCAGGATCGCGATTGGCTATGACGCTGAGGTACGCGAACTTCGAGACCGTTACGCTTCACTCAGCCCGCGGGAGGCGGAGGTTATGGCATTGGTTGTCCGCGGCCTCCTGAATAAACTGATTGGCGCCAAGTTGGGCATCAGCGAGATTACCGTGAAGGCCCATCGAGGAAGGGTAATGCAAAAAATGGCGGCGCGCTCACTTCCCGCTCTCGTGATGATGGCTGCAACACTTGGAATCCCTGTGCCAAAGGCCTGACGCTTAGCCGGCATCGGCCCGGCGATCGGGCTAGGGTCTCGATCACCTGAGTTGCCTCGCCGTCTTGAAGCCTACGATCGGCATGGCCATGCCGCGCCCGTAGGCCGGGACGGCCGATCAAGAAAAATCGACTTTCTTGCCAGTCCGGCCGAAGCCTGATATCGTTTTTTCAGAAAGGCTAGGCCCAACTAAAGTGGCGAGGCTTGCGAGACTCTGAACAGGGACGGCAAGGCGTTTGAGCCGGTGACGCTTGGTCATCGGCATCGAACGAATCGAATCGAGTGACAGAAAAATACACTTAAGTCTTTGAAAAGACACGATCACGACCAGAACTGGACACCGGCCCGATCTGGCCATAGCTCCACGCGACGCGGGCGGTCCGCTCACGCCGCCTGATCGCGAAAGTCGCGCCCGAGCAGGCCGAGCACGCCCGATTCGGGAACCGGCGGACTGAAGAGGAAGCCTTGGGCCTCGGCGATCGTGCCCAGCGTTTCGATCATCCTAAGCTGCTTGTCCGTTTCGACCCCTTCGATCAGCACGCGCATGCCGAGGCGCCGGCTCATTGCTGCGACGCTCTCGACCAGCACTGAGGCGCGCTCCTGAATCCCGAGCCCCATCGTGAACGTGCGATCGATCTTGATCCGATCGAGCGGGAAACTCAAAAGGTAGCTCAGGCTCGAATAGCCGGTGCCGAAATCGTCGAGCGAGATTCTCAGGCCCCGGGCGCGCAGGGCCTGGAGCGCCCGGCGCGTGTCGCCTCGATCCTCGAGCAGGGTCGATTCCGTGATCTCGAGGTCCAGTCGCTCAGGCGCGAGGTTGGCCGCGGCGAGCGCGCCGAGGATCGTCTTCTCGAGATTGCCGTTCCGGAACTGAGTCGAGGACAGATTGACCGATACGCTGACCCCGTCCGGCCAGGCGGCGCAGGCTGCACAGGCTCGCCTCAGCACGGACGCGCCCATCTCCTCCATGAGCCCGATCTCCTCGACGATCGGGATGAATTCGGTCGGGGATATGTTGCCGAGCACGGCGCTGCGCCAGCGCGCAAGCGCCTCGAAGCCGACGATTCTGCGCGTCGCTACCGAGACGATCGGCTGGAAGTGGACATCGATGCCGTCGCTCGCGACCGCCGCGCGCAATTCGAGCTCGATCAGGCGGCGGATCTGGATCTTGGCGTCCATCGCCGGTTCGAACGCCCTCCATACCCGCCGGCCGTCCGCCTTCGCCGCGTAAAGCGCGATGTCCGCCTTGGAGAGGAGCGCGTCGGGGCTGGTCCCGTCCTCGGGTGCCGAGGCGCTGCCGATGCTGGCGCCGACGATCACCTCGCTGCCGTCGATGACCACCGCGCGATTGATCTCGTCGATGATGCGCTTGGCGACGGCGGAGGTCTCCGGCTGGCCGGGCGCATCATGGTGAAGGATGACAAATTCGTCGCCGCCCCAGCGCGCGACCAAATCGCTGGGCCCGATGATGGCCTTGAGCCGAGTCGCAATCTCTATGAGGAGCTTGTCGCCGGTCCTGTGGCCAAGGCTGTCGTTGACCTGCTTGAAGTCGTCGAGGTCGAGAAACATCACGGTCAGGCCTTCCGTCAGGGCCAGATCCGGACGGAGCGCCATCGCGAGCTGTTCCTCGAAGCATCGGCGGTTGGGCAGCTCGGTGACCGAGTCGAAGCGCGCCATGCGATTGATTTCGAGCTGGGCGTTGCGGCGCTCGGTAACGTCCTGAATGACCAGGACCATTCCCTCGGTCTTCATCCGGTTGACCGTGATCTCAAAGGCTCGATTGTCGCGCGTTTCCAAAGGAACGAGGTCGTCGGTCCCTTGGCCTCCCTCGCCGGAGAGGGCGCGCGGGAGATGGGCCAGTTGCGGAGCAGCGATGACGCCGCTGCGAACGAGGCCGCCGAGGATTTCGCTCAGATGTGCGCCGACTGGAGCCTCGTCGGGCCGGACGTTGAAGATCTTGAGGGCCCGATCGTTGGCCAGGACGAGGCGGCCCTGCGCGTCGAGCATGCACAGGCCATGCGACATGTTGTTCAGGGCCAGGTCGAGCCGCGCGGCGAGAGTGGCGGCGCGCTGTTGGGCCGCGACCACCGCCATGAAATTCGCTCTCAGCCGTTTTGAATAGGCCTTCATGTAAAGGACGAGCGGCGCGATCCCGACGAGGATTCCAAGCGGATACCAGCCGCCCGCGACAATCATCGCCGCAGCTAGAGGGAGGAACGCGCCCATGAGCTGCAGGTTGACGCCGCGGTAGATTGCGTAGCTGCGCGACATCAGGCTGAATGCGTAGGCGGTCGTCATCGACACGCCGATGAATTGAGCGAAATTGTTGTCGGTCACGTAGAACGCGAGCAGAGTCCACGACGACAGCGCCGTGAGGCTGGCTAGGGCGCCGGCCGAGAAGATGCGTTCGCGCTTGCGAGCGACTTCGACGGTGGGGCTCGGGAGGTTTTTCGCGTGCCGCCTGGCGAGACATAGCCGCGCCCAAGCAATCAGCAGTTGCCCCGCCGCGGCGCAGGCCAGAATGGGGCTCTTGGCGGCGACGGCGGCGGCGATCTCGCCGCAAGTGACGGCGACCGCCGACAGGAGGACGATCGGAACGACGTCGGCTAGAAGGCCGTCGACGAATCCGATGTAGATCTCGTCCGGCAGATCATCGGTTGGCGCGGGATTGTCGCTCTGTCGGGCGTCCGCCATAAAATTTGCCGAAGTGTGGTTAACCGCGCCCACTATCGGCTTCGACAATTAAAAAGTCCCTTAGGCGGACGTAACAACCAGAATTAGAAATAATAAAGCCAAAAGGTCGAAATCGCGGTTTCCGACGACGGGCAGAGTTTTTGTCTCGGGGCGCCGCAACGTCTTTCCGCAAATTGAAGGGCCTGGCCTCCTCATCCGCCAAGAGCGCCGCAGACGTCTCCGCCGGCTGTCGCCCCGCTTGCAGAGGGGCTTCTCCACCAATCGGCGGAAGTCGGGGCGCTCGCATTTCAGTGGGAAGCGGACTAGAGTTCACGATCTGTTAACTTTCTCGGAAGGGGCAAGGGCGGGCGAGAGTTCAATGGATGGGTCATTTGGCGGCGCGTCGTTATCGTTTGCCGATCGCGTTTTACGTTTACTGGAAAGAGTTGAACATCGGATCGCGACCGCGTCGGCGGAGCGGGACGCGGCGTTTCGGCTGCGATACGACGCCTACTGCAGAATTGGATTCCTCGCGCGGGCCGACGGCGACAAGCTCTATGACCCGCGCTACGACGACGCCCCCAACGCCTGGATTACGACCACCTACATCGACGGCGAGCTTGCCGGCACGGTCAGGGTGAACGTCGGCGCGGACGAAAACGCGATCCTTCCCGGACTGCAGGTCTTTCGCGACGTCCTCGCCCCCAAGCTGTCCGCCGGCCAGACCATCGCTGAGTTCACGCGTCTTGCGGCAAGACTGTCTCTGGCGAGCATCCATCCCGAACTGGCTTATCTCATAATGCGGCCGGCCTTCATGGCGGCTGAGCATTTCGGGGCTGATTTCGCCGTCGGCACTCCGCGCGTCGAGCACATCGCCTTTTACCGCCGCGCTTTTGGCGCTTCAGTGTGGCGTCCGCCGCGCGACTATCCAGGATTGACCGCGAAGCTTGCCTGCGTCGGGGCCGAGTACCGCCGCGCGCGGGAATTCATCGAGTTGCGCTATCCCTTTTTCAAGTCCGATTCGGTGGAAAGAGAGGCGCTTTTCGGTCCAAGTCGCGCCTTGGGCGCCGTCGCTCGCTCAAATCGCGCCACGTCTATCACGGCGCAGGACGTCGCCGCTGAGCTTGTGAGTTGGGAGTGACGACCGGCTACGCTGCCGAAAGGGGTTCCCGCGAGCGCAGCGTCGCATGAAGCGCAAAGGCGTCGAGCGCGGTCTCGCTCGGGCGGAGATCGCGCTCGCCGCACCAGTCGATGAAATCGTCAAGCGCGACCGTGACCAGGCTTGCATCCGCGCCGCCCAGGGACAGCCCCATAAAGCGGCCATGACGACTATCCAGCCAATCATCATAACCGCGATAGCTCGAAAACTCCGGGATTAAGGCATGCGCGCGCTCAAAATCCGCCGCGGACACAACCCCTACGAGAATTTTACTCATAGTTCAGCCACCAGTCTTCAGGGTTCTTCCCTAGCCGCGGACCTCTTCGTCCACCTATTATCCGTGATTCGGGAGCAGTCGGTAAAGGCTTTATTACGAACAGCACGGACGACAAGATGAAAAGCGGGCCTTCTTCCGTTTCGACAGCGGTCTTTGCAACCCAAGGTAGTCTAGTGTAGCGCCTTTTGCTGACTAGCGGCTCCGCAAGCTGCGTAAAATTACTCTTCCGAAATTATGGCATTATTAAAACAAGGGTCGCTCAAGCCGCGACGGCGCTCAACCGGCAGGGCGTCAACGCGGAACATCTGCGCCGCCCTCCCGTGAACCGTTAGCTCAAATACGGGGCCATGCCGTCGCGGGCGAGCTGGTCGGCGCGGGCGTTCAATTCATCGTCCGAGTGGCCCCTGACCCAGAACCAGTCGACCGTGTGGCGCTCAGCGGCAGCGTCGAGCCGGCGCCAGAGATCCTCGTTTTTGACCGGCTTTTTGGCCGCCGTGCGCCAGCCGTTGGCTTTCCAGCTCGCGATCCAGCCCGTGACGCCGCCGCGCAGATATTGCGAATCGGTATGAAGGCTGACTTCGCAGGCCCGGTGCAACGACTCGAGCGCTTCGATCGCGGCGGTGAGCTCCATCCGGTTGTTGGTGGTGAACTTTTGGCCACCCTTGAGCTCCTTCTCGTGGCCGCCATAGCGGAGAACTGCGCCCCAGCCGCCTGGGCCGGGGTTGCCGGAACAGGCCCCGTCGGTCCAGATCGAGACGCGTCGGCTCACCGCGCGAGACCGTAGTCGGCGGCCGATCTGACGCGCTGGTGGAAGCGCAGCTTGTCGCGATATTCGAGTGGGTTCTTCGGCGCGACCTTCGCGCCCGCCGGCACGTTCAGCCAGTCGACGAGCCGCGTCAGCATGAAGCGCAGCGCCGCGCCGCGAGCCAGGAGCGGCAGCGCCGCGATCTCGGCCTCGGCAAGGCGCCGCAGGCGCTCATAGCCGGCAATCATCGCCCGCCCCTTGGAGACATTGAATTCGTTATCGGGTTCGAAGCACCATGCGCTGAGGCAGATCGCCAGATCATACGCCAGCGCGTCGTTGCAGGCGAAATAGAAGTCGATGAGGCCGGAAAGCCTCTCGCCTAGAAAGAACACATTGTCGTTGAAGAGATCGGCGTGAATGACGCCGCTCGGTAGGCTCTTCGGCCAGTGAGCGCCAAGAAACGAAAGCTCCGCCGCGCTTTCCTCGCGTAAACTCGGGGCGACTTCGTCCGCGCGCGCCTCGGCGGCGCGGAACAGGGATCGCCAGCCTTCGAGCGAAAGCGCGTTGGCGCGCTTCAGCGGAAAATCGGCGCCGGCGAGATGCATGCGCGCCAGCGCCTGCCCGACCTCGCCGCAGTGACGAACGCTCGGCCGGCGAATCCATAAGCCGTCGAGGAATGTGACAATCGTCGCCGGCCGGCCGGCGAGCTCGCCGAGCGCGGAGCCGGCGCGATTGCGAACCGGCTGCGGACAGCTGACGCCCCGCTCGGCCAAATGCTCCATCAGGCCGATGAAGAAGGGCAAATCCTCGGCTTTCACCCGCTTCTCGTAGAGGGTGAGGATATATTGACCGTCGACCGTTCGCATCAGGAAGTTGGAGTTCTCGACCCCTTCGGCGATGCCCTTGAACGAAATTACCTCGCCGATCTCATAAAGCGCGAGAAAGGCCCGCAGGGCGTCGTCCGAGACGTCGGTGTAGACAGCCATGTTCCGTTCGTTGAACCGGCGCATCGAGGGGAGAACGATGGCGGACCCGCTTAACGGCGTGTATAAGGCGCGTCAATCGCCGCGCTTCGCCGTTGGCCGCACGCCCTCGGACGCGCGACCGGGCAAAGCGAATTGCGCGCTGAAAGCGCGGGTCGAACGGATGACGGCGGGCCGAGAGGCGATTCGCCAAGATCCTCGATACTGGCGTCCGGAGGAAATCGGGTCGGGTCTTTGCGCCGGCGCGGGCGCCTATGCGGCTGCGCTGGCGGCGATTGGACGGGGGTCCACTCCATGCGCATTGTGATGATCGGCGCCGGCTATGTCGGGCTTGTGTCGGGGGCTTGCCTGGCCGATTTCGGCCACGAGGTGGTGTGCGTGGAGGTCGACGAGAGCAAAGTGGCGAAGCTGCGCCAAGGCCGTGTTCCGATCTATGAGCCCGGACTAAGCGAACTGGTGCTGGCCAATCAGGCTGCGGGGCGGCTCGCGTTCACGACCAACCTCGAGGCCGCTGGGCGGGGCGCGGAGGCGATTTTCATCGCCGTCGGCACGCCGTCGCTGGCCGAGGTTGGCTCGGCTGACATGCGCTTCGTGCACGAAGCGGCCCGAAATATCGCCAATGTCGTCGAGAACTTCACCGTGGTCGTGATCAAGTCGACCGTCCCCATCGGCGCGGGCGACGAGGTCGAGCGCATCATCGCCGAGCGGGCGCCGCGGGAAAAGTTCGCCGTCGTGTCCAATCCCGAATTCCTGCGCGAGGGCGCGGCGATCGCCGATTTCAAACGGCCCGACAGGGTCGTCATCGGCGTCGAGGACGACCGCGCGCGCGAGGTGATGCGCCAGATCTACCAACCAATCGAACGCAACGACGGACCGATTGTCTATACGTCGCGCCGCAGCTCGGAGATGATCAAGTATGCGTCCAATGTCTTCCTGGCGATGAAAGTGACCTTCATCAACGAGATCGCCGACCTTTGCGAACGTCTCGGCGCCGACGTGCTCGACGTCTCCCACGGCATCGGCCTCGACGACCGCATCGGGCGCAAGTTCCTCAATCCCGGCCCGGGCTTCGGCGGCTCGTGCTTTCCCAAGGATACGCTGGCGCTGACCAAGCTTGCGGCCGAAGCCAAGGCGCCAATCCGGCTGGTTGAAACCCTGGTCGACGTCAACGACAAGCGCAAGACGGCGATGGCCGCCAAGATCGTCGGCGCCTGCGGCGGCTCGGTCGCGGGAAAACGGATCGCCGTGCTCGGCCTCACCTACAAGCCCAAGACCGACGACATGCGCGACGCGCCGAGCCTCGTCATCGTGCCGGAATTGCAGGCGGCGGGCGCCCACGTCGTCGCCTACGATCCGGAAGGCGTTGGAACGGCGAAATCGCTCCTGCCCGGCGTCGAGTTCGCCGACAACGCCTACGCCTGCCTGAACGGAGCAGATGCGGGAGTGGTCATAACCGAATGGGACGAGTTCCGGGCCCTCGATCTCGCCCGCGTCAAGGCGTGCCTCGCTGCGCCGATCATCGTCGATTTGCGCAACATCTATCCGATAGAGGCGATGAAGGCGCTCGGATTTCGCTACGTTTGCGTCGGCCGGGGCTTCGGCGGCGAAGGGTGACGCTCGAGGGCGGGCAAGAAAATGTCGCGCCGGGAGAGCGCGGTCGTCATTGACCGAACCCGCGAAAACCCGCAATCGAAAGTCCCTCATGCCGCCGCGTCAATCCCGATCCTGCGTCATCGTCGTCGAAAACCTGCCGGTCCCGTTCGATCGGCGGGTCTGGCAGGAGGCGCAGGCCCTCGTCGGGGCCGGCTGGACGGTCTCGGTCATCTGCCCGGCCAACGCCGCCTTTCCGAAGCGGTTCGAGGTCATCGACGACATAGCGATCTACCGCCATCCGCTGCCGCCCGAGGGGCGCGGAGCGCTCGCCTACTTTCGCGAATACTCGGCGGCCCTCTTTCATGAATTCCGGCTCTTGATAAGGGTCTACCGGGAGCGCGGCTTCTCGATTATCCAGGCCTGCAATCCGCCCGACCTCATCTTTCTGGCCGCGGCGCCGTTCAACCTCATCATGGGCAAGAAGTTCATCTTCGATCAGCACGACGTCGGGCCGGAACTGTTCACCGTCAAATACGGCCGCAAGGGCTTCCTCCATCGGGCGCTCATGTTTTTCGAGCGCATGAGCTACGCGATGGCCGATTTCGTCATCACCGCCAACGCGTCGTTCAAGGATCTCGCCGTCAGCCGCGGCGGCAAGGCGCCCTCGCTCGTCGAGGTCGTCTATGGGGTCCCCGACCGCAAGCGCATCCATCGCGTCGCGCCCGAGCCCGGCCTCAACGGCGGGCGCAGGTTTGTTCTCGGCTATCTCGGCGTCATCAACGAGCAGGACGGCGTCGATCATTTCGTGCGCGCGGTCGCCGACCTGGTCAGGGTCAAGGGATTTGGCGATTTTTCCGCCGTCGTCGTCGGCTCGGGACCGGCGCTCGAATCGGTCCGTGCGCTGGCAGTCTCGCTTGGCGTCGAGGACTTCATGCGCTTCACCGGCTATCTCAGCGGCGAGCGGCTGCTCGCCCATATCAGCGCCTTCGACATTGGCGTCATCCCCGATCCGTTCAACGAGGCCAACGACGTGATGAGCATGAACAAGGTGTTCGAGTATTGCGCCTTGGGGATTCCGACCGCCTGCTATCCGCTTCGCGAGACCAAACGCCTTCTCGGCGAGGCGGGGGTCTACGCGCCGACGCTCGATCCCCCCGGGCTCGCCGCCGCCTGCCTCAGCCTTATGCAGGACGACGACCTGCGCCAGCGCGCGGCGGCGGCGGGAGCGAAGCTTTCGGCCGAGACGTTCGTTTGGGAGAACGAAGCGCGGAAATACGTCGCGGTCTACGACCGGGCGTTGGGGACGATGTCCGCGGGCGCCGTCGAGCCGGCGGGCCCGAGCGCGAGCTGACCTGCTCGGAAGGATGAAGCCGCCCCAACCGGCGAATTCCTCATCTGCCGCTGCTCCGGGCGGGCCGGAGCCTCATTTCGTTGCGCGAAACCAGCGATTTCGTTTCGAGGCCCGAGAGGCGGTTTCGTTGCGTCTTCCAGCGTTCAGCCCCGCCAAACGTTTCGCCAGGCCCCTCGCAAGCCTTTGAAATCATTAGGCTCGAAATCTTCCGATTTCGCGTGATGCTTTGTTTTCAAGGACTTGGGCCCATTTTTCCTTCGCCGTTTTTCGCCTCGCCGCCCGCTTCCGTCCTCGCCAGAGGGTCTCGGCTTTGCGGCGATATCGGCATCATAACAGCCATTTCTTGAAAAGGGAAGTCATTTCTCCATATTCTGATTCCATGGAGTGACCGGCGATCCGCCCGAGGAGCCAAACGCTCCAGGCGCCTCTTTCCGCAACCGAGCAATATAAAAACATAAGGATCAAGGCTTCGTCGCCGGCGGGCCGAGGGGCGGGAGGCTCTTGAGATAGACCGCGATCGCCAGGCGATCGGACTCGGGCAACTCGGCGAGGTTGCGCACAACCGCAGTCATCCCGTCGCCGAGAACGTCGCCCGAAGGAGTGAAGCCGCTGGTCAGCGCCTCGACGATGTCGGCTTTCGTCCAGTTCAGGAAGTCGCCGCCCCTCAAGTTCGCCGATTTGCCATGGCCGTCCGGCATCGCCGCGCCGGCGAGCGCCCGACTCAACTCCATCTCGCCGAGGAAGCCGCGCGGGGTGTGACATTCGCCGCAATGGCCCGGGCCTTCAACGAAATACCGGCCGCGGTTCCATTGCGCGCTTTGGGAGGGATCGGGACGAAGGCCGGCATTGTCGAAATAGAGGAGCTTCCACAAGCCCACGGCGCGGCGAATGGAAAAGGGAAACACCAAATCGTTCGCCGGGGCCCGGCCAGGAACGGCCGGCAGCGTGCGGAGGAAGGCGACGAGGTCGGCGACGTCCTTGGGCGTCATCCGCTGGTAGGACGTATAGGGAAAGGCCGGGTAGAGGTTCCGCCCGTCGCGGGAAACGCCCGAGAGCAGCGCGTTGGCGATATCGACCGCGCGCCAGCCGCCGATCCCATCAACCGGGTCGGACGAGATGTTCGGCGGGTAGAACGTCCCGAACGGCGTTTTGAGCGCAAGTCCGCCGCCGAGCCGCAAGGGGTCATCCTGGCCGGGCGACTTGTGGCAGGATTCGCACCCCCCCGCGTAGAAGACGAGCCGCCCCGCGCTTGCGTCGCCCTTGAGGCCGAGCGCCTCCCACTCCGCCGCGGTGAAGCGAGGCTTTGGCGCCGACAGGACCCACGCCACCGCCACGCCGGCGGCGACAACGAGCGCGAGCACCAGCGCGAGAATGAGGACGATCTGCTTCATCCCCGCGGGCGGGCAAAATTCTCAGCCGCTCTTGGCCTTGTAGAGTTCGTGACAGCCGCCGCAATTCTTGAAGACCACCGGCGCGAGCTTCTTGAAACTCGCCTCGTCGACAATCCCGGCCTGCGCTGCCTGGACATCCTGGGCGAATTTGGCGAAGCGGGCGTCGAAGTCGGCCTTGTTCTGCCAGATCGCCGGCAGCGCCGCCGTGCCGCCGCCGGTTTTGCTGTCGTCGGGGAACAGCGCCGGCGATTTCGTCGCCCCCTCGGCGAGCGTCTTCAGCGAGGCCTGCACGGTCGCCAGATCGAACGGGGCCGAACCCTTCAACATTTCGAACATCGTCTTCGCCGCCATGCCGTCGTGCTTCATAAGCGCGCGCCGCTCGGCGATGGGATCGGTGTCGGCCCACACGGCGCCGACGCCGCAGGCCAAGGCTAATACCACAGTCATCGAGCGTTTCATAACTCTCTCCCGGACAGTAAGTGAGCGATTAACGCCACCCGCCTCATGTTTACTATTGTAACCGCGAAATAATCGGCCGGCAACCTAACCCAATAGTCCTATGTGGAAGCGAATGGCCGGGGAGAGTCGCAGGCGGGCCGGCATCGGCGCGCGCCCTGCCGCGCCGGTTTCCGCTGTGGACTTGACGGGAATCGGACCGTATGCTCTTGCGTGGCCCAAATGTGGTTTTGGGCGGCGCGTCGCGATCGGCCGGTATGGTATTTGCAACGCAGCCCAAGCAATGCATTTGAGCCGGCGGTCGCGCTAGGGAACTCGGCCGCGGACCGTCCGTCAAAAAACCGTCACCACTTGCTGCTCTGAGATCGGGTATGGAGAGGACTGCTTTGGACCTGTCTGTGACGCCGCAAACGTTGGCCAAGCCTCGGGAAGGTCTGTTTGCGAATAATCTCAAGCTTTACATCAGCATTCTTTTGGTCGCCGCGCTCACTTCTTATGCTGTCTGGGCCAGGGAGCGGAGTATTTTTGCCTGCCAGGCGACGGGATACACTCCGGATCGCTATATCGCCTATTGCGACGGGGCAAATTATGGCGACTACGAACACGGCGCATTTTGGTTCGGCCTGGAGCCTGTGCTCGGCTTTGCGAACAAGGCGGATGTCTTGTTTCTCGGCAACAGCCACATGGAGAAGGGCTTCTCCACCAATGCGACGGCTGATTGGTTTTCGGCCGCCAAGGCCAGGTATTACCTGATGGGGTTCAGCTATTGGGAGAACATGACTTTCGCCGAGGCGCTTTTGCGCAAGATGCGCCCGAGCGCTTCGGTTTATGTGATCAATGTCGACGACTTCTTTGACCGGACCGAAAGGCCGCCGGCCAAGGTGGTCATGTATGATCCGCAAGGCCTCAGCCAATATGAAGCGAAACGCTTCTGGCAACACGTTCAGCAGCACGTTTGCGGCGTGTTCGAAAGGCTCTGCGGCAAAAAGGGCGCGATTTTCCGTTCGCGCGAGACTGGAGTGTATTACGTGCAGAATCTCCCTGGCATCATTCCGGTTTCCTTCGATGAGGGTGTCAATCCGGACGAGGTTGACCGCGACGCTGCTGCCGCGAAGGATTTCCTGCAGCGGTTTACTCAGGGAAAATGCGTTGTACTGACCCAGGTTCCGACCGTTCACACCAAGGTCGGGGATGCCAAAGCCATTGCGGCCGCGCTCGGAACTAAGGAGACATCGGAGAATAATAGCTACGTTCTTGGCTTTGGGCTCGGACGAATGGAATAGTTCCACTCGGGGTGGAACGTGTCGCCGACGAGATTGACGGCGTCGAGTTGGGCGTCGCTGACTTTGAC
>Ga0335073_10000753_pt1 | contig 42311 bp, 35 predicted proteins | sample Lox_Sample_22_FD_207093 | JGI IMG/M metagenome (GOLD analysis project Ga0335073, IMG submission 207093) | Soil microbial communities from Loxahatchee National Wildlife Refuge, Florida, United States - Lox_Sample_2.2 | ecosystem: Environmental > Terrestrial > Soil > Wetlands | place: USA...
CTCGCGTCCCTGCTCGACATCTTCCATTCGGGTTCGCTGCGCTCGCTCGCGGGGCCGACGACCCTCGCGCTCGGGAAAGGTCCGGTGGCGGTCGACTTTCGGGGCGTCACCGAGGAGCAACTTCCGTTCCACCTGACCTACATTCTCGACTGGGCGTACGGACGGCTCCGTCGCTCGGCCGGCCCGAAGCTCCTGGTCCTCGACGAGGCCCACCTCCTTGCGCGCCACGTCGCGACCGCCGAATTCCTCGACCGGGTGGTCCGCCATATTCGACACTTCGATGCCGGCGTGATGGTCCTGAGCCAGAATCCGGACGATTTCCTCGGCCATTCTAGCGGGCGGTCGATGCTCCGCAACCTCTACGCGACCGCGTTCCTGCGGCTCCCCGAGGTCTCGAACGCGACCCGGGAGTTCTTCGGTCTCACGTCGGCGGAATCGGAGTGGCTCCCGAAGGCGCGGCTGCCTCGAAGCGCCGGATACTCGGAGTCGCTCTGGCGGATCGGCGAGCTCCACGCACCGCTCGCGATCATCGCGTCGACCCCCGAGTACGATTTCCTGGGAGCGACCCTGGGTCGAGACCCTTCGCACGACGGCTAGCGGGCTGCCGGTCAAACGGGAGGTTTATACGGTCCGGCCCGCCGGACGGAGTCCGTGGGCGCCGAGGCCACTGTCGACGGCCCGGCTCGCCGTCGCGCGAGTTGGAGCCTGAAGACGATCGTCGAGGACGTCGCGGGTCGCCCGATCAGCGAGCTGCAGGACCCGGGGCGCCCGATGCACCCGTACCTTCGGGGCAAGATCGGCGAACCCGCCGTTCCGTCGTCCGACGTGCCGACCGACGAACCGCCCTACGATCCGGTCTCCCACCTCTATCCTCCGCTCGTCGGACCGACCGGTCGCAAGTACCACGGTCCCGAGCACGAGCACGACCAGGAGACGCTCGAACGGCACCGGCCGGTCGGCGAGGGCGGTCGCACCCCCCGCACGCCGGGGCCGTCCCACCGGCCGGAGCGGCTCTACCTGCACTACCTGTTGCTCCACATGGACCGGCTCAGCGACTCGGCGCTGCGCTACCTGCGGACCGCCGTCGAGGAGGAGACCGCGCACCGGTCCCGGCCCCCGCCGACCCCGACCCCCGGCCCTCCGCCCCTCGAATCCCCCGAGCCCGCGCCTGCGACCTGAGGGCCGCGAACACCACGGGGTCCCACTCGACCCCGACCGCCCGTCGGCCGCAGCGCACCGCCGCCCACAGCGTCGTTCCGGTGCCGGCGAACGGGTCGAGGATCGTATCCCCGACGACCGAGAACATACGGACCAGGCGCTCGGCGACCGCGGCGGGGAACGCGCCCGTGCGCCGCCCCGCGGAGGCCTGACGGGCTCCGCGGACGTCCGACCAGACCTGGCTGAACCACCGGTCGCGTTCGGCCCGGCTGAACCGGCTCGCCTCCCGGGACGGGTCGTGCGGGGGGAAGCGGCGCAGCGGGCCCTTGCGGAAGAGCAGGATGTACTCGCAGTCGAGCGTCACGTACGCGTTCGGAGGGAGGAATCCGGAGCCGAGGAACGCGTTGGGCCGGTTCGTGGGCTTCTTCCAGAGGAGGTAGGGGAGCGGGGTGAACCCGGCCCGGGTCGCCGATAGCAGCGTCTCCGCGTGGTTCGGCCAGAGGCGGAACCCCTCCTCGCCCGTGCGCAGCGCGTCGCCGATATTGACGGCCAGAAGGCCCCCGGGAACCAGGACCCGGTAGCACTCGCGCCAGGCGTTGGAGAGGACCGAGAGCATCCCGGGATAGTCGGTCGCCCCGAGCGCCCGAAAGAGCCGGTCCCACTGCGGGATCATCGGGTACGGTGGGGAGGTCACGACCAGGTGGACGGACGACTCCCGGAGCTCGTCGAGATGCCGCGCGTCGCCCCGCAGGAGCCGAACTTCCAGGGCCGGAGGCAGGGACACTATCGGCGGGAACCCCCGGGGCGTTAATACGGACCCGCCTCCTCGCACCGTCCATGCGGCTCGAGCGCCCGGTCCTGCAGGTCGCCCTCGACTTCGAGAACCTCTCGCGCGCCCTCACCGCCGCCCGGGAAGCGATCGAGGGGGGGGCGGATTGGGTCGAGGCCGGCACCCCGCTCATCAAGAGCGAGGGCCTCGACGCGGTCCGCGAGCTGAAGAAGGCGTTCCCCGACCGCCGGATCGTCGCCGACATGAAGATCATGGATACGGGAGCGTTCGAGGTCGAGATCGCCGCGAAGGCGGGGGCCAACCTTGTCACGGTCCTTGGGGCGTCCGACGACGACACGATCGCGGAAGCGGTCCGGGGCGGCGAGCTCTACGGAGCCGAGGTCATGGTCGACCTCCTCGGGGTAGCGGACCCGGTCGCCCGTGCCCGACGGTCGGCCGAGCTCGGAGCCGCCGCGGTGTGCTGGCACGTCGGGATCGACATGCAGATGCAGGGGAAGACCCCGTTCGCGACGCTCGGGGAGCTCGCCAAGGCCTCCCCGGTCCCGGTCGCCGTCGCGGGCGGCCTCAACAGCGAGAGCGTCGCGGCCGCGGTCCGGGCGGGGGCCCAGATCCTCATCGTCGGCGGCGCGATCACGAAGAGCCCGAACATCGCCGAGGCGACCCGTCACGTCCGGCAGGCGATCGCGACCGAGAAGGAGGTGGCCACCGAGCTCTTCCGCCGCTATTCGGGGACCGAGGTCCGCGAGGCGTTCCTCAAGGTCTCGAGCCCGAACGTCACGGACGCGATGCAACGTCGGGGCGCGATGCACGGGATCCTTCCCCGCCTGCGCGACCGCACGGTCCGCATGGTCGGCCCCGCCGTCACCGTCGTGACGCGGGACGGCGACTGGGCGAAGCCGGTCGAGGCAATCGACCGCGCCGGACCGGGGGACGTGATCGTGGTCGACGTCGGTGGCGGACCGACCGCGGTCTGGGGGGAGCTCGCGAGCTGGAGTGCGCACATGCGGAAGGTCGCCGGGGTCGTCATCGACGGGGCGATCCGGGACGTCGATGCCATCCTCGACCTCGGCTTTCCCGCGTTCAGTCGAAGCACGAGCTCGGACGCCGGAGAGCCGAAGGGCCATGGCGAGATCGGCGTGGAGGTCACCGTCGGCGGCCAGCGGGTCCGCCCGGGCGACTGGGTCGTGGGGGACCTGAGCGGGGTCGTGGTCGTTCCCCGAGAGCGGGCGGCGGAGGTCGCCAACCGGGCGCTGGACGTCCTCGAGCACGAGAACCGCGTGCGCGAGGAGATCCAGCGGGGCTCGACGCTGAGCGCGGTTCAAAAGCTCGAGCGTTGGGAACGGGTCGGCTGAGCCGCGGACGCTCGTCGTCGTCCGCTCTGGGGCACGATCGCGTCCAGCACCCGGCGCCGCGCCCGGAGGGCGGCATAGTTCCGGTCCCACCGGACCGAATCGCGGCGGGACGGTCCGGTCCAGGAGAACTGCCACCGCAGAGGGTATTCGACGTTCCACAGGACCAGGGGCTCGGGCTCCGCCATCGGAAGGGTCAGTCGGATCCGGCCGGCCAGGGCATCGGCCAGCCGTTCGGGCGAAAGACGGCCCGCGTCCACCTCGCGTAACGCCGCGACGATCTTTCGGACCATTCCCCAGACGAACGACGGCGCCCGGGCCTCCACCACCGAGCCCGACCGCGCCGGCCGCACGCTCACGGACTCGATCGTCCGCCAGACGGGTTTCTCGGACGGGAGGCCTCGGCCCAGCGATCGGACGTCGATCGCTCCGGAAAAGAGCCGGGCGGCCGCCGCTTGACGATCGGCCCTACGAGAGGGCAGGGGGTCGAAGTATCGGTACACCCTTCGGGAGGCGGCCCGGACCCGAAAGTCGTCGGGCACCGGGGTCGCGGCGGTGCACCAGATGGAGGAGGAAAGCCCGTTCAACATGCGCAGGAGCGTGGGTCCCGAGTGGTCCGCGCGGAGAGCGAACGCATTGGCGCGCGCGCTCACCCCTCGGTCGGTCCGGCTCGCCACCTCGAGGTCGATGTCCGAGCCTCGGGGGACCGCACCGAGCCGGACGAGCCCGCGACGCAGCTCGCCTTCCACGGTGGAGAGGCCGGGCTGTCGCGCCCAGCCCGCGAACGGTGCCCCGTCGTACCCGAACCGGACGAGCCATCGCGTCGTGCGTCCGCGATCCCCGGACACGCTAAGAGGACGTGGAAAGCAGCCGCGGTTGACCCCTGTCAACGCGTTGCATACAGCCAGCTATTGGGAACTATAGAGTCTAAATCAGATTCCTATATATCCGCACCGGAAGTAGTGCCACCGATGACAACCCGCCTCCGGGTGGCGGAGACCGAAGCCGTCCGTCCCAGGGAGTCCGGGTCGTCCATCACGTAACGAGAACGGTGAAACCGAATGAGCGCACAACCGACAGGGGGCACCCCCGGAACGCCTGGAATGCAGCCGAACGACCAGCTCTCAGGATCGACCCGACACCGGTCGCGGATGATCGGTACGGGGATCGCCATCGCGGTCGCGGTGGTTCTCCTGATCGTTGGGGTCGGGGCTGGCTACGTCGTGGGCTACTACACCCACACCAGCAGTAGCAACTCCTCGAGCAGTACGACGATCCAACTCACGGAAACCGGGTCGACCCTGCTCTACCCGCTGTTCAAGTACTACTGGTTCCCCAACTACACCGCGCCGGCCAATGGTCCGACCGTCATCCTGAGCGCGGACGGAACGGGGAGCGGCGCGGGGCAGACCGGCGCCATCCACTCCCTGGTGAACATCGGCGCCTCGGACGCGTACCTCACCAACACGTCGACGAACGGCGTGTTGAATTTCCCGGTCGCGATCTCGGCCCAGTACATCTACTACAACCTCCCGGCGCCTCTCAATACGGTCCATCTGAACCTGAACGGCACGATCTTGGCCATGATCTACGCGGGGGACATCACGACCTGGGATAACCCGCTCATCCTGGCCGCGCAGACCGCGGCCGTCCAGTCGGACCTCAAGGCGATGTCCAGCGAGACCATCATTCCGTTCAAGCGACTGGACGCGAGCGGGGACACGTTCCTGTTCACCTCGATCTGCTACGAGTCGTGGAGCGGATTCCCCTTCACGGCCTCCACGAGCGGGCTCTCGGGGGACACCATCCCGAACATTCAGTCCGCGACCGGGAACGGCGGTATGGTCACCGGCATGCAGAAGGTGCCCTACTCGATCGGCTACATCGGGATCAGCTACGCCACGGAAGCGGCGTCCGCGGGTCTCCAGTATGCCGCCGTCGGTGACAACCTCTCGGCCTCGGCGAGCGGGGGAACGGACCTCGCGAACTACATCCTTCCGAGCCCGACCAACATCTCGTACGACGCGAACCTCGGCCTCCAGCGCCTCGACTTCAGCCAGTACGGACTCGGGGTCAGCCTGATCCTGGGCGGGAGCCCGTCCGGAGCGGTCGACCTCGGCGCGTCGCCGGGCGGCGGCGGAACGAACCCCACCTCGACCAGCCCGACCCCGTACCCGCTCGTCAACCTCGAGTACACGATCATCAAGACCTCCCCCACGGCGGGGAGCGCGGTCGTGACCTCGGCGAGCCTCCTGGCGACGGTCCAGTTCGAACAGTGGGCGCTCTCGTACGGTAACTTCCAGTCGAACGGCGCGGGGACCGTCTGGCTCAACGCGGTGGGGTTCCTCCCGTTGACGCCCGAGGTCATCGGCTACGACGTGCAGGAGCTCGCCACGGTCTCGACCTGAAGCGGACCCACGAGCGGCGGCGATACCCGTGGACGACGCCCTGGCCCGCAGCGAGGCTGCCGGGCCAGAACCCCTTCCCCCGCCTTCTTCCCCTTCATCGCCCCCGACGGTCGACGTTCCCCGTCCCCGTCGCTCCCCGGGTCAATGGCTCCAGATCTTCGTCCCGTACATCCCGTCCTTCGTGCCGCTCGCCATCGTCGCCGCCATCGTCGTGACCCTGGTGCTCGTGACGGGGCTGGCCCCGCTCAACGGGCTGTTCACCAGCAAATTTGCCCCGACCCCGTCGAGCGGTCCGGCTTCGTGGGGGATCCTGGTCTTCGTCACCGGGTCGTTCCTCACCGCCGTCCCCGCGCTGTTCTTCTCGATGGTCATCGGTCTCGGGATCGCCATCGCCTCGGTGGTCTACCTGCCCCGCATCGTGACCCGCTTCCTCGACCCCTGCGTGGACCTCCTCGCCGGGATTCCGAGCGTGGTGTACGGGATCTGGGCCTACCTCTACGTCTCCACGTACTTCGGGAGCACGCTGAACCCGTTCCTCTTCCGCAATCTGTCGTGGATCCCCGGGGTCGGCGGACCGGCCCCTCCGTTGTCGGGGCTCGGGCTACCGATCAGCGTCTTCATTCTCACGCTGATGGCGTTGCCCATCACGACCCTGCTGATCCGCGACGCCCTCCGGACGGTCCCCCGGGACCTCTGGGAGAGTGGTCTCGCCCTCGGCGCGACGCGCTGGGAGGTGACACGACGGGTATCGATCCCGTACGGCCGCGGAGGGATCCTCAGCGCCGCGTTCCTCGGGTTCGGGCGCGCCTTCGGCGAGACCGTCGCCGTCGCGATGGTGATCAACGTCGAGGCATCCTACCCGCACAACATCTTCCAAGGGACCGGGACGGTCGCGAGCCTGATGTTCTCGATCCTCGATTCCGCCTACGGCAACTCCCAGTTCCTCGCGGCCCTCTGCTACATGGGGCTCGCCCTGCTCGCGATCACCCTCACGGTCAACGTCGCGGGCCGCTACTTCATCTCGAAACTGAGCGCGACCGAGATCGCGGGGCTCTAGGAGGCGATCGTGGCACTTCCCTCGGTCTCTACCGGCGCGACCCCGGACGACAACATTCTGTTCGACCGCTCGGCCCGAACGCGCTGGCGCATCGGTTTTGACCGCTGGGCCGGCCGACTGCTCCCGTTCCTGTTCCTGGTCGCGATCCTCCCGATCCTGGACGTGGTCTACTACATCTCGAAGTCCGCTCTCCCGACCCTGACCCTGAAGGTCCTCACGGATACCAGCTACCGCGACCCGGACGCGCTCGGGGTTCCGATCATCACGACGGCCGAGATGATGACGCTCGCCACGCTGTTGGCGATCCTCTTCGGGCTGTTCGGCGGCATCGCGACCGCGGAGTTCCTCTCCGAGCGGGCCGCGGGCTGGGCCCGTACCTTTGCCAACATGCTCGCGGGCACCCCGTCGGTCATCGTGGGGTACCTCGGCTACTTCGCGTTCTGCCTGTACTTCGGCTGGGGGTACACGATGATCGCCGGTGTCCTCACGCTCTCGCTCTTCATGACCCCGTACATCTTCCGGATCGCCGACCTCGCCTTCTCGTCGATCCCTCGGCACATTCGCGAGGCGGCGTTAGGGTCCGGGGCCCGCCCCTACCAGTACATTCTGAAGGTGGGGGCCCCGATCGCCTTCCCGCAGATCCTGAACGGAGTCTTCCTCGCGGTCGCCATCGGCGTCGGTGAAACCGCTCCCATCGTGCTCACGACCCACGGGTCCGTCATCCTGCCCCAGAGCCTCCTCTCGCCGGCCCAGTTCCTGACGGCCACGATCTGGGAGAACTTCAACTCCCCGTTCCCCGTCGCGGTGGCCCTCGCTCTCCAGGCGGCCTTTATCCTCCTCGTGGTCGTGGTCGGTCTGAACATCGTGGTACGGATCATCTCGGCGCGCTACCGTAAGCGGCTGGAGGGCCTCTTCCAGTGATGGCGGCGAGCGGGGCCGCCCCCGGGGCCTCGGACCCGGTGCTGACCGTTCGGGATCTGTCCGTGATCTCGGGCGCCCGACGGCGCACGAAGAAGCGCGCCATTCTCGAGGGGGTATCGCTCGACTTCCCTCCCCACAGTCTCACGGCCGTGGTCGGCCCGTCGGGATGCGGTAAGACGACGTTCGTACGGTCGCTGAACCGGATGGTGGAGCTCACCCCCGGACTGACGGTCACGGGCGAGGTCCGCTACCTGGGCCAGAACATCTACGACCGCCACGTCAACCCGGTGATGGTCCGCCGTCGGATCGGTATGGTGTTCCAGCGGCCGACCGTCTTCCCCACCTCGGTCTTCGAGAACGCGGCGTTCGGCCTGCGGCTCGTTCACGAGGACGAGAACGAGGTGGACCGCTCGGTCACCGAGGCGCTCCAGCGGGCCGGGCTATGGGAGGAGGTCAAGGACGACCTCGACCGCCCCGCGCTCTCCCTCTCCGGCGGCCAGCAGCAGCGGTTGTGCATCGCGAGGGCGCTCGCCGTCCGTCCGAGGGTCCTCCTCCTCGACGAACCCACCTCGGCGCTCGACCCGGCGGCGACGCAACGTGTCGAGGCGACCATGCAACGTCTCAAGGAGGACTATGTGCTGGTCCTCGTGACGCACAACGTCGGACAGGCCGCCCGCGTCTCGGACCGTATCGCCGTCCTGCAGGCGGGCAAACTGATCGAGGTGGGCCTGACCGCCGATGTCCTCGAGCGCCCGCGCGAAAAGTTCACCGAGCAGTTTATCACGGGGCGGTTCACATGAGCGAGGAAGAGAACATGACGGGTCGGGCTACCGGGGAGGATCACCGCACGGAGCTGGCCCGGCTCAAGCGTCACGTCGTCGAGATGAGCGACTTCGCGGTGCAGATGGTCGCGGACGGCACGCGCGCCCTCCTCGAGAGCGACCAGGCGCTCGTCGCCTCGGTCGCGGCACGCGACGCGCCGCTCGACAAGTTCGACGTCGACATCGAAGCGGAGACGATGCGACTGATGGCGATCACCCAGCCGGAAGGGCCCGACCTCCGCACGCTGGGGGCGACCCTCAAGATCGCGAACTGCGTCGACCGGGTCGGCCGGCTGGGCTACGACCTCGCCCGCAACTTCTCGACCGGACCGGCCCCGACCGACCAGAGCCATCAGGACCTCCTGCGCGAGATGGACCGGCACGGTCGAGCGATGGTCGAGAAGGCGATCCACGCGTTCGAGCAGAACGACGCCGAGGCGGCCAAACAGGTCTTCGCGATGGACGACGATGTCGACGCGCTCTACCTCGACGTGCAGAAGCGGTTGATCGTGCTCCTGGAGGGGGGAGGGTTGACCGCCGAGCGCCTCGCGCACGAACTCCTCGCCGCACGGCACCTCGAGCGGGTCGGCGACAACGCCTGCAAGATCGCCGAGAAGGCGATCTACGCGATCACGGGCGAACGGCGGCCCGAGTACTTCCCGCAGCTCGCCCACCGGACCCCGACCGGCCGCATCGCCCCGTGAGCCCTCGGACCCGCGCGGGTCGGGCGTGCTGACGCGAAACCTCATTAGACGAGGAGGGACCTCTCGCCGCGAGGGTCACCGGGCCCTCGTGCTCCCGTAGTCTAGTCCGGTCAAGGATTCGGGGCCTTCGACCCCGTAACGCGGGTTCGAATCCCGCCGGGAGCATCCTCTTCCCCCCGGGGCCACGGACGGCACAAGCGAGCACACGATGCGGCGGTCCAAGGATTTCCGAGGGGGACCTCCCCGCCCGCGAAGGGAGCGGAACCTTGGCCACTGAACGCCTCGACGTCGCGGTCGTGGGCGCCGGGTTCTCCGGCCTCGCGGCCGCGCGACGCCTGATGCAGGCGAACCTCGACGTGCGTGTGTACGAGGCGAGGGACCGGGTCGGAGGGAGGGCGCTCACCGACTACGCTCTCGTCCCCCAGGTCCCGCTCGAGCTCGGGGCCCAGATGGTGCACGGCCGACGCGCACCGACCCACCGGTGGGCGCGGGAGGCCGGCCTCTCCGTGCGCCGCCTGGCGCTCCATCAACGCGGCCGGGTGGTCGTCGCCCAGCGGGTCGGCCGCTTCCCCTGGTTCGGGCTTCCCTTCCACCCGGCGGTCGGGAGCCGCGCCGCCTGGAGGGGGCTCGTCTCGGTCCCGCGCGCCCTCGCGAACTACGGCGGGGAGGACGTCTCGCTCCGGGAATTCCTCGACCGGCGGGCGGCGTCCCCGGCCGTACGGGGGCTGGTGGACCTCTTCCACGCCCACACGTACGCGACCGACCCGGAGTCGGTCGGCGTGCTCGGACCCGCGGAGGAACAACTCACGGCGGAGGAGCCCTTCGGATTTCGAAACTTCCAGCTCCTCGAGGGGTACTCGGCCCTGGCCGAGCGTTCGGCGGCAGGGTTGGGGGACCGCGTGCACCTCCGCGCCCCGGTGGCCGAGATCGTGCTGGGAGCGGACGATGTGACGCTCCGGTTCGAGCGCCCCGTCGGCTTACCGGAGCGAGAGGTTCGGTCGCGCGCGGCGGTCGTGACGGTGCCGCTCGGGGTGCTCCGGGCCCGCGATATCCGATTCGACCCTCCGCTCCCGAAGGAAAAACAGGAGGCGATCGCCCGCCTTGGGTTCGGGGATGCGTACGCCCTGCAGATAGTGGTCCGGGGCGGCACGATGCGTCGTCGGTTGGGGGACTTCGGGGTCCTCTGGGGAGACACCGCGACGAGCTTCCTTCGTCCCCGGGTCGGCCTCGCGGGGCCGGTCGAGGTCCTGACCGCGTTCACGGTCGGCCAAGAGGCGCGCCGGCGCGCGGCGCTCGACGACGCGGGGATGGTCGCCGCCACCGTGGCCGAGTGGGAGGCCCTCCTCCCGGCCGACGTCACTCTCGGCGAGGTCGAGCGGTCGGTCGTTCATCGCTGGTCCCGTGACCGGTGGAGCCGCGGCGCCTACTCGTTCTTCCCGCCGGAGAGTGGACCGGCCGACCGGCACGCCCTGGCCGCTCCCCTCTACGGCCGCCTCTTCTTCGCCGGGGAGGCGACCGACACGACCGGCGCGTCGGCGACCGTCGCGGGAGCGATCCGCAGCGGCGAACGGGCCGCCGCCGAGGTCCTCGCGAGCTTTCGGGCCGCCGGGACCTGAGCCGGTGTCGGGCGGACCGGCGCATCGGCTATCCGCACGCGCGGCGTACCCCCGAACCATGCCGTCCCTCGACACCGCGCTGCGCGAAGCCCGTCGCTCCCCGAACGGATACCACGAGTTCCTGCGGGTGCCCGCGATGAGCGCCGGGGTCTACGTGCTCGCGGCGGGCGCGACGGACGTGCAGACCCCCCACCTCGAAGACGAGGTCTACTATGTCGTCCGGGGCCGGGGAAAGCTGCGGCGCGGCCAGAACGACGTCTCGGCGCTACCGGGCGACGTCCACTTCGTGAAGGCGCGCGAACTCCATCACTTTCATTCGATCGAGGAGGAACTCGTCCTCTTGGTCGTGTTCGCTCCGGCCGAGCAACCGTCCTCGTGACCCGGACGCCGGAGCGGCGCTAGACCGACTCCTCGATCTCGCCGACCTTGGGAGCACCGGCGAGGTGTTCCGCCACCGAACCCAGGATCTCGAGGTGTCGGTCGACGTCCGCGTCCGAGTGCTGGACCGAGATCGTCCACTGCTCGTCGGGACCCGTCCCCGACGGGATGAGCCCCCGGTTGAGGCACAGATAGTAGTACAGCATCGAGCGGTCGCCGTCGACCGTCAGGAAGTCGCGCCAGTTGCGGACCTCGTGGTCCGAGAAGAAGACCGTTCCCGAGACGCCGTCCGCCGCGACATGGGCGGTGACCCCGGCGTCATCGAAGACCTCGGCGTACCCCTTCGCGAGACGGCCGTTGAGCCGGGAGGAGCGCTCGAGCGCCTCGTCGGTCAGGATGTGGTCGAGCGAGGCGAGACAGGCGGCCATCGCGAGCGGATTCGAGTTATACGTCCCCGCGTGCGCGACCTTGCGAGGCCCCACTTCGTCGAGGATCCCGGGCCCGGCCGCGATCGCCGACATCGGGACACCGCAGGCGATCGACTTCCCGAGCGTGAGGAGGTCCGGACGCACCCCGACGCGCCCGGCGCCGCCGTGGGGGTACTTCGCCCCGGTCTTGATCTCGTCGAAGATGAGCAGCGCGCCGAGCTCGTCCGCGAGCGTCCGCAGGCCCGGGAAGAACCCGTCCTCAGGGAGGATGAACCCCATGTTCATCGGCACCGGTTCGGCGATGATCGCGGCGAGGTCCTCCCGGTGCTCGAGGGCGATCCTCCGGGCGGCGGCGAGGTCGTTGAACGGGGCGACGAGCGTGCGCTCGGAGACCTCGGAGAGGATCCCGGGGGAGGCCGGGGCGGACCGGGGATGGTCGGCCGGGCCGGCGGCCTCGAGCCGGGGCTTCACGCCGACCAGGAGCGTATCGTGCGACCCGTGGTACGACCCTTCGAACTTCAGGACGTATCGCTTCTTCGTGTACGCGCGGGCGAACCGGATCGAATGGTGCGTGGCTTCCAGACCCGTCGTGCTGAACCGGACCTGCGCCATGTGGTAGCGCCGGCAGATCCGCTCGGCGACCTCGGGGGTCCGCTCCCACTCGTAGCCGTAGACGCTGCCGTTCTCGAGCTGGCGGGAAAGCGCCTCGACCAGCTTCGGATGGGCGTGGCCGCTCTGCAGGGAGCCGAACCCCATGTTGAAGTCGAGGTAGTCGTTCCCGTCGGCGTCCCAGAGCGTCACCCCCTTCGCCCGGCTGACGTAGAACGGATACGGGTCGAGGAAGCGGTAGTTCGAATGGACCCCGAGCGGACTCCATCTTCGGGCCGACTCCCACAGGGCTTTCGAGCGGGGGGTCCGCTGGCGGTACTCGGCGTATGCGGCTTCGAACGCAGGGTCCATAGGGTCCTCCTCCCCGGGTCCGTCGCCGCGGCCCGGGTCGGCGAGCGGGCAGCGGGATGCCCCTAAAAAAGGGAAGCGCGGCGAACGCGGGATTCGTCAATCGCCGGACCCCGACCCGAGAGGCTGAAAACCCCCGGGGTTTCGGGGTGCGAGGACCCCCCGTGACCGACATCGAAACGCTGGAGAACTACGTGGACGGGAACTGGGTCCGCCCGACCGCCACCGGTCGCCTGGATGTCCCCGACCCATCGAGCGGCGAGCTCCTCGCCCGGGTGCCCCGGTCGGGAGCGGCGGACGTCGACACGGCCGTGCGGGCGGCCCGCCGGGCGTTCCCGGCGTGGCGGGAGGTCCCGGTCGCCGAGCGGGCCCGGCGGGTGCTCGCCCTGCGAAGTCTTCTCGAGGTACACCGGGAGGAGCTGGCCCGCTCGGTCGTCCGGGAGAACGGAAAGACGCTCGACGAGGCCCGGGGGTCGGTCCGTCGCGGGATCGAGGCGACCGAGTTCGCTGCCTCGGCCCCGACGACCTTCCAGGGCTCGTTCCTCGAGGACGTATCGCCCGGAGTCGACACCACCCTCCTCCGTCAGCCGCTCGGCGTGGTCGCGGGGATCACCCCGTTCAACTTCCCGGTCATGATCCCGCTCTGGATGGCCCCGCTCGCCCTCGTCTGCGGGAACTGCTTCGTCCTGAAGCCCTCCGAGCGCGTGCCGCTCTCGGCCACGCTCCTCACCCGGTGGATCGCCGAGGCGGGGTTCCCCGCCGGGACGTTCAACCTCGTGCACGGGGATGCGGCGGCCGTCGATGCGCTCCTCGTCCACCCGGGCGTCGACGCCGTCTCGTTCGTCGGGTCCGCCCCGACCGCCCGTCACATCTACGCGAGCGCGGCCGCCCACGGAAAGCGGGTCCAGGCGCTCGCGGGGGCGAAGAACCACCTCCTCGTCCTGCCGGACGCCGACCTCGAACGGGCGGTCCCGGCGATCCTTTCGAGTGCGTTCGGTCAGGCGGGCGAGCGGTGCCTGGCGGGCAGCGTCGTCCTCGCGGTCGAGCCGGGTGCGGACCGGCTCGTCGCACGGCTCGCGGAGGCGGTGGCCCAACTGACCACGGGGCCCGCGGCCGAGCCGGCGACCGACGTCGGCCCGGTGATCCGCGCGGACCACCGGGACCGCGTCCTTCAGTGGGTCCGGGAAGGGGAGGCGATGGGGGCCAAGGTCGTCGCCCGGGGCCCGGTGCCCCAAGGGTCGGACGGGTACTACGTCGCTCCCGTCCTGTTCGACCAGGTCCGGCCCGAGATGCCGATCGCTCAGGAGGAGGTCTTCGGCCCGGTCCTCTCGGTCATCCGGGTGGCTTCCCTGGACGAGGCGATCGAGGTCGCGAACCGCTCCCGGTTCGGCAACGCCGCGGCGATCTTCACCCGGGACGGCGGGGCGGCGCGCACGTTCGTCCACCGGATCGAGGCAGGGATGCTCGGCGTGAACCTCGGGGTCCCGGCGCCGGCCGCCTATTTCCCGTTCGTCGGATGGAAGGGATCGTTCTACGGCGACCTCCACGCGACGGGCCGGGACGCGATCGACTTCTACACCCGAAAGAAGGTCGTCACGACCCGCTGGTTCTGACTCGGACATGGACGCGCCGGCTCGTCTCGCACGCCTCACGTTGCCGATCCGCACGCCGCGCCTCGACCTCCGGCTCCCGTCGCGAACGGACGTTCCGGACCTTCGTCGGAGCTTCCGCGACCCTCGGAGCGCCCGGGCCGTGGGCGCCCCGCTGCACTCCGCGGCGGAGCGACGGGACCCGCAACGAATGGTCGCACGGACCGTGGCCGAGTACCGGCGAGGCGAACACCTCTCCCTTTCCGTCCTCCACCGGGCCCGCGGCCGGTGCATCGGCCGCGTGGGCCTGCGGGGACTGGACTGGCGCTGGAGAAAGGTCGAGAGCCTCGCCTACTGGATCGACCCCGGGTCGTGGAATCGCGGCTACGCCACGGAGGCGTCCTGGTTCCTGTGCGCCGCGGCCTTCCATGACCTCGGGATGCGACGGATCGGTTCCCAGGCACTGGAAGAGAACCGGGCGTCGCTCGCCGTGCTGCGCCGGCTCGGCTTCGTGGAAGAAGGACGCGAGCGGGAGTCGGTGTGCCTCCGGGGGAAGTGCATGGACATGGTGCTCTGGGGGCTGCTGACGGACGAACTGCCGTCGGCCCGCGCCATGGCGCCGGTCTGGAATCGCTCCGACTAGCCTGCCGGGTCGGCCCGCTCGTCCGCCACCGCGAGCGCGCGGTCGAGCACCTCGAGCCCGTGGTCGAGCTCCTCCCGCGTGACGATGAGCGGAGGCGCGACCACGAGATGGGAGACCCAGCCGATGCAGAAGACCCCCTCCTTCATCATCGCCGCCGTCACCGCTTCCACGACGAGGGGGCGCCCGGCGAGCTTGTCCTCCTCCGTGTTGAACGGGACCCGGGTCGTGCGGTTCCGGACGAGCTCCACGGCCGCGAAGAGGCCCAGCCCCCGCACTTCGCCGACCGAGCGGTGGCGCGATGCGATCTCCTTCAACCGTTCGAGAAGGTACTCTCCGTCCGCCCGGGACTTCTCGATCAGCCCGAGGCGGCGGTACTCCTCGATCGCGGCGACCCCGGGGGCCAGGGTGAGGGGATGGGCCTCGTAGGTGTGGCCGTGCGGAAAGTACGTCTCGCGGAACGTTTCGTGGACCCGGGCCGTCGTGGCGGTGAGGCCGAGGGGGATCTGCGCCCCCGTGATCCCTTTCGCGGTCGTGAGGAGGTCCGGGGTCACGCCCCAGTGGTCGACCGCGAACCACTCCCCGACCCGTCCCCATCCGCTCATCACTTCGTCCGCGATCAGAAGGACGTCGTGCTTCTTCGTGATCTCCCGGATCCGCGGGAGGTACTCGGGCACCGGGACGATCACCCCGTTCGTTCCGACCACGGGTTCGACGATCATCGCGGCGACGTCGCCCTCGCGCTCGAGCTGGTAGTCGACGTACTCCGCGCACGCGACCCCGCACGACGGGTACGTGAGCCCGAACGGGCAACGATAGCAGTAGCAGTCCGGGGCGAAGACCGTGCCGGGAACCTTCTCGAGCCGCTCGACCGGCCGGCGACGGAACTCCCCCGTCACGGAGATCGACGCGGCGGTCGAGCCGTGGTAGGAGCGGTAGCGCGCGATGACCTTGGAGCGACCGGTGACGGCCCGGGCGATCTTGAGCGCCGCCTCGTTCGCCTCGGTGCCCGAGGTGCTGAAGAAGAATCGGCCGAGGCCCTTCGGAAGGACCCCGAGCAACGACCGGCTGAGCTGGGCCCGCGCCTCGGTCGCGAAGCCGGGCGCGGCGTAGCCGAGCGTGCGGGCCTGGGTGGCGATCGCCTCGGCGACCCGGGCGTTCCCGTGGCCGAGGTTCGTCGCGATCAACTGGGAGGAGAGGTCGAGGTACTCCTTCCCGGCGCTGTCCCAGAACCGGGAGCCCTCGGCCCGGGAGACCACGAGAGGGTCCCACCCGCCCTGGCGACGCCAGGTGACATAGTTCGTCTCGCGGACGATCCGTCGGATCTCGTCGCCGTCCATGGAGGTTCCTTCCGGGACGAGCGGACCCGCGGCCCGTTGGTCCGCCGGGGCCGAGCCGCCCGCGACTTAAGAATCCCCGGGAGGCGGGGTCACGTGGGCGAGAGACCGAAGAGGCGCCGGGCATTGCCTCCGAGCATCGCGTCCCGGTCCGCCGCGGGAAGGTCGAGGCCCTCGACCAGGTCGACCGCGAGCGTCAGTTCCTCGAGCGGCCAGTCCGACCCGTAGAGGATCCGGTCCGGACGCCCGATCGTCACGACCGCGCCGTAGACGACCTGGCGTGCCTGGGCGATCATGCGGTCGAAGTACGGGGCGGAGGGGTGTGCGAGCAGGCCCGAGGTGTCCGCGTAGACGTTCTCGTTCTTGTACACGAGCTCGGCGGCCTCGGGGACCCAGGGATTCCCGAGGTGGCAGAGGACGAACCGCACATCCCGGAACCGCCCGGCGACCTCGTCGACCTCGAGGGGGCGCGCGAACTTGAGGAGGCCGAGCCCGTCCAGCGTGTCGCCCTGGTGGATCATCACGGGCAGTCCCCGGCGGTGCGCGTACTCGTAGACGGCGTCGAGGCGCCGGTCGTGCGGGTAGAACGCACGGTATCCGGGATAGAGCTTGATCCCGGCGAGGTTCCGCTCGGACTCCCAGAGGCCGATCGCGGCTCGGATCGCCTCCTCGCCGTCGGTCGGGTCCACCGTGGTCACCGGGTGCAGACGGCCGGCGCCCGCCTCCGCGGTCGCCCGGCCCTCGTCAAGCCCCTCGCGGACGCTGGGGGCCTCGTGCAACTGCAGGACGAGTCCCTCCCCGATCCCCGCCCGGTCCATCTCGGCGAGCAGCCCGCGAACCGTGTAGTCCAGGTCCGGCCGGTACCCCGTGCGACGGATGTCCCGCCACCACCGGCTGAGATGCAGGTGCACATCGACCCGTCGGGGACGCGATGCGCTCATCGTCCCACCCATTCGCCCGAGCGGATAATCTCGTGGGCCGCTCCGAGGGTTGATATGGCGGGGGTCGGTACACGCCGACGGTGAGTCCGATGACGGACCGCGCCGACTGGCTCAGTTTCCCCGATGCTCCCCGCATCGTCCACCCGCCGCCGGGTCCCAGGTCCCGCGCCCTGCTCGCCGACCAGGCCCGATGGGAGACCGATGCGGTCGGCTACCCCCACTACTTCCCGATCGCGCCCAAGGTTGCGCAGGGCGCGACGATCGAGGACGTCGACGGCAACCGGTTCATCGACTGGGTCGCGGGGATCTGTGTGCTCAATCTCGGACACCGTCACCCGAGGATCGTCGCGGCGCTCGAGGAGCAGACCCGGGCGATCTGGCACGGACTCGAGCTGCCGACCGAGGCCCGCATCCGGTTCCTCGAGGAGCTGCGCGGGGCCCTTCCGGGGAAACTGCGCCACCATGCGCGGGTCTTCTTCTGCGTGACCGGGGGCGACTGCGTCGAGACCGCCGTCAGCCTCGCGGACTACGCCCAGGGCAAGCGCGGGACCGTCGCGTTCTCGGGAGCCTACCACGGCGTGCACGGAGGCGTCGCCCACCTGACGAGCGGTCGCCGCTACCACGCGACGACGACCTTCCCGCCGGGCGCGGTCGTCCGGGTGCCGTACCCGGACCCGTACCGACCCGTCCTCGGCGCCGACGAGGGCGCGGCGGGAACGATCTCCTACCTCGAGCACCTCGTGAACGACCCGCACTCGGGGGTCGACTCGATCTCCTCGGTACTGGTCGAGCCGATCCTGGGGGAGGGGGGCTACGTCGTTCCTCCGGACGATTTCCTGCCGGCCCTGCGGGAGTTCTGCGACCGGCACGGGATCCTCCTGATCGCGGACGAGGTCCAGACCGGCCTCGGCCGGACGGGCGAGATGTGGGCGGTCGAGCACGCGAGGGTCACCCCCGACATCCTCTGCATCGCGAAGTCGATCGGAGGGGGGTTGCCGCTCTCCGTGGTCGCCTACCGGGAGGACCTCGTGAAGGAGCTCCCCCGCGGCTTCCACCTGGGGACGTTCCGGGCGAACCCGCTCGCCCTCGCCGCCGGCGCGGAGACGTTGAAGATCCTCCGGGAGAGCGACGTCATCGACCGGACCCGGCAGCGCGGCCCCCGCCTGATCGACCGGTTCCGGTCGATCGCCGACCGCCACCCGACGATCGGCCAGGTCCGGGGCCGCGGGTTCATGATGGGGGTCGAGTTCGTGCACGACCGCTCGAGCCGAGCCGCCTGGGGCGAGCGCGCCCGCGCGATGCGCTCCGCGCTCCTCTCCCGGGGCGTGCTGATGCACACGAGCGGCGCGTGGGACCAGGTCCTGCGGTTCATGGCCCCGCTCGTCATCGAGGACGAGCTCCTCGAGCGCGGCACCGAGGCGTTCGAGGACGCCCTCGAAAGCCTCGAGGCCGGGCCCGAGACCGCCCGCACCGGCTCGGTCCATCCGCCCGCGGGCCCGGGCGAGCGCCTGCGGCCGCCTGCGCACGTGGTGCCGACGCCGCTCGTGCCGCCGATCCCGACCCCGCACCTGCCCGCGGACGAGACGCCCTAGACTCCGCGGCCGGCGTAGTTGACCGAGATCAGCTTGACCTCGGTCATCTCCTGCATCGCCGAGCGCAGGCCCTCCCGGCCGAGCCCGCTCTCCTTCACCCCGCCGAACGGGAGCGCGTCCCACCGCAGGGTCGTCGGGTCGTTCAGGTGGACGCCGCCCGCCCGGATCCGCTTCGCGAGACGGAACCCGCGCGCGAGGTCCTGAGTGAAGACGGCCGCCTGGAGGCCGTACGGCGTCGCGTTGGCGATCCGGACAGCGTCGTCGAGGTCGGAGAACCGTACGATCGGCGCGATCGGGCCGAACGGTTCTTCCCGGACCACGCGGGCCTCCTCGACCACCTCGTCGAGGACCGTGGGCGAGTAGAAGTTCCCGCCGGAGGGGCCGCCCGGGCGGGACCCGCCGGCGAGCACCTTCGCCGAGCGGGCCCGGGCCTCCGACACGAGGGCGTCGACCCGTTGGACCGCTTCCGGGTCGATCAGCGGGCCGACCTCGGTGGTCTCGTCGAGCGCGGGGCCGACCCGGAGGGCCCGCGCCCGCTCCGCCAGGGCGCGCCCGAACTTCTCGGCCACGGATTCGTGCACGAGGAACCGCTTCGAGGCGGTGCAGACCTGGCCGGAGTAACCGAACGCGCCGCGGACCGCCGCCGGCACGGCGACCTCGAGCGCCGCGTCGTCGAGGACCACGAACGGGTCGAGCCCGCCCATCTCGAGGATCACGCGTTTCGCATGCCGTCCGGCCCGCTCCGCGATCGCCTTGCCGACCTCGGTCGACCCGGTGAACGTGACCAGGCGCGTCCTCGGGTGCTCGACGAGGGTGTGGCCGACCGAGCCCCCCGGACCGACCACGACGTTCAGGACCCCGGGCGGGAGACCGGCGGCCGCAAAGTGCTCGGCGAGGCGCAGCGCGGTGAACGGCGCGGCGCTCGTCGGCTTCACGACGACCGGATTGCCGGCGGCGAGCGCCGGGGCGACCTTGTGGGAGAGCAGGTTGAGCGGGAAGTTGAACGGACCGATCGCGACCACGACGCCGATCGGGTCGCGCACGCTGAAGAGGAAGCGGGACTCGTTCCCCGCGGGCCGTTCGTAGGCGTCGGCCGGGTAGCTCTCCCCGCCGAGGTGGCGGATCTCCTCGGCGGCGAGCAGGTAGACCCCGATGGCCCGGTCGACCTCGACCCGCGCCTCGACGATCGGCTTCCCGACCTCCGAGGCGATGAGGCGGGCCATCCCGTCCCGGTCCGCGCGCAGCCGCTCCGCGAGCGCCCGGAGGAGCCGCGCCCGCTCGTGGCCGGGGACGTTCCCCCATCGGTCCTCCTGCTCGGCCGCGGCGTCGACGGCCGCCCGGGCCTCGTCGGCGGACGCCACCGGAGCCTCGCCGAGGGTGCGTCCGGTCGAGGGGTCGACGACCGGCGCGTAGCGCCCGTCGGCCGGGGCGCGCCAGGTCCCGCCGATGAAGAGGGCTCCCCGGCCGTTCTTCGGGATCCCTTCGATCACGGTCCGCCCCGCCCTAGGCCGGATCGCCGTAGACGGTGTAGTGCCAGCCCTTACGCGCCTGGCCGGTGAGGTCGATGTAGATGTTCTTCACGACCGTGTAGTCGGCGAGCGAGTCGGTGCCGAGGTCCTTGCCGAACCCGGACTGCTTGAACCCGCCGTGCGGGGTCTCCGAGCCGAGCGGCAGATGGTCGTTGACCCAGACGTCCCCGAAGCGGAGCGCGTGCGCCGCCCGGACGGCGGTGCGCACGTCCTTCGTCCAGACGCTGCCCGCGAGCCCATAGTCGACCCCGTTCGCGATCTCGAGCGCTTCGTCGAACGTCGAGAACTCGATCACGTCGAGCACCGGCCCGAAGATCTCCCGCTGGGCGATCGTCATGTCCGGAGCGACCGAATCGAAGACGGTCGGGGCGACGAACGCCCCGTTCGGGAATCGCTGGCGTTCGTCGGTGCCGCCGATGAGGAGCTTCGCTCCCTCCGAGCGGCCCTTCTCCACGAAGTCGAGGACGGAGCGCTGTTGGACCGGGCTCACGAGCGGACCGAGGTCGGTCGAGCGCGAGAGCGGGTCGCCGACACGGACCTGCCGCACGCGCTCGAGCAGCTGCTCGACGAACTTCGGCCGCACGCTCCGGTGCACGATGAGGCGGGTCGCCGCGGTGCAGTCCTGGCCGCCGTTCACGAACCCTCCGACCATCGCCCCCTCGACCGCCGCCGGGAGGTCGGCGTCCTCGAAGACGACGAACGGCGCCTTGCCGCCGAGCTCGAGCTGGACCCGCTTCACGGTAGCGCTCGCCGCCTCCATGATTTTGCGGCCGGTCGCGGTATCGCCCGTCAGCGACACCATGTCGACCTTCGGGTTGCGGCAGAGCTCGTCCCCGACCTCCGCGCCGGGCCCGGTGAGGATGTTGAGCGCCCCCGCGGGGAGTCCCGCGTCCTGGAACGCCCGGCCGAGCTCGAGCGAGGTGAGCGGCGTATAGCTCGCCGGCTTCAGCACGACCGTGTTGCCGACGACGAGCGCCGGGGCGACCTTCCAGACCGCCATCATGATCGGGTAGTTCCACGGGGTGATCGACGCGACGACGCCGACCGGCTCCCGTCGGAAGATCGTCGTGCCGTCGCCGGTGAACTCCCCCGGGCTCTTCGCGTCGAGGGTACGGCAGGCTCCCGCGTAGAAGACGAGATTGTCGACGCTGAACGGCAGGTCGGCGTCCGCGGCCTGCTTGATCGTCTTTCCCTGGTTGCGGCTCTCGAGCTCGGCCACGGCGCCGAGCCGTTGCTGCAGGAGCTGCGCGGCCCTCAGGAACACCTCGCCGCGGGCCCGGGGCGGCAGCCGGGGCCACGGGCCCCGGTCGAAGGCTTCGCGCGCCGCGTCGATCGCCCGGCGGGCATCCTCCCGGGCCGACTTCGGCACGGTTCCGAGGGACGAACGGTCGAACGGGCTCACGACCGGCATCGTGGCCTCGTTCGACGCCGCGACCCACTCGCCTCCGATCAGCATCGTGTGGTCCATTCGTTCGCCTCTCCCGTGCGGATTCCCGTACCGCTAAAGATGTTGCCGCGCCCCCGTCGGTCCGGTGGCCCCTGAGTGTTTTTCGTGAGCTTTATCAGCCAGAACAGCCTCCTCGGCCCGTCTCGGGGATTGGCACCTTATGGACCCGAAGTGGCGGAACGTCATCGTCATCGCGATCGTCGCCGTGATTGTGGTGGCGGGGATCGGAGTGTACCTGACGCGTCCGACCACGTCGGCTACCGTCTGCACGACCCCGCTCGCCTCGAAGAACCCGATCGTGGTGGACCAGGCGGAGATCCCGGACAACGTCGACCCCGACTCGACGTTCACGACCCCCGGCTGGGCCGCGGTCCAGCAGGTCTACCAAGGGCTCGTGAACTACAACGGCTCGAGCTCGACGAACTTCTCGGGGATCCTCGCCCAGGGCTGGACGGTGACGTACGAGTACAACCCGGCGGTCGGGGCGAATGTGTCGACCTACACGTTCCAACTGCGCTCGGGAGTCCACTTCTCGAACGGGGACCCGTACAACGCCTACGTCCAGTGGTACAGTCTCTACCGCAGCCTCCTCATGGCCCAGCCGCCGCAGTTCATCGTGGAGGAGAACTTCTACTCCACGAACTTCAACGCGTCGAACCCGCTCTCGTACTACTCGAACCTGAGCGCCGACAACGCGGCGAACACCACGCTGGCGGGCTACCTCAACTCCTGGAACTTCTTCTCGCCAACCTCGTCCGAGATCGCGATGATGGAGAGCGCGAACCAGTCGTTCCAGGTGATCAACAACCTCACGATCGCCCTCAATCTCGGCTACGGATACCTGGCGACGAATTACACCTACCTCCTCGCGTCGATCTCCGCCCCGAACACGTATGCCGTCGACCCGGCCGTGGTCGATGCGCACGGGGGCGTGCAGCCCGGCGACGTCAACGACTGGATGGCGTCTGACCTCCTCGGCACCGGCCCCTACCTGCTCACCGGGTACACTCCCGTGAGCGGCGGCGGCTACAGCCTCGCGCCGAACTCGGACTACTGGGCGACTACGGTCGCGGCCGCCGAACCGTGGAACACGGGCCTCCAACCGGCGAACAGCTCGATCCTCGTGATCTTCCAGGACTCGCAACCGGTCACGGTGAACGACCTCAAGACCGGCCAGGCCGCCGAAGCCTCCTTCGCGTACCTCGGACCGTCCGAGATCTCGGAGATCGAGGGAAACGCGTGCATCGTCGCGCAACCGCTGAACCTCGTGTACAGCTCGACGAGCGGCGCCTGGTGGATCTACCTGAACCAGAACACCTTCCCGTTCACGAACCTCTCCGTCCGCGCGGCGATCGCGCACGCGATCAACTACCCCCAGATCATCTCGGAGGCGTTCGGAGGGTACGGTAGCCAGTGGGTCGGGCCGGTGCCGCCGGGATATCCGGAGTACAATCCCGCAAACCTCCCGCCGTACTCCTACAACCTTACGCTGGCCAAGCAGGAGATTCAGGACTCACCGTGCGCGAACAGTAAGTGCGCGGGGATCACGATCCCGTACGCCTACATCACGCCGGGGAGCACCTGGTCGGAGACCGCGACCCTGCTCGAGTACGACCTCAGCGAGATCGGCATCACGATCAAACCCGTCGGGATCTCCCTCGACGTTCTCCTCGAGGAGCAGGTGCCGAACACGAATGGGGTCTGCACGTCCCTGACGACCGAGAACGGCGGGCCGTACCCGATGGGCCAGGAGTTCTACACCTCCGACTACATCGCCCCGGACGACTGGACCCAGAACGACGCGCTCAGCACGGGCAGTGCGAACGTCTGCATGTCGGCGTATGCGAACGCGACGATGGACAACCTCGTCTACACCGCAGCTTCGACCGCGAACACGACCGCCCTGAACCAGGACTACGCCCAGATGACCGCCCTGATGTACAACAATTACAGCGCCATCTGGCTGGTCGTCCCGACCGCATTCGCCGTCTACTCCTCCTACCTCCACGGAATCGTGCAGAACCCGATGGCGAGCGCCGAGCCGTTCGCGATGTACTTCAACACCCAGTACGTGAGCTGACCGGGCCGGCGGGCCTATGCGGGCCGAGGCACGGAGCTCGGGCCCGACGCCTCGGTCGCCGAGGCGAGGGGAGCCAGCAGGGTGGACGGGTCTACGCCCGCGACGTCCTCCGCCCGGTGGCACGCGACCTGACGGCCGGGGAAGCCGGGAACGTCGCGCAGTTCGGGGTCGACCGTACGGCACGTGTCGACAACGAACGGGCAGCGCGGGGCGAATCGGCAACCCGGTTTCGGATTGATCAAGGTCGGGATCTCGCCGGTGACACGGTAGCGGGTCCGCCGGCGTCGCACGTCGGGCAACGGGACCGCCGCGATCAGCGCCTTTGTGTACGGGTGGACCGGCCGCTCGAGGACGTCCCGCACGCCCCCGACCTCGACGATCTGCCCCAGGTACATCACCGCGACCCGGTCCGCGGCATAGCGGACGGCCGCGACATTGTGGGTGATCAGGAGGTAGGCGACGTCGCGCTCTTTCTGGAGGCGGACGAGGCGGTTGAGCACCTGGGCCTGCACCGCGACGTCGAGCGCGCTGGTCGGTTCGTCGAGCACGATCAGCTTCGGGTTGACCGAGAGCGCGCGGGCGACCGAGAGCCGCTGGCGGCCGCCGCCGGAGAACTCGTGCGGGAACTGGTCGAGGCAGTCCGGGGGAAGGCCGACCGTCGGTAGGAGCTCGGCGACCCCGGCACGTGCCTCGGCGCGGGAGAGGTGCTCCTGGACCCGCATCGGTTCGCTCACGATCTGCCAGACCTTGAGCTGCGGGTCGAGCGAGTCGATCGGGTCCTGGAAGACGACCTGGACGTTCCGCCGCCACGCCCGCAGCGCCGGTCCGCGCAGGCTTCCCACGTCGGTCCCCTCGAACCGGATCGTCCCGGCCGTCGGGTCAATGATCCGCGAGACCACCCAGCCGAGCGTCGTCTTCCCCGAGCCGGACTCTCCGATGAGGCCGAGGGTCTCGCCCGTGCCGACCGTGATCGAGACCGCATCGACGGCGTGGACGTTCCGCGGCGCAGCCCGCCCAAAGTACTCGGAGGCCGACCGGAGGATCGGGTAGTACTTTGAGACCGACTCGGTCTCGAGGAGCGGCGCGGTCACGGGAGCCCCTCCACTTCCGAAAAGAACCGGCACGCGCTCGAATGCGGGGGATCCCTCTCCGTCCTTCCCGTCGGCGCGGGGTCGACCGGGACGAGCGCCGGCGGGGGGTCCTCCCCGCACTCTCTCCGGGCGAGGGCGCACCGCGGATGGAAGCAGCATCCGGTCGGCAGGCGCGACAGGTTCGGAACGCTGCCCGGAATCGAATCGAGGTCGCCGTCCGCCTTGTACCGGGACGGGATCGCGTGGAGGAGCGCCTTCGTGTACGGGTGACGGGGCCTTCCGAAGATCTCGGCGACCGGCCCGTGCTCGACCAATCGTCCGGCGTACATCACGCCGACGTCGTCCGCCATCTCGGAGATGATCCCGAGATCGTGGCTGATAAACAGGATCGAGGTGCGGATCTCGGCCAGGAGCTCCTTCATCAGCGTGAGCACCTGCGCCTGGATCGTCACGTCGAGCGCGCTCGTCGGCTCGTCGGCGATGAGAAGGGACGGCCGCTGGCTCAGCGCTTGAGCGATCATCACCCGCTGGCGCATCCCCCCCGAGAGCTCGTGCGGGAATCGTCCCAGGATCGATTCGGGGTCGCTGATCCGCACGAGCCGCAGGTATTCGAGGACCTCGCCCCGGACCGAGTCCGGCACCCGGGGCCGGCGCGCGCGGTCGGTCGCCACCGAGCCGACGAACGGACCGGTGAGCCCCTCGCCCGCCCGCACGCGGGGGTGTCGGCTGTAGTCGAAGGGATTCTCCTGCTCCGGCCGGAACATCGGGGCAAGGCCGGCCTCCCGCCGTTGGCGGATGATCACTGCCTCGGCGAGCTGGTCGTAGACCCGGAATGCCGGGTTGAGCGAGTTCAGCGGCTCCTGGAAGATCATGCCGATCCCGGTACCCCGCACGAGCGGCAGCTTCCACTTTGGGACGGCGTAGAGGTCGACGCCCTGGAAGATCACCCGCCCCGAGACGACCCGCGCCGGGGGTTCGGGCAGGATCCGAGGGATCGCGTGGGCGAGCGTGCTCTTCCCGCAGCCGGTCTCACCTACGATGCCCAGGACGCGGCCGGGATCGAGCGTGACCGAAACGTCGCTGAGGGCGTGGTAGCGGCCCGTGCCCACCTCGTAGTCGATGCTCAGGCCCTCGACGGCCAGCTGGGAGGCGGTCATGAGGGACCGGTCACGTCCGGGACCGTTCCGGGCACGGGCGCGGCCGGTCCGGCAGACTCGGCCTCTTCGGCTTTCTCCACCGGCGCCGCCGGCTCCAGACGGCGCGTCTCGAGCATCGCGCGGCGCGTGCGCGGGTCGAGGACGTCCCGCAGGCCGTCGCCGAGCAGGCTGAAGGAGAGGACGGTGAGGAAGATCGCGAGGCCCGGCGCGAGCACCGTCCAGGGGAGCGCGCTGAAAGAGTCCTGGTAGTTCTGGATCATCACGCCCCACTCGGAGGTGTTCGTCGACGGGAACGAGATCACGTTCGGGATCACGAAGACCACCGTCGAGAACGTAACGATCACCGTGCCGATATCCATCGTGAAGTAGACGACGACCGGCTCGATCACGTTTCGGACGACGTGACGGAAGAGGATCCGGGTCTCGCTCACGCCGGCGACACGGGCCGCGGTCACGTACTGCCGGTGCTTGACCGAGAGCACCTCGCCGCGGACCAGGCGGGTGTAGTACGGCCACCAAGTGAGCATCACCGCGATGATCACTTGAGGGACCCCGCGACCGAGCGAGACCGCGATCGCGAGCGCGAGGATCAGGCTGGGGAAGGCGAGAAAGACGTCGGTGATCCGGAGTATCACGACGGATACGGCGCCGCCGAGCGTCCGGCGCGTATCCCAGAACCCGGCGACCAGGCCGAGGAGACCCCCGAACACGAGAGCGAAGACGGCGATGGCAAAGGCGATCGAGAGGTCGACCGGCAGGGCCGCCATCACGTTCGAATAGATGTCGATCCCGATCGGGTCGGTGCCGAACGGGTGAGCCCAGGACGGAGGTTGGCCGAGCGCGTTCGAGGGCTGGTTGAGCGGGTAGTGGACTCCGATCACCGCGGGCGCGAGATAGACGAGCGCGGTCGCGACGACGATCAGCACGACCAGTACGAACCCGACGAGCGAGAGCGGGTTCGACCGCAGGACCCGCCAGAGCAGCCGCAGGGGGCGGCCGACGCGCACGATCGCCGAGCGGGAGGGCCCGGCGGCGAGGGCCACCGGCACCCGAGGGGTCTTCGAAGCCACGACCTACCTCCACTCGACCTTGGGGTCGAGGACGCCGTAGAGGATGTCGGCGATCAGGTTCGCGATCACCACGCCCACTGCGTAGACGATGACGACCGCGATCGCGCCGTCGAAATTGTACTCCGTGATCGCCGCGTAGGCGTAGGACCCGATCCCGGGCCACGCGAAGACCTCCTCGACCACCACCGTGCCCGAGAGGAGTCCCCCCGCGGTCACGCCGAGCACCGTCGTGGTCGTGATCAGTGCGTTGCGCAACGCGTGCTTGTAGAGGACCCAACCCTCGGCGAGCCCCTTCATGCGCGCGGTCTTCACGTAGTCGAGGGGAAGGACGCTCAGCATCGAGCTGCGCGTCATGCGGGTCGCGATCCCGAGGTTGAGGAAGGCGAGGACCGACGCCGGCAGGATCAGGTGCTCGACCGCGTTCAGGGTCCACGGCAGGTTACCGGCGAGCAGGGCGTCGAGGACCGACATGTGGGTCGGCTGGGCGAACGGCGGGGGCGTGGTGAAGTCGCCGCGGGTCGGCAGTCCTAAGAACGGACCGAGGAAGATCACCGCGACGACCGCACCGAGGTACGTCGGCGTCGCCCAGCCGCTCAGGTAAAAGACGCGCACGAGGTGGTCGACGAGTCGGCCGTTCGACTGCGCCGCCAGGACGCCGAGCGGGATCCCGATGACAATCATCAGGAAGAGGGCGGCGAGCACCAGCTCGATCGTCTCGGGGGTAGCCAGGGCGATCACGGGCAGGACCTGGGTCCCGCTGACCGAGGCCCCCCAGTTGCCCGAGAGCAGGTTCACGAAGTAGACGTAGAACTGGTGGTAGAGCGGCTGCGCGAACGACGCCTCGCACGCTTCCCGCGGGCCGACCGCGTTCTTCGGGAACCAGATCGCGCACGGATTGCTCGCCGCGATGTGCGTGAAGACGAACGTGAGGACGATGATGCCGAAGAGGACCGGGATCAGCTGAAGGAGGCGTTTCCCTACGAAGAGGGCGAGGTCGAGCGGGCTACGGCCCATCCGACCTGGCCCCCATTAGCGGGGGACCCGCTCGGTCGACGCCCCCGGGCACTCCCGGGCGTACGGCCTCTCCCATAAAACCCTCTTGTCCCCCCGCGTCGGGGCTGGGCGCGTTACGGAAGATAGTCGCGCGGGAGCGTGCGCAGTTCCTTGAACGTCTCCGTCGCGACCTGGACGAACTTGTCGACGTCCTTCTCGGTGTGCGCGCTCGAGAACGTGATCCGCTCGTAGTTGTCGGGGTGGATGTAGATCCCCTTGTCGAGCAGGAGCTGGTGGTGGCGCAGGTACAGGTTCCAGTCGATCTGCAGCGACTCACGGTAGTTGACGATCTTCTTGCGACGGGTGAAGAAGAACTGGAGCATCCCGTTGACCGACTGGCAGAGCATCGAGATCTTCGCGTCGCGCGCGGCCTCCTCGAGCCCCTTCTCGAGGCGCGCGGTGAGCCGACCGAACCGCGCGTAGAGCTCGTCGCCGCCGCGGTGGAGCATCTTCAGGTTCGCGAGCGTCCCCGCCATCGAGAGGTTGTTCGCGAAGTACGTGCCGCCGAACGAGATCCGCCCGGGGGCGATCATGTCCATGTACTCGGCCTTGCCCGACACCGCGGAAACCGGGACGCCGCCGCCGAGCGCCTTCGCCCAGCAGGAGATGTCCGGCGCGACGCCGTAGAGCTGCTGGGCCCCGCCCGGGGCGACGCGGAAGCCCGTGAACACCTCGTCGAAGATCACGAGCATCTCGTTCTCGTGGGCGACCTCCACGAGGCGCTTCAGGTACCCCGGCTCCGGAGGGATCACGCCGGCGTTCGCCATCACCGGCTCGAGGATGACCGCCGCGAGACGGTTGCGGTACCGACGGACCATGCGTTCGAACGCCGTGACCGAGTTGTACGGCGCGACCATGACGTAGTCCGTGATCCCGGGCGGGATCCCGGCGGAGTTCGGTAAGGGGCGGGGATATTCGTCGAGGCCCGCGACGACCGGCGGCGCCTCCGCGCTGATGAGCGCGAGGTCGTGCTGCCCGTGGTAGTGGCCCTCGAACTTCAGGATCGCGTCCTTGCCGGTCACCGCGCGGGCGATCCGGATCGCGTTCATGGTCGCGTCCGAACCGTTCGAGCAGAACGCGACGCGCTCCGTGCTCGGAACGAGCTTCTGGAACAGCTTCGCGACCTCGATCTCGAGGGCGGTCGGCGACGCGAAGTGGAACCCGAACTGGGCGGCCTCCGAGACGGCGCGGACCATCTCGGACGGCGCGTGGCCGTTGATGAGGACCCCGTAAGCGAGGTTGAAGTCGAGGTACTCGTTGTCGTCCTCGTCCCAGATGTGGGCCCCCTTCGCCCGGGCGATGAACGGCGGCACCGGGTCGTAGGAGGCGACGCGGATCAGCGAGCTCGAGGAGTTCGGGATCCGCTTCTTGCCCTCCTGGAACAGTTTCGCGCTCTTCTTCAGCTTCGGGACGAGGCGCGCGATCGAGATCGGGAGCGGTTGTTCCTCGGCCTCCGGGGGAGGGGCGACCGGGGCGACGTCCTGCGAGCTCTCCTTGGGAACCTCCTTCGGAGACTCTTTCGGGGTCTCCTTGGGAGCTTCCTTCGGGGCCTCCTTCTTGGTCTCCTTCGGTTCCTTCGCCCCCTCGTCCTTCGGCGACGGGGGCGTCGTCGGCGCCGGGACGGCGGCATCTTCGGCCCGCGCGGGAGCGGCGAGCGGATCGGCCCGAGGTCTCAGTGGAAGAGCGTCGGGTTCCCGTTCCGGGAACGCGGACGTCGGGGCGGGTTGCATCTCCGCCATACAGAATGCATCTCGGGCGCGTTGCGGACCCCGAGTGGCGTATATATAATTGGCTAATCACGAGAATGCGCTATATCATTAATATACACTAAGACACGTGGAACTGGATGTAATATTGCATGTGTCTTATTCTACGAAAATACCTATTAGTTGGCTCGTAAACAACGTCTAAGCCACGATTTTCGCCCATTGAAACGGCGTTTCAACTCTTCCGGAACGGGGGCAGCGGCGGTTCCGGCGGAGAGAGGGTCGTCTCGATGCCGCGGCGCGCGAGCGCGGCGCGGAACGGCCCCGCCGGAACGCATCGCTCGGGAGGGACCACGCCCCGGTCCGTGACCCGCCCCTCGGCGATGAGCTCGGCGCCGATCGCCCCGGCGACACCGACCGCGTACTCGGTCGCGGTGAGCTGCCAATCGGGTCGCGGGGGGAACCGCGCCACCGCGTGCCGCACGACGGACCGGCCGCCGTCCGTTCCCCGTAGCTCGATGTCGCAGACCTCCCAGTCGTCGACCGTGACGCCTTCGGGAGCTCCGAGGAGCTTCTCGCGCTTGAGGAGCGCGAGGGTGAAGTCGCGCGGCGTCACGGACGTGCCGCGTACCTCGAGCGGCCGGTCCGAGCCGAGGCCGAGCAGCGACATCGTGCGCAGCACCTCGATCCCGGGCCCCCCCTCCTTCCACTCGCAGTGCGCGAGCCCCTTCGCCTTCAGGCTCTCGGGCAGGGTCGCCGGCTCGGAGTGCAAGGTACGATAGACCCGGGTCCGTCCCACCGGAGCGGCGAAATCGTACTCCTCCGCGCCGCTCATCGGCGGGTACTCCCGGTAGTTCCCTTCCTCGAAGACCATCGCGGGGAGGATCATCTCGTCGAGGAAGGTGCTCGGCGACCAGGTGAACGAGATCTCGGGCGCCCCGACCGTGAGGTCGCGCCAGCCGTCCCGGATCACGACGGAGTCGACCGTCGCAAGGTCGCGCGCCGCCTCCATCGCGAGTACGTTCGAGATCCCCGGCACCTGGCCGAGTCCCGGGATCGCGATCAGGCCGGCGTCCCGGAACTGCGGGTCCAGGGCAAGCTGGCGCCGGGTCATGTGGAAGAGTCCGCCGAAATCGAGGTACGGGACCCGGGCGGCGAGCGCGGCCTCCATGACCGCGAGGTTGAACGTGTACTGGACCGCGTTCACTACGACGTCCGCCCCGCGCAGGAGTGCGACGACCGCTGCCCGGTCCCTCACGTCGACCGGGGCCGCCGTCGCCTTCGCCCCGGCGGCCCGCGCGGCCGCCTCGGCCAGATGCGCGTCGAGGTCGGCCGCCACGACCGCATCGAAGACCCCCCCGGTCGCGAGGTCCCGGACCGCACACCGCCCCGTCAGCCCTCCGCCGCCGAGCACTACGGCCCGCACCGTGCTCCCCTCGGTCGCGCCGAAGAGCTGCCGCTATAGGAGGCTTCGGGCGCCGGGCCGCTGGGTCACCCCGGCGCGCGACGCCGCGGACGCCCCTTCGGGGCCGGCGGCTCGGCCGACGGCGGGGTCGCCGCGGGTGGGCCGGCCGGAGCGGCGGACGCGACGGCGGAGGTCCGGGCCAGCAGGTCCTTGAACGTCTCGAAATGGCGGAGGAACGGGTCGGCCCGCCGCCGGTCCTCGAGCTCCCCGAGCGCGATCTCGAGCAGGGCCCGGGCCTTCGGGTCGCCTTCGTTGGCGTGGGCGAGGTAGACGCAGAGGACCTGGTAGTGCGGCAGGACGAACGCGTCGGTCCGCGGGGTGCTCATGTCCCCCTTGCGCGGCCGGTAGATCCGTTCGATGGGGACCGCCTTCGCGACCGCCTTGCGGTGCGAAAATCCGAAGTAGCGGCCCGCGCCGAGCACGCGGGTGACCTCGCGGATGTTCCCGTTCAGGTTGTTCGTCAGCCGGTCGCATTCGTACCAGCACCAGAGACCGAAGCCGTAGTCGCCGTCCCCGTAGGCCTCCCACGCCTTCCCGTAGAGCTGCTGCTCGCGTTCGGCCTCGGAGGTCAACGGGTCGAGGGCCGCCTTCCAGTCCGAGACCAGCACGTCGACGCGCATCGTCGGCGAGAACTCCTTCATCTGCGGGATCTCCGCCCCGGCGGCCACGACCGCACGAGCTCACTCGAGGGTTTGGCCGTTGCTCTCCGTCGGGATCGTTCCGGGCCGGAGGAGGCGGCCGGCGACCCAGGTCTCCTCGACCACGGAGGCGCCCCGGGCGAGCGCGAGCGAGAGGTCGATCGTCCGGGTCCGCACGAGGTCGGCCCGCGCCCCCGCCTCGAGGAGCCCCAGGTCCGGTTCCCCGAGGGCCCGGCCCGCGTTCGCGGTGTAGAGAAGGGTCGCCTCCTCGGCGGGGATCGCCTCGGCTGGGTTCGGGTTCGCGGACCGCCCCTGCGGGTCGGACCGGACGACGCACGCCGCGAGCGCCCGCCACGGGTCGATCGGGTCGTACGGCGCATCGCTCGAGCCGGCGAGGCGATGGCCCCGGTCGGCGAGCGTGCGGAACGCGTAGGCCCAGCGGGCCCTCGCCGGACCGAGACGCTGGGGGAGCCACGCATCGCTCCAGACGAACCCCGGTTGCACGACGAGGGTCGGCCGTACCCGGTCGAGGGTCGGCAGGCATCCGGGGGGAGTGAGGGCCGCGTGCTCGATGCGGACCGGAGCCCGGGTCGCACCGACCCACGGCTCGACGAGCCGCGCCGCCCGCTCGACCGCCCGGTCCCCGATGGCGTGCACCGCGGGGGCGAGACCGCGACCGACCGCGGTGGCGATCGCCGCGGACAGACCTTCCTCGGTCCCGACGGGGACCCCGAACTCCTCGGGGGCGTCGGCGTACGGTTCCGAGAGCCAGGCTGTCCGGGGGCCGAACGCCCCGTCAGCGAATGCCTTCGCCCCGGGGACCCCGAAGAACCCGTCCGGGCCGGCGGACGCGAGGTCCGTCGGGGCGAACGACTCGAGGTGGGCGAGTCGCACGTAGGCCCGCACACGGACGGGCAGGCCGCCGGTCTCGGCGAGCGACCGCAACGCCGCAAGCTCCTCCGGGCTCGTGCTCATGGTGGCGACGGTCGTCAGCCCCCACGACGCGGCGAACCAGAGGGTCCGGGCCAGCGCCGCGGCCTCCGGGGGAGCCGAGGCGCTCGCAAGGGCCGTGACCGGCCGCATCGCCTCCTCGTAGAGGAGCCCGTTCGGGGTCCCGTCCGAGTTCCGGCCCACCCGGCCCCCGGGCGGGTCCTCCGCCGAAGGGGCGAGTCCCGCGAGGACGAGCGTCCGGCTGTTGACGGCGACCGAGTGTCCGCTCGCATGGACCAGGATGACCGGCCGCTCGGCGCTCGCCTTGTCAAGGTCGTCCCGGTTCGGGGCCCGCCCTTCCACGAACTGCTCCACATGCCAGCCGCGCCCGACGATCGCCCCCACGGGATGGGCGACGGCCCACTCCCGCAGTCGCTCTCGGAGCGCGGGGATGGAGGGGAGCCCCTGGAGGTCGAGCCCCTCGCGGTAGTGCGTCAGGTCGGCGATATGCAGGTGCGCGTCGATCAGGCCGGGCAGCAGCAGGTGGCCCGCGAGGTCGTGGACCTCCGTGCCGGTGGGAGCCGCGCGGGCGACCTCCTCCTCGGCGCCCGCCGCCGTGATGCGGCCCGCCTCGGCGAGGAGGGCGCGAACGTACCGTCGCCCCGTGAACACGCGCCCGTTCGTCCAGCGGTGAGCCTCCGCCATCGAACCTCCCGGGACGAGGGAGGGCACGCGAGGGGAAAGGGTTGGGCGTGGGGCGCGCGGCCGCGCTAGACGTCGAGGTACTTGTAGAACTCGTAGGGGTGCGGCCGCAGGTTCAGTTCGAGCTGCTCCTGCCGCTTGAACTCGACGTACGTGTCGAGGAGCGAGTTCGCGAACGCCGGCTTCAGGAACGTGCGGTCCGACTCGAGGCAATCGAGCGCCTCGCCAAGGGATCCAGGGAGCTCCCGGATGCGCAGTTCCCGGCGCTTCGCCGGGCTCAGCTTGTAGATGTTCTCGTCGACCGGCGGCGGGGGTTCGATCTTTCGTCGGATGCCGTCGAGGCCGGCGAGCGCGAGCGCCGCCTCGGTGAGGTAGATGTTCGCAGCCGAGTCCGGAGTACGGTACTCGATCCGCTTCGGGCCCGGACGACCCCGGTGGTAGAAGGGGATCCGCACGTTGGCCGACCGGTTCGCCTTGCTCCAGGCGATGAACACCGGGGCCTCGTAGCCCGGGACGAGGCGTCGGTAGGAGTTCGTGATCGGGTTCGTGATCGCGCAGAGCGCCCGGGCGTGCTCGAGCAGGCCTCCGATGTAGTACCGGCACGTCTGGCTGACCTCGGCGTACTGGTCCGCCGCGTCGTAGAACATGTTCCGGCCCTTCGACCAGAGCGACTGGTTCGTGTGCATCCCGATGCCGTTGTCGCCGTAGACGGGCTTCGGCATCAGGCAGGCGATCTTGCCGTGGCGCGCCGCGACGTTGCGGATCACGTAGCGGACGTCCTGGATGTGGTCGCCCATCGGCACGAGCTCATCGAACCGAACGTTGAGCTCCGACTGGCTCGCCGTCGCCACCTCGTGGTGGTGGGCGTCCATCGTGAGATGGAAGTCGTCGGTCAGGATGTTGCACATCTCGTCCCGCAACCCGATGAGCGAGTCGTGGGGGGGCGTGCGGTGGTACCCTTCCTTGAACCGGATGGTCGGGTGGATCGGGCCGGCCTGCCAGGGGGCTTCGGAGTCCCCGAGCAGGTAGCCCGCGCCCGACCAGGCGTCCCGGACGGCCTCGGCCGAGGGGAGGAGCTGGACGGAGTCGAACACGAAGAACTCGATCTCGGGACCCCAGTAGGACGTGTCGTAGCCGGCGTCGGCGAGCACCTGCTCGGTCTTCCGCGCGACCCCGCGCGGGTCGTGCTCGTACGGCGCGCTCGCCCCGCCGATCCGGATGTCGCAGATGAACCGCGCCGTGCCGCCCGACTCGGGGTTCCAGGGGATCCGGGCCAGGGTCCGCGCGTCGGGGATGAGGACCATGTCCGACTCGAAGATCTCCCGGAACCCCCGGACGGACGACCCGTCGAGCTTCGGGACGCCCCCCTCGAACATCTCGGCCTCGAGCGCGTAGAGCGGGACCGAGATCATGTTGTAACCGCCGAACACGTCGGTGTAGAACAGCTGGACCCAGCGGACCTTGTCCGCCTTCAGTTTCTCGAGAATCGCCGCGCCCTGTTCCGCCGGTTTCGCAGATTTCTTGGTCGGCACCCGTACGCCCCCGGGACCCCGAGCGTCCCCTGCTACATCAAGGCTCTTCCCGGAATAATGGAAATTCGACCAGTTCCCGTCCCAACAAGTTTAACTTCAACCGCTGATTTCAAACTGCATGCGGCGAACGTCCACCCTCGACGAGCTCGACCGGTCGATCCTGGAGGAACTGAACTCGGACGCCCGTCGCAGCCACCGGGAGATCGCCCACCGGCTCAAGGTCTCCCCGACCACCGTGAGCACCCGCATCGGCCGCATGGAAGCCCAGGGGGTCATCCGGGGCTACATCCCGGTCCTCGACGACGAGCAGCTCGGATGGGACCTCTGGGCCGCGGTCGGGATACGGATCTCGAAGGGCCGGCTGCGGGAGGTCGAGGAGCGTCTCGCGCGCGACCCGCGGGCCTACGCGATCTACGACGTGACGGGCGACAACGACGCGTTGCTCATCGGACGGTTCCGCGACCGTCGGGACCTCGACCGGTTCGTGAAGCACGCGCTCCAGGACCCGTACGTCGAGCGCTCGAACACCCAGGTCGTGCTGAACCGCGTCAAAGAGGACCGGCGCGTGCCCGTCTCGCGCCGGCCGGTCGAGCGGGCCGCCTCGGAGTAACCTCTAAGAGGCGGCGGGCGCCCTTCGGGAGCGGAGCGAACGACCATGGACTGGGGGATGGCGAACCGCCTGCACCGGATGTTCTCGCCGGCGAGCCACAACACCGTGATGCTGGCGGTCGACCACGGGTACTTCATGGGCCCGACGCACCGCCTCGAGGACGCCCGGGCGACGATCGCGCCGCTCCTGCCGCACGCGGACGCGCTCGCGCTCACCCGGGGGATCCTCCGGCACGCCGTCGACCCCACGACCTCGACGCCGATCGTGCTGCGGGTGTCCGGCGGTACGACCGTCCTTCAGGAGGACCTCTCGCACGAGGCGATCACGACCTCGATCGACGACGCGGCCCGACTGAACGTGAGCGCCGTCGCGATGAGCGTCTTCGTCGGCGCGCCCCACGAGCACGAGTCCCTGACCCACCTCGGCGACCTCGTCGACGAGGGGGAGGAGCACGGGATCCCCGTGATGGCGATCACCGCGGTCGGGAAGGAGCTCGAGAAGCGGGACGCGCGCTACCTTTCCCTTGCGTGCCGGGTCTCCGCCGAGCTCGGGGCCCACCTCGTGAAGACGTACTACTGCGAGGGCTTCTCCAAGGTCGTCGAAGGGTGCCCCGTGCCGCTCGTGGTCGCCGGCGGACCCAAGCTGGACAGTGACGAGGCCGCCCTCCGGCTCGCCCGCAGCGCCCTCGACGACGGAGCGCACGGGATTGACATGGGTCGGAACATCTGGCAGTCCGACCACCCGGTGGCGATGCTGAAGGCGTTGCGCGCGATCGTCCACGAGAAGGCGACCGTGCGCGAAGCGCTCGACGTCCTCTCGAGCGAGAAGGCCCATCCCACCCACCCGGCGCGTTCCGCGACGGCGTAGACGGGTCGCACCGCGCCTAGTGGCGGGCGAGCGCGCGCGCCATCTCCTCGTTGAACGCCGCGGCCCCGAACGGCGCGCCGGTGACCTCCCGCACGCGGGGCAGCCAGTCGAACGACGAACCGCCGCGGAACCAGCGGTCGATCAGCCACGGACCGATCTTCCGGTTCGGCCAGACGGGCCCTCCGACCTGGTCCCGTACCGCCCGAGAGAGCTGCGCCCGGAGCAGCGTCGCGATCAGGTAGCTCGTGGCGTAGACGGGAAGCTCGATGAAGAACGAGTCGGCGAACGACCGGGCCGGGTGCGCGTCGAACCCGAAGATCCGGCGTTCGAGGCGACGGGAGCGCTCCGCGGGGTCCTCGTTCGGTCGGAGGTACAGGCCGAGTTCGAGGCCGGTCCAATGGGCGAGGAACGCCACGTTCGTCAACGGGGAGCGGGAGGCGGCGCGGCGGAAGGACCGGATCGCTTCCGGGGGGAGGTGCCGCCGGGTCCGAAGCCACGCCTCCGACTCGGGAATGAGGCAGAAGAACTCGCCGATCCCCTCGTGGAACCCGCCGAACCCCGGGACCCCTTCGTGCCAGCGCAGGAGGTGGGTCCGTCCTCGGATGGAGGCCGAGTGGACGGCGTGCCCGACCTCGTGGAAGAGGACCGAGTACTCGAGCCATCCGCCGTTCCCCGGATGGATGACCACCCGCACGTCCCGGGGCGGGTCGGGGGCGAGGCAGAGGCCGCCCGACGCGAGGTCGTGCCGGGTGACGCGGAACCGGAGCGTCGCCGCCGGCACGCCCCATCCCCGGACCCCGTCCACGACCGCCCGCAGCATCTCCCGCCCGGGGAAGTAGGCGTCAGAGAGCCCCTTCGCGAGGTGGTCCTCGTACGGGGCGTCCCAGGGATACCAGCCGCGATCCCCCGTCCGGTCCTGGAATGCGTCGCGGCACCGCCGCATCTCGACCGCCACGTGCCGGAGCGCCGCCTCCGTCAGTTCCTCGAACTGCGCGACCGAGAGCCGGTCGAAGCTCAGCCGGAACTCCGGGTACGACCGGAAGCCGAATTCGCGGGCGTTCCCGTTCCGCACCGCGACCAGCCGTCGGAGGTCGTCCTCGAGGGCCCGGTAGAGCGGTTCCTCCGCATAGAACGCCCGACGCCGCTCGCGTCGGTCCGGCGACGTACGCAGGGCCGTGCGGGGGACGATACGGCTCACCCGGCGGCCGTGCCAGCTCGGACGATACCTCGCCACCCGGGACTGGAGGCGGCCGCGCAGGCGCACGATCTCGGGTTCCTGCTCGATCCGGGTTTCGAGGGTCGTGCGCTCGAGCAGCGTCAACCGCCGTTCGAGGCTCCCGCCGTACCCCGCCGCGCGGAAGGCCCGCGTCGACTCGAGCAGGCCCGGCGCGTTCAGGAGGCGGTGCCGCCGTGCCTGCCACGGTCCGGAGCCTCTCCGGGACGCACCCGTGACGAGCCGCCACTCGGCGAGGAGGATCGCGCGGTCGAGGACCGCGAGGCGTTCCTCCACGGGATCGAGGAATGCCCGCGCCGCGCGTTCCGACATCGACGTGCGCCGAGATGCGGAGCGACCGGCGGAGATATAGGTCGTCCCGTGTAGGCCCCCCCGCGCGGGGATTGCCAAGCTTGGCCAAAGGCGCCAGATTCAGGGTCTGGTCCCGTAGGGGTTCGTGGGTTCAAATCCCTCTCCCCGCACAGAACTGCTAGATGAACCTATCGACAAACCCAGAGATATTCGAACCCATGGGCGGTTCAAATCCTCACCGGACCCCCCTTCGTCCTCGACTCGTCGGGGCAGAACTCGCAATCTCCAAGGGACTGGATTGACGAGAGTTGGCCCCTTCGTGGGGGCCGAGTCATCGTTGCGACGGCGGCGAGGTTTCTCTCCACGCGCTCCATTCTCGCCGACCCAGCGTGACCACAGCCGCGCTCCTACTCCTGTGCCCCCTGACCCTGCTCCGTCAGGATCCGCGCCGGGTGGGACTCCGTGTCGAAAGTACCTCGGTGACCCTAAATCGCGCTGGAGAACCTCCGCGTCGGGGTCGCGATCTCCTCCGCGGCCTCGCCCGCGACTCGGGAGTCGACCCACATTCTCGCGGACCGCGACTCAGAGGGTGAGCGCGCCGTTCACGGTCGACGTGGAAACCGTCGACGTCACGTTGAGGACGTCCCCCGTGACGTTCCACGAGCTCGGGCACACAATCACCAGCTGCTGATGGCTCACGAGCGCCGTGACCGGCTCGGACCAACCGACACCTCCCCCGGGAAGCGCGCCGTAGCTGTTTTGCCAACCCCCGCTGGCGGACAGGATGACCGCGTACCACCCCGAGGGGTTCGCAGCGCAATCGGCGACGGCAGAGACCCACTCCCGACAATCCGGGGTCGCCAGTGGCAAGTGCTGGCCCGACGCGTTCGTGAGGTTCCAGCTCGTCATCCAGTTCGCGAGGCCCCACGCGTCAAAGACGTAGGGGGCCGTCTGGTTATGTTCGATGATTCCGGCCTGATAGGAGAATGCGAACTGGTAAGTTGTTCCCGTCGTGCTCGTGTTGGCGGACCCGGGTATCACGTCATAACTGCCGTACCCCGCGAAGTAAGGGTAGTTGAGAACGGCGCAGTTGTGAGTCTCGTTAGAGTAGCCACCGTTCGTCCCGTTGAGATTCTCCGCCCACAGGAGCAGCGGTTGGAGGTTGGAGACCCCTACGAGGCCGCATCGATCGAGGATGACCCCGGTGAAACCTCCCAAATCTCCATAGCCATCGAAGACGCCGGGTCCGCTCGTATAGATCTCAGCCCACGGACTGTTCGAGGCGAACCAGTTCAGTTTACCGATTACTGACAGTGCGGGTCCGGCCACGTTGGGGCTGTTCACAACAGAGGGGGCCAATTGCTTCACCCAGCTTTCTGGATTGCTCCCGAGGTCGTACCACGGGTGGCAGGGCCCGTTGACCGGCATCGGCGGGTAGGTGTGGACCGAGCCCAGCACGTTCGTGGCCACGAGGATCTGCTGACTCACATTCGAGTAGTAGGCGAACTGCCAGTACGGCGCGGTGCCCGAGTCCAGCGACCCGTTGAAGACCGGCATGGTGCCGTTCCAGAGTGTGAGGCCATTGAGTTGCGCCTGGCAAGCGTTGACGGTCTGATTGTCCAGCGGGTATCCGACCACATTCCCGCTGTACGGTGCCTGCGCTGCCACTCCGTAGATCGAGAAGAGTCCCCAGGGACCTCCGCTCACGCTCGGGAGAGATTGGTTCACTCCGGCGATGGCCTCGTAAAGCGTTGGGCCGTCGGCAATGGTCTTCGCAGTTGACGGGCTCGAAGTCGGGGGGCGAAACCCGAACGCGGCGAAGACCAGCAGGCCCGCCACCGCGACCGCCAGCGCGACCGCGGCCGCGTTCCTACGCCCATGCCGTCCCTCCGCGGGAGGGGCTGACGAGGTCCCCATCCACGTTCAATGACGGCCCGCGGTCGTCTACGCCTGCCCCTGCACAGACAACAATCGCGCCGGGCGGGACTCCGAGTCGGAATTCCGCGTCCGCGATTGCGTGTTGGGTGTAGAACCGCGCCGCCTTCCGCCAGGAGCGGGCGACCGTCTCGGACAGGCCGGGCGTGCGTGCAACCATCGCCTGAGCCTCCCTCCGAGTTAGAAATTGTCCGAAACCCTCGGCGGCATGAGATACGGGACGCCTATCGAGTTCGGGCCGGCTTAGAGTGTGATCGTGTTGCAGGTGATGGTAGGAATTGAGGAGGTGGCTTGCATGTTGAGATCATCGCCTGAGAGCGTAAGCCCTGGCCCGACAACGAACTGGAGCAAGTCGCCACCTTCGATGTCGACGTTCGGAGCCACCCAACCAGATCCGGACGCCCCCGGGTAGCTATCCAACCACTGGCCGGAGGGTGTGGTGAGGACTGCATACCACCCGCTCGCGGGGGTGGAGCAGTCCGACACGTTTTCGACCCACTCCCGGCACAACGATGGCGAGGGAGTTAAGGGTGCTCCGGTTGAAGTCACCACAATCGGCTCGATGGCCATGCTAGAAAGGGCGCTGGGCGTACCGCAGAGCGAAGGTGAGCTGCTGTTCAGTTTGCCGCAGACGGCAAGCGTGACCGTGGGAACCAATGCGCCGTCACCCGTGAGATTGACTGAATAGCTAGAGCCGGTGCAGCTGAAAGCACCGGTGAACGTGAGATCGAGCTGAGCGGAGGATGCGTTGATCCACGACGAGCCGAGCGGGGCCGGAGATTGAACGGGAGCACCCGAAACCCCGCACTCTGTGAAGCTCACAAGCCACTCAAACGCATCCCAGCCGAACGTCGCGAACGGCTGGTTGCCCATAGTGTAGTAGATGGCGCTCTTAGTATAGTTGGCCAAGAATGATGAACCGATGGCAGACAGCGCGATCGGTTCAATCGCGGTTGTATCGACTTCCGGGTGAATAGTGGGAAATATCGAAAGGTTGGTGTCGTTGTTCACTCCGTAGGCCTGCGAGCAAGGCGCCCACGGAGGTATTGGGCCCAGAACATGGGCCTGCCGGTCCACTATCGAGACCATGACCCAAGCTCGGGATGTTCGGTTTAGGAACGACAGTTGCCAGAACGGTGCCGTCCCGGGGGCGACCCGGCCCGTGGAAACTGGCAAGGCCGAGGTGTTCCAAACCGTCGGGCTTGGTAGCCCCGCACAAGATTGCTCGTTTCCGTACACAATGGGCGGATTCAGGGGAAGCGCGCTCTCGATTCCTGCGACCGCAACGAGACTCCACACCGAGTGAGTCGCGTTCGTCAGTGCGCTCGTCGCGCTGTCGAACGCTGTGAAGAATGAAATCGCGTCAGGATCGTACGCGATGGATGAGCGGGCGGGCGGTGGGTCGAAGTAGAGAGTGCCCAACCCTGCGGTTAGCACACCAGCGGCCGCTATGAGAGCGAAAACCCAACTGCCACTCGCCTTACGTGACATTTATCTAGATGGCAACCTCGACGACCAATCGCGGTGCAAGCCGGGCGACTCGGCTCAGACTGTTACCGAGTTCCCCCGCAGTACTCTACTCCCCGCAAGCAGATAGCGAGTTCTGCCAGATATGGACGACCATTCCATTCAGGTAGCTCGTCCCAAACTGGGCGGCAACCGCGATGCACACCTCTGGCGCATTAAGGTCCTCCAGTTCGTAAGATACCTCCAATGAACTCGAGGCGGAGGTTGTAAGATAACTTCCAACATTGGCAGATGCACCGATCGAGCCGACTCCAGGTAGGGCGATTGAGAGACCGACACTAATCGTCGTTCCAAGGGACCATGTCATCGAGGTCGACGCGGTAACATTGCCATACACGTATTGTTGACCAAGGGTGTCGGCGAGGGAGAAATTTCTAATGCTGTTCCCATGGAATTGATTGATAGTGGCCCAGTCTGTCGGGTCAAAATTGTGCGTCGGATCAATCGAAAGCACCGGCCCATAGGGTCCTGACCAGGGTACCCACCCAGTCCTACCCGCAGTAGCATTGAGGACGAAGTCACCCGTTGTCCAGTACCACCCTTGAAGTTCCTTGTTTGCCCCCCAGGTCCCCGGGTATGTGTTGGACCATGAGGCGGTCGCACTCGAAGCGAAACTGCTCCAAGGTAGCGTCACGGAGGTGGTCGTGCTCCAACTGGAATCGGTGCGGACCGTCACGGTGGCGTAAGGAGTGTTGACGAACTGCACCGTGATGGGGAAAAACGACTTGGAGGCATTCTCGAGTACGAAGTACATCTCGGAC
>Ga0335073_10000754_pt1 | contig 42289 bp, 40 predicted proteins | sample Lox_Sample_22_FD_207093 | JGI IMG/M metagenome (GOLD analysis project Ga0335073, IMG submission 207093) | Soil microbial communities from Loxahatchee National Wildlife Refuge, Florida, United States - Lox_Sample_2.2 | ecosystem: Environmental > Terrestrial > Soil > Wetlands | place: USA...
GGAGTGCTTTTAAGGCCGTGATCATGGGTGCCTCCTGTCTGACAGGCATTATAGCCTGTCAGACGAGAAAAGAAAACCCCGCCCAAACCTTATCAGACTTCGATCCTGATTCTTATGTCGTGCACCCTCCCTCTGTCCTTCGCTATACTTTCGCCCTTGCTCGCGGTAAAGTGGGGAGACCGTTTCCCGTAGTGGCATTGGAGCAACAATGAACCCGGTATGGATTTTAGGCGCAGTGCTTGGACTGATTCTGATTGGGCTGGTGGTGTGGGTGCTCGTGCAAAACACCCAGGACCAGAAAAAAAATGAAGCGCTGGAAACCCAGATGAACGAACTGCGGCGCGACCTGCTGACGCTTTCCACCACGCAGGCGCAGTCGGCGAGCAAGATGGAAACCATCGCTAACACCGTGGCGGCTCGCCTGGAGGCAGTGACCTCAGCCGTGCAGCAAGGCGCGAAGGATTCAGCGGAAATTACCTCGCAGATCACTTCGCAAGCCCAGTCCGCAATGAGCAACGAGTTGAAGAACACGCGCGATCAGATCACGCAGATCCAAAAGCAACTGGGCGCGGTGCAGGAATCGGGACACATGATGCACGAGGCGGCGGCACGGCTGGAGAGCGTGCTCGGCGGCACGAAATCGCGTGGCAGTTTTGGGGAAACTACGCTGGAGCGCCTGCTGGAGGATTGCCTGCCGCCCACGCAATATTCGAAGCAGTACCGTTTTCGCAGCGGCGAAACCGCCGACGTGGTCGTGCACATGCGCGATCGCAAGCTGATGGCCATCGATTCCAAATTCCCGCTGGACGCCTTTCAGCGCTTGGAAACCGAGGGTGACGAAGCCAGAAAGCAGTTCATCAGCGCGGTGAAGTTACACGCGGATTCCATTGCCAAGAAATATATTGTGCCCGACGAAGACACGTTGGAACTGGCCCTAATGTTCGTGCCCAGTGAGTCCGTTTACTACGAGTTGTTGCGTTGTGTGGACACCAAGGGCATGGCTCTCGACGCTTATTGCCGTTCGAAGAAGATCATGGCCGTGTCGCCGAATACGCTTTTTGCGCATTTGAGCGTGATCGCCATGGGTCTGAAAGGCATGCAGATCGAACAGAATGCGCGGATGTTGATGGCGAATCTCGATGGCATGCGCAAGCAATTAGAAATGTTCAGCAAGAGCTTTGACACGCTGGGCACGCACTTGAAGAATGCGCAGCAAGCTTACACCGAAGCTGACAAGCGCCTGGACAAGGCTTCCGGCTCCCTCGACAACCTGCTGGCCACCGGGCAGGTCAACGAGATTGTCGACGAGCGGCAAGGCACGCTGGGTTTGCCGCCCGCCAGCTCGGCCGCAGCAAAAAAGTCGGCATAAGGTTCGCGCGTCACCTCGATTCTCTGGCCAGCATCCAACGAATTTCGACACAACGGAGGGCACATGATTTCCGGCGCTCACGTGGTGATTTACAGCAAGAATGCCGAGGCCGACCGCGCTTTTTTCCGCGATACGCTCAGGCTGCACTTCGTTGACGCAGGGCATGGCTGGTTGATTTTCGCGATGCCACCCGCGGAGGCAGCGTTTCATCCTGCCGAAGAGAATGGGCCTCACGAACTGTATCTGCTTTGCGACAATCTTCAGGCAGAGATGGATTCGTTGGCGAAAAAAGGCGTGAAATGCTCGCCGCCCGAAGAACAACGTTGGGGCACGATTACGAAAATCCATCTTCCCGGCGGAGGCTCCATCGGCCTGTACCAGCCGAAACATCCCACCGCCATTGGCCGGAGGCCGCGAGCTTAGCGCTGCAATTTTGGAGCCGAGACTGGCGCGAGCAAACGAATCGACACGGTGAAGCTGCCGTGTTTTTTTCCGACCAGTTCGAACTCGGCCACATTGTCGGCTCCGCCCGTCGAGGTAGCTTTCACGCTGAGGCCGCCGGTAAACTCCGCTACATCGGGCCCGAGATTATGCGCTTCCAAACCCACCTTTGCCGCAGTGCCTCGCACACGCACCTTTAACGTGCGATGCTCCCCCGGTGCGAGCGGCGCGTTACTCGCTTCCAACTCCAGGCTGACAAAAGTAATCGTAAAGGGATCGCTCGTCTTTTGCCCACAGCTGACCGTCACTTCGGCCGGGCCGGCGTCCATATCCGTAGGCGGCAAAATGGTTAACGATCCGGGCGAAGAAGCCAGAACCAGCCCGGGTACGCCGGCGATGGTGACGTGGTTCGCATCGGCATCACCGCAAAAACCGTGGCCGTACAACTCGAACCGGTCGGACATGGACGCGAGGCGGGGTGCTTCGGTCACCCCTTCCGTAGACAAGAGCGCCGTGTCGGGACTCAGTATGGTGCTGGTGACACGGCCGCTGCGGCCCTGGATAGTGGCCGAGATATGCGCCAGGTTGAGCGGGGCGACAAAGAGCGCGCGACCGGTAGCGTCTGTGGTGACCTTATCCCCATTGGAAAAATTGATGGTAACGCCCGGGGTGAGGCGGCCGCCGATATCCAAGACGGCCAGAGTGGCCCGCTCGCCGCTGACCAATTTGTGAGGGAGAAGAAGAATGCGGGCACCGGAAGCGGCCGGGGCTTGCTGGGCGGGTAAAGTTAAGCCACCAGCCAGCAGAAAAATCAGAATAAGTAAGGCATGCCTGAGAAGCCGGGCGAAAGGGCGCACGAAGGAATTGTAGTGGAGATTGCCGTTGGGCAGAAGGGCGGCTTAGCAAAAGCACCAGCGCGCAGAAGCCAAAAGACAGAACCATTGCAAATGGTCAGGCAGCATTGGGGAATGCTGGGTAATCGTATATGCTTGCGGACTGGCCGAACGGCCAGTATAGCGAGAAGCGGTTAATCACTTGAGCGCACAGCCTTTCACCGAGGCTAAGGGTCTGCTAGCGTGGAACAGAAGAGGTCGGAACCCAGTTCCGCGCCAGGGGATGCGCGTGTGCTCACGAAAAGCCCGGAAGGAGACGTCGTGCAGATCGTTAGCGGGGGTGTGAGCGACGTAGGGCGTGTGCGCACTAACAATGAGGACTCATTCCGCATCGTGGAACCCTTGAATTTGTTTATTTTGTCCGATGGCATGGGTGGAGAAGCTCACGGCGAAGTGGCCAGTGCCATGGCCGTGGAAATCGTGGACAACTATTGCAGCAATCCGGCAGCGTCCAAGGAGGATTCCGGGGTCACCTTGCATGGAGCCGCAAACGACAACTGGGCTCCCGAGACCAAGAAACTGCAGAACGCGGTGTTTCAGGCCAACTTCAATATTTACCAGTCCGCGCAGAAGCATGCCGAACAGCGCGGCATGGGCGCCACGCTTACGGCGGGATGGATCAACAACACCAAACTAAGCATTGCGCACGTCGGAGACAGCCGCGCGTATTTGTTGAGGACCGGCTCGCTGCAGCAGTTGACGAACGATCATTCGCTGGTCGCCGAGCAAGTGCGCCGTGGAATTTTGACACCGCAACAGGCAGAAGAAAGCGACATGCAAAGCGTATTGCTACGGGCGCTTGGCGCGAATCCGGAAGTGGATGTGGAAGTGGACGAAGTCGATGTAATGCCGCGCGACCTGTTACTGTTCTGCTCGGATGGGCTGACGCGCATGGTGACCGAACCGGAAATCGCGGGCACGTTGCAGGCGGAAACCGATCCTGCCGCGGCGGCGCAGAAATTAGTGGATTTAGCGAATGAACGGGGTGGACTGGACAACGTCACCGTGATTGTCGTGCGTATACAGGACGAATCGAAGGGATGGTTCTCTTGGCTGCGCCGGGACCCAGGTAAGAAGGAGTAACCCTCCCACGGAGGACTGTGGCATGGCAAAGCTCAGCCTGATGTTCGATAACAAAGTGGTGAAAGAGGTACCTATCGGCAACCGGCCGGTCTCCATTGGGCGGTCCCCGGACAACGATATTCCGATCGACAACTTGGCGGTGTCTACGTATCACGCGCGCGTCTACTACGAAGGAAACCGCCTGGTGGTGGAAGATTTGGACAGCTTGAACGGCACCTTCGTAAACGATCTGCGGGTGGAACGCGCCATGCTTCACGACGGCGACAGTATTTGGATCGGGAAACACAGCATCAAGGTGGATGCCACGGCGGACACCGCGATTCCTTGGGACGCCGGGCGCAAAGCGGCGGCTCCCAAAATCAACGAAACCATGGTGCTGGACACGAAGGCCCGCCGCGACATGCTGCAGCAGGCCGCCGCCATGGGGGAACGCTCACAATTCTCACCCGGCCGCATGAAAATGCCCACGCTGGTCATCTTGAGCGGGCGCGTGGATCAAAAAGAATATTTGCTGACCAACAAGCTCACCGTGATCGGCAAATCGCCGATGGCTACCATTCGCCTTCGTGGTTGGTTCAAACCACAGGTGGCTGCGCAAATCAACCAGCGCGACGATGGATATTACCTGGGCACCGGCGCCAAAATTCCTTCCGTGAATGGCGCGCCGATCCAAGGACCAGTGCGGCTGAATGACGGCGACCTGATCGAGGTTAGCGGCATCCGCATGAACTTCGTCGTCCGGGAATAGCACCGCGTTTTCATGGCCCCCGTTTCCAATGGAGGCTCGGCATCAGGCGAGTGGTTTCGCCTGCGTAGTCTACTCTCGGAATGGTGGCAGCATCGCGCCTCCTTCCTGATCAGCCTGGTCATCACCCTTGCGGCGTTAGGCATTTATTTCTTCACATTTCTCGGCGACCGGAACACGCCGCTGTTCGACTTCCTGAAGCGCTTCGAATACAGCACGCTGGACATGCGTTTTCGCTACCGGCCCGCGAAGTACAGCCTGCCGGATTCACGCATTGTGATCGTGGCCATCGACCAACGCTCCCAGGAAGTCCTGGGAAAGTGGCCCTTTTCGCGAAAATACTTCGGACAAATGCTCGACGCGTTGCACGAGGACGGAGCCAAGGTTGCCGCGTTCGACATTACCTTTGACAAGCCGGACCTGACCGCCGCGCCGGTTCGCGCGCTGTCAGCGATGTTGGAGCAAGACAAGGCCGCGGGACACGCGCCTGACGCAAAGCTCGAAGCACAGGTGGGCGAACTAGCGAAGGAGTTTGATTCGGACGCGCAATTCGCGGCGGCGTTGCGTCGCTTCGGGCCCGTGGTCCTGGGGAATTTTTTCCTGGAGCCGCAGGAAGTGCGCGGCATCGATCCAGCGGTGCTGGATAAATATGCGGAAATGGTGCAATGGTATGCGCTGAATCGCGTGCCCTTGACCCCCGCCAGCGGGAAAGCCGATTTCTCGACGCTGCTCAACGCGTATCAGGCAGAAAGCACATTGTATACGGCGACCGTGGCAAACATTCCGGCGCTGGCGCCTCCGGAAAATAACGAACGCACTGCGATTGGCTTCTTCAATATTTCTTCGGATGCCGATGGCGTGTTACGGCGTTCGCTGCTGCTGCTACCGTTTGGCCGATCCAACAACCCTGACGATATTGATTTGTACGGTTCGCTGGAAGTGCAGACGCTTCGCTTGTACTTGGGCCTGACCACCGATCAGATCACCGTGAATTACGGACCCACTGGAATTGCGACGCTGCAACTCGGCGACAAGCTGACCGTTCATCCCGATTATCTCGGACGCATGATGATCAACTATCGCGGCCCGCGCGGCACGTATCCTTACTATTCGCTGGCCGATGTGGTGCAGCACAAATTCGTTGCGGGGACGTTCAAAGACAAAATCGTACTCGTAGGTGCTTCGGCCACAGGTATCGGCGATTTACGCACTCCTCCTTATGGCGGCATCGACTATCCGGGCATGGAAGTGCACGCGAACGTGATTGACAACATGCTGAATCATGATTTTCTGGTGCGCGGCGCTCACCAGGTTGTGCTCGATCTCGCGCTGATTCTGCTGCTTGGCTTGCCGCTGGGATTCGCGCTAGCGCTGGCAGCGCCGCGGTGGATCTGGTTTGGTCTGGGCCTGCTGATTCCCTTCACGGCCCTGGTATACGTGGCGTTTCTGCACGGCTGGTGGCTGAACTTCACGCTGCCTGCGGGGGTGCTGGTGGCCAACGTCATGTCGGTTTCTTTGTATCGCGCGCTGGTGGAAGAAAAAGAAAAGCGCAAGGTGCGCAGCGCCTTCGGACATTATCTGAGCCCGGAAGTGATCCGGCGGCTGCTGCTGAACCCGCAGTTGGTGGAACCACGAAAGACCGATATTACCGTGATGTTCAGCGATATTCGCGGGTTCACCACCATTTCCGAGAAGCTTGACGCGCAGGAACTGGCGCTCTTCCTGAATGCGTATTTGTTTGACATGACCCGCATCGTATTCGACACGAATGGCACGCTGGACAAATATATTGGAGACGCGGTGATGGCGTTCTGGGGCGCGCCGTTTGAAGACGCGCGGCACCCGGTACAAGCCTGTACTGCGGCTCTGGAGATGATGAAACGTGTTGGCGCGTTGCAAACCAAATGGGCGGCCGAAGGAAAGCCGGCTTTGGATATCGGCATCGGCTTGAACTCCGGCGCAGCCAGCGTCGGCAATATGGGTTCGTCGCTGCGCTACGGCTACACCGCTCTGGGCGATACCGTGAACCTTGCCTCGCGCCTGGAAGGTTTGAACAAGGAATACGGCACGCACATTATTGTGAATGAATCGACCTACGAAGCCGCGAAGGATACGGGATTTTTGTTGCGGGAGCTGGATTTGATTCGCGTGAAGGGCAAATTGCGGCCGGTGACCATCTATGAATTAGTCGCGCACGCCTCTGATCTGGCCGAGACAGCTCTGCTGGATGCGCGTGCACGTTTATCGGAATTTGCGGATGCACGGACTTTTTACAAAGAGCGGAAGTGGACGGCCGCGCGCCAGGCATTTCAGAACATTCTGGATCGTTGGCCACAAGACGGACCATCGCTCGTCTATCTGAAGCGTTGCGAAGAATATCTTGCGGCGGAGCCCCTTTCCGATTGGGACGGCGTGTTCGTCATGACCCACAAATGACGAAAATAGAAATTGGAGAATAGAAAATCGCGACGGTTTTGGCGGCGCCGTGCTTGACGTACCTCACAACTCTAGTCTTTTTGCACAATGCCGGTCACGCCGGCCACGAACAGAGTTGCAAGAATCCAACCGAGGAGCACTTGAAGACGCTGGAAGGCGAACAACAAGCGAGACGTGAACGTGGAAATATTGGGTGGTGGATTGGGCGCTGCTGCGGTTGCCGACTCTGACAGGTTCGCGCCGGGCGAAGGGTCTGGCTGCCAGCGATCGGTTTGCCCCAGTTTGACCAGTGGCAAAGAATTTTCCAGCGAATACACAAAGGGACTGAGCGGCTGGTAGTGCGGCGGTGTGGCGCCGGTCGTTTTGAAAAGCACGTAGGCCCTTTCGTCTGTGGGAACCATGGCCTGTGCCGAATGTGCCGCAGCAAAAATACCCCACCCCACGAGCACCAGAATCACCAAGCCCACCAGCGCACGCAGGGGGTAGTAACCATAACCCACCACCAAACTGACGGGCGCACGAAGAAGCACGGACCAAACGGTGGGTTCTTCGCGCCACAAGCGATCTTCCAAAGCGAACAGAACGCGCCGCTCGCCGCGATCCACACCAGCGTTGCGCATCACCTTCGCAAGTTGCCGGTAGGGCTGCGGCGTGAACGGCTGCTGCAACGCCAGCCACACCAGGCGATTCTTGGTGTCCGTAAGGTCTGAGGCGATGTGCTCGTACACAAAGCCATCCAGATTCAGTTTACCGGGTCCAGGCCAACAGGATTTGTCGTCGGAAATAGCTCCCGCCGCGGCATTACTGAGATTCAACGAAACGCGATCGGCATTGCGCACGCCAGTCCAAACCAAAGTGCCCTTGGTGATGGAGTTGGCGAAACTCACTTCACCTTCGGCGGAAAAGCCTTCACGCAACAAAACATCGCCCTGCACGCAAATGCGGTCGGCGTTTAGCGCTTTGCCTGCGGCATTTCTAAAGCTGCCGCCATCGCACTCGAGATTGTCGCGGATTTGCGCACTCAACAGGTTGACTTCGCCGTCCGCAGAAAAACCGCCGCGCAGGAACACGAATCCACGCACGTTCACACTATCGGCATTCAGCGCCGTAGAACGCGGATTCCGAAAAACGCCGCCGTCGCACGAGAGATTGTTGCCGATTTGCGCGCCCGGCAGGTCCACGCCGCCTTCCGCGACAAACCCATTCAGCAGCAGGACATTGCCTTTCACGTGGACGCGGTCGGCCACCAGCGCGGAGTCGCCCGGATTCTTGAACTTGCCTCCATTGCATTCCAGGTTGCCGCTGATTTGCGCGCCCAATAAGCGCACTTCACCTTCGGCCGAGAAACCATCGCGCAGAAACACGCTGCCTTGCACGCTAATGCGGTCGCCGCTGATGGCACTGCCTGAAGGATTCGAGAACGACCCATCGTTGCATTCGAAATTGCCGCCAATTTCAGCACCCAACAGCCGCACTTCGCCTTCGGCCACAAAACCGTTGCGCAAGAACAGGCTGCCATGGATGCGGATGCGGTCGGCGCGCAGCGCTTTGCCCGCGGGATTGCGGAAGCGTCCCGCGCCGCAATCGAGATTGCTGCCGATGCGCGCGCCGAGCAATTGCACTTCGCCCTCGCAACTGAATCCGTTGCTGAGCGAAATGGTGCCGGCCACTTCGGCGCATTCGGCGTTGATGGAACGCACCAGGCTGCCCGCAAAACTGATGGTAGGAATGCGCAGAAACCGCAACTTGGTTTCTTCCTTCAAGCTACAACAGCGCAACGCCAGCGGAAAGTGCACGCTGACAAAGGAAAGGTCGAGTGAACCCTCGATGCGCGCGCCGTGCGCGTGAATGCCGCGAGGGTCAACGCAGTTGCGTGCATCGCGGTCAATGCACATCCAGCGAATCAGAGCGGCACGAATCGTGCGTTCCGCTCCCCAGCTATCCGCCTTAGCCGGATTATTGCCGGGGTCGAAGTCCTTTGGGCTGGGGCCGCACCAGGCGGTTTCTCCCAGTGGCGCGGCGGTGAGCAACTTTCGCTCCGCGTCGCGCAGTGGCGCAAAGCGCTCTTGTGCCAATTGCAGTAGCTCTTCCGGAGCAGGGCTCGTGACTGGTGAGTTCATGGGATCCGCCGATTCAGAGCCTTATATCACGAGGCGGGGAGTACCACCACGATTGCCATGGTTTCCTTGCAACAGCAAGCACACGTAAAGAGACGCTGGGAAAGAATCCATTTTGGCTCTGCCAGGGCATGAGCGGCAATAGTGAACCGTCCCGCGAGCGCTGTACCTATTACCGAGCGTTTCGTAGTCTAATAGCAGAATCTACAAAACGGAAGAAAAGGGGCGCAGAGAAGGTGTGTTTGGCCCCATTGCTATCCGGAAAACAAGGTAAGTTTCAGCGTTTATGTGGATTGTCCGACTAGCCCTTTCCAGGCCATACACTTTCGTCGTGCTGGCACTGGTTGTCGTCCTGCTCACGTTCGTTGTAGTGCCGCGCACGCCTACCGACATTTTCCCGGTCATTAACATCCCGGTCATCGCGCTGGACTGGACCTACACCGGGCTGCAGCCGCAGGAAATGGAGCAACGCATCACCAGCGGCGTAGAGCGCGGCATCACCACGCTGGTCAACGACGTCGAACATATCGAATCGCAATCGCTGAACGGCATTGCCATCATCAAAATTTATTTCCAGCCAAACGCCAACGTGCAAACAGCACTCGCGCAGGTGACCGCGATTTCGCAAACGTTCTTGCGCAGTTTGCCTCCAGGCACCACGCCACCTCTGGTCATTATTTATTCCGCATCGACCGTGCCCGTGCTGCAGATTGGATTAACCAGCGACCGCCTCAGCGAGCAAGCCATCTTCGATTACGGCAACAACTTTATCCGTACGCAATTGGCAATCGTACAAGGCGCCGCCACGCCGTACCCGTACGGCGGAAAGCCACGGCTGATCTCCGTCGACCTGGATCCACAAGCTCTGCAGTCCAAGGGACTGTCGCCTGTTGACATCGTGAACGCGGTGAACCAGCAGAACCTGATTCTGCCCACGGGCACCGTGAAGATGGGTCCGCTCGAATACAACGTAGAAATGAACGCCAGTCCGAAAGCCGTGGCGGAACTCAACAATCTGCCGGTGAAAACCGTCAACGGCTCGACCATTTATTTGCGTGAAGTGGCGCACGTCCGCGATGGATTTTCACCGCAAACGAACGTGGTGTTGGCGAATGGGCAACGCGGCGTGCTGATGAGCATTTATAAGACCGGCAGCGCCTCGACCCTTTCGATCGTCGATCGCGTGAAGCAAGTGCTGAAAGACATGGAGCCGAGCGAGCCCGAAGGGCTCAAGGTCACCACGTTGTTCGACCAGTCGCTGTTCGTGCGCGCCGCCATCCAGGGCGTGCTGCGTGAAGCACTGATCGCGGCGTGCCTCACGGCGGTGATGATCTTGCTGTTTCTGGGCAACTGGAAAAGCACCCTGATCATCGCCATCTCCATTCCGCTTTCTATCCTCGTCAGCATTCTGTGTCTCAGCGCGTTAGGCGAAACCATCAACATCATGACCCTGGGCGGCTTGGCTTTGGCCGTGGGCATTCTGGTGGACGATGCCACGGTGGAAATTGAGAACATCAATCGCAACCTAGCCATGGGCAAGGAGACCGTGCAGGCGATTCTCGATGGCGCGCAACAGATTGCGGTCCCCGCTTTCGTTTCTACCCTGTGCATCTGCATCGTGTTTATTCCGATGTTTTTCCTGTCGGGCGTGGCCAAGTATTTGTTCGTGCCGCTGGCCGAAGCGGTGATTTTCGCGATGCTGGCTTCGTACGGCTGGTCGCGCACTATCGTGCCGACGATGGCCATGTATTTGTTGAGTTCGGAAGACGAGTATCACGCTGACGAGCACGCTGGCGAGAAAATGGGTTTCTTCCGGCGCTATCAACAGGGTTTCGAGCATGCCTTCGAACGATTCCGCGCAGGGTATCGCCGCGCACTAACCACCGCGTTAGAGCATGCACGGCTTTTCGCCGCGTGTTTCCTGGCATTTTGCGTGGCCTCGGCAGGATTAACGCTGGTCTTGGGCCGCGACTTTTTCCCCTCTGTGGACGCCGGTCAGATCCGCCTGCACATGCGGGCGCGCACGGGTTTGCGCATTGAAGAGAGCGCCAAGCTGGCGGATCAAATCAACCACGTGATTCGCCAAACCATCCCGGACAAGGATTTGGTCACCGTGCTGGATAACATCGGGCTGCCCTATTCCAGCATCAACCTGACTTACAGCAACTCCGGCACGATTGGCACCGCCGACGGCGAAATTCTGGTGCAATTGAAACCCGAGCGGGGCAGACCGACCAGCTACTATATCGACCAGTTGCGCCACAAATTGCCGCAGGATTTTCCGGGCGTGCAGTTCTTCTTTCAGCCCGCCGACATCGTCACGCAAATTCTGAACTTCGGTACTCCCGCGCCGATCGACATCCAAATTGTCGGCCAGGATCAAGCCGGCAATTTCCGGGCGGGACTGAAGCTCGAAGACGAAATTCGCCGTATCCCTGGCGCCGTAGACGTGCACGTGCAGCAAGCGTTCGATTCGCCAACGTTGTACCTGGATATTAACCGCACGCGCGCGCAATATGTCGGCATGCAGGCGGTGGATATCGCGCAGAACGTGCTTATCTCGCTTTCCTCCAGTTTCCAGACGGCCCCGAATTTCTGGCTCGATCCGAAGAACGGCGTCAGCTACAACGTGGCGGTGCAAACACCGCAATACCGCATCGACAACTACCAGGAGCTGCAGAATACTCCGATTACCGGCAAAGGCACTTCGGTCCAGCCGCAGATCCTCGGGAACCTAGTAAACACCTCCACCGTGGCGCGCCCCGCATCGATCTCGCACTACAACGTGCAGCCTATGATCAACGTGTACGCATCCGTGTCCGGCCGGGACCTCGGTTCCGTGGCCAAGGAGGTCACCGAACGTGTCGACGCGATCCGCAAGGAATTGCCCCGCGGCAGCCACATCGTAATTCGTGGACAGGTTCAGACCATGGCGACTTCCTTCATCGGACTCGGCGTCGGCCTGATTGGCGCGATTGTGCTGGCCTACCTGCTGATCGTGGTGAACTTTCAATCGTGGCTCGATCCCTTCATCATCATTACCGCTTTGCCCGGCGCGCTGGCGGGCATTTGCTGGATGTTGTTGTTCACGCATACCACATTAAACGTGCCGTCCCTCACGGGAGCCATCATGTGCATGGGCGTGGCGACGGCGAACAGCATTCTGATGGTTTCGTTCGCGCGCGAACAGTTAAATGAAGGAAAAACCGCCATGGATGCGGCGCTGGACGCGGGCTTCGTGCGTATTCGTCCGGTAATCATGACGGCGCTGGCGATGATCATCGGCATGGTGCCCATGGCGATCGGCTTGGGCGAAGGCGGCGAGCAAAACGCGCCACTTGGCCGCGCTGTGATTGGCGGATTGCTGTTTGCCACGATCGCCACTTTGTTCTTTGTGCCCTGCGTTTTCTCGATGATTCACGGCAGGTTGGAACGCAAGCGCCAGCGAGCCCTTCAGGGCGGTGCGGCGTTAACATAAGGATTACCGCGGGTGAGGCAACCAACATGACTGAAGGTTCGCAGGCAGGCGAATACGGAACGGGCGGAAAGCCGGCGAAGAAAGGGCCGCTGTTCTTCGTATTTTTCGTGGTGGTAATCGCGCTGGTCGTGTTCGGCGCGGTGGTGATGTTGCAGCGCCGCACGCAGTTTGAGGCGCTGGCGAAAGACACGGAAGCTCTAGCGGTACCCACGGTGGCGGTAATTCATCCCACGCCGGCGGGAACGTCGGAAGACCTGGTACTGCCGGGCACATTGCAGGCCTACGTGGAATCACCCATTTATGCGCGCACCAACGGATATTTGAAGCAGTGGTATCACGACATCGGAAGCCGCGTGAATAAGGGCGAGCTTCTTGCCGACATCGACACGCCGGAGGTTGACCAGCAACTGGATCAGGCCAAGGCCGACTTGGTCACTGCGCAGGCAAACGAGCATTTGTCGCAAATCACCGATACGCGCTACAGCGAACTGTTGAAGACTGACGGCGTCTCCCAACAGGAAGTGGACAACGCTGCCGGAGACCTGGCGGCCAAACGCGCGATTGTGCAATCCTCGGAAGCCAACGTGCGCCGTCTGCAGGAATTGAAATCGTTCCAAAAGGTGTACGCGCCGTTCAGCGGAGTGATCACGCAAAGGAACGTGGATATTGGGACGCTCATCAACGCCGGCAATGGCGGAACTTCGCAGCAATTGTTTTATCTGGCGCAGACTGACCCCATCCGTTTGTATGTGAATGTGCCGGAAGCCTACGCGCCCGCAATTCATAAGGGTTTGGGCGCTTACATCGAGCTGGCGCAATATCCCGGGCAGAAATTTCAAGGCGAAGTCGTACGCACGGCAGAAGCGATCGATCTGGCTTCGCGAACTCTGTTGACCGAAGTCGACGTGCCGAACAAATCCGGCTTACTACTTCCCGGCGGCTACGCCCAAGTGCATTTGCAGGTTCATGTGCAGAACGAACGATTGCAGGTGCCCGTGAATGCGTTGCTGTTTCGCTCGGAAGGATTGCGCGCCGTGGTGGTAGACAATAACCGCGTGCGCCTGCAGGCTCTGCAGATCGGTCGCGACTACGGCACGTCGCTCGAAGTGCTGACCGGCCTGAAGTCCGAGGACTGGATCGTGCTGAATCCCCCAGATTCCATCGAAAACGGCGAAGAAGTGCACGTGCAGCAGGTCGCCAATCCTCTAACACCGGCGGCCGCTGCAAACAACGCCGCGACGCCATCGTCACAGACAAATCCTTCTGCTCATCCGCTTCCTACGCCGTCCAAGCCGGCGGCGATACCCGGGAAAAAGCCCTGATGAACGCCGGCCCCGTGGTGCTGAAGAGCAAAAACTGGATGCGCTACGGAGTTCTGGCTGCCTTGTTCTGTGCCGGTTGCACCGTGGGTCCGAATTACAAGCGGCCATCGGCGCCGGTGCCCGCCAGTTACCAGATTTCCGAACCATGGCGGCAAGCGCAGCCGAAAGATTCTGTGCCGAAAACAAGCTGGTGGACGGTATTTCACGATGACGAGTTGGACGGCCTGGAAACTGAACTGCTCGCATCCAATCAGACTTTGCAAGTGGCCGTAGCGCATTTCAATCAGGCGCGCGCCTCAGCCGCAGTGCAAAACGCCACGCTCTTCCCGACTGTCGGCGTTGGCCCTGCTGTCAGCGTCGAGCGGTATTCGGGGAACCGTCCCACCGGCACGGCGACCCCGATTGCGGGTCCGGTCACGCAAGGCAACTACTACATCCCGTTCACGGTGAGCTACGAAGTAGATCTGTTCGGACAAAGGCGCCGAACGATTGAAGCGGCACAAGCCGCCTATCAAGCGAATGCCGCGGATCTGGAGAATGTGCGGCTGGTGCTGACCGCAGAACTCGCGGCGGACTATTTCACGGTGCGCGAGTTGGACTCCGAAATTGGGATTACCAACCGCACCGTGGAAACCTTGAGACGCGGCTTGGAGCTTGTTCAGTCGCGGCATTCCGGTGGCGTTGCATCGGGGCTGGATGTGGCTCAGGAAGAAACGCTGCTGAATACTACGCGCACGCAGGCGACCCTTCTGCTACAGACGCGCAAGCAATTCGAAGACGCCATCGCCGTGCTGGCTGGCAAACCCGCGCCCGATTTTCATTTACCCTCGCGCGAACTTGCCGCTGAGCCGCCGACCATCGATACCTCCATCCCTTCGGACCTGCTGGAGCGGCGTCCAGACATCGCCGAGTCCGAGCGGCAAATGGCCATTGCAAACGCGCAGATCGGCATCGCCAAGGCCGCCTATTATCCCTCATTGGTGCTTTACGGGCAGGGCGGGTGGAACTCGCAATATATTTCGAGGCTGCTGAATGCCGAGAGCGGTTTCTGGGCACTTGGCGCAAACGTCGCGCAGGACATTTTCTCTGGCGGCGCCTTGCACGCGCAGGTGCAATACCAGCAAGCGAATTACGATGCCACCGTAGCCAATTATCGCGACACGGTGCTGAATGCTTTTCGCGAGGTGCAGGACAACATCACCGGCATTGAAGTGCTGGCCGCCGCACGGCAATCCCAGGCGGACGCAGTCACTTCGGCGAAAAAGCAGGTGGACATTGCCACCTCGCGCTACGTCGGAGGCTTGGTCAACTATTTGGATGTGGTTACCGCGCAACAGAATTTGCTGAGCAATGAAGAGGAAGCGGCAATTATTCAGGGCCAGCGGTTGGTGACGGCGGTGCTGCTGGTTAAAGCGTTGGGCGGTGGCTGGGACGCCGCCAGTTTGGACGCCGTGCATGTAAAGCCGCGGGCTAAGGATCTGGTCACGCAGTAGCGCCTCGGTTTGCCCGTTTTCTAAAAATGTAACGGCGGATTTACCCCGCCGCCTGGGCGGGCCGTCTTCCCGCCAAGAGCACAACGGACACAGGCGGAAGCCTGTGCTACATAGGGCGCGGCTGGCAAACGCCCCTACTTCTGCCAGAAACCGATGGAGGAACTACGAAGATTTTCGTTGACACTACGAATCTCTTCGTAGTAATCTCCGCCCATGGCTACTTCGATCCATCGTAAACCCACCTCTTCCGAGCTGGAAATTCTTCACGTTCTTTGGGAGCGCGGGCCCTCCACGGTACGCGAGGTGCATCAGGCGCTCAATGAGAAGAGACCAATCGGCTATACCAGCGTCTTAAAGCTCATGCAGATTATGACCGCCAAGGGGACGGTGCGCCGCAACGAGGAACAGCGGGCGCACGTGTATGAAGCGGAACAACCGGCGGAAAAAACCAAGCGCGATCTGGCGCAAGACGTCCTCCAGAGGGTGTTTGATGGCTCAGCCAGCGAATTGATGATGCACGCGCTTTCCGGCCGGAAAGCCAGCAAGGCAGAGATTGAAGAAATGCGGCAACTGCTCAACGAACACGAAAGGAAAATCCGATGACGCTCCTCAATCCGTGGCTTTCTCCGGCGACGTTGCGGTTGCTGGGATTGGCGTTGATGCATTTTCTGTGGCAAGGCGCGGCGCTTGCGGCGCTCGCCTATGTAGTGATGGCGCTGTGCCGGAATGCCGCTTCCCGGTATGCCGTTGGCGTAGTCACTCTCGTGCTGATGCTCGCCTCGCCGGTGGCTACCTTAGTGTTCTTCCGCGCGCAAGATCAAGTCATGAACGCAGCACCTGCGAAGGACAGCCTTTCACTCGTGAAGGCCGCCAGCACTGCGCCTGCAACGATCGCGCATTTCGCGCAAAACGCTGCCAAGCATCAGCCCACGACTGCGCCGTATTTCCCCTGGCTGGTGGAACTGTGGTTCGCAGGCGTAGTGCTGCTGAGCCTGCGTTCTGCCGGCGGGATCCTGCTGGTAGAACGTTTGCGCCGGAAAGAAACTCTCCCGGTCACCGAAGAGCTACAGGAAATTTGCGAATCACTGCAGCGGCGTATGGGTCTTGCCCGGATCATCCGCTATTGCGAGAGCGTGCATCTCGACGCCCCGGCGGTTGCGGGCTGGATCCGCCCGGTAGTGCTGCTCCCCGTGAGCGCGCTGAGCGGCTTGACGGAAGCGCAACTGGAAGCGGTGATCGCGCACGAACTGGCGCATATTCGGCGTTACGATGCGTTCGTCAATCTGTTTCAAGTGGCCGTGGAAACTCTGCTGTTCTACCACCCGGCCGTATGGTGGGTGGGGAAACGCGTTCGCCTGGAGCGGGAACACTGCTGCGACGATGAGGCCGTAGCGCTGTGCGGCAGTCCCGTGGTCTACGCGCACGCGCTAACTCATCTTGCAGAAGCAACCCAGGCGCCCCAGTTGGCCATGGCGGCGAACCGCAGCCCGCTTGTAAACCGCGTGGGACGATTGCTCAGCGCGAACACCAAGGCGGAATCGATCCAAGGCGCAAATTTATCCGCGGGCGTGTTGTGCCTTTCGGCGGCGCTTCTGGCAGGAGGCGCCCTCTTGGGGAGCGTGCATCAGGTGCGCGCACAATCCTCGCGCCCGATAGCAACTACCGTCAACGCCGCTGTTTCCGTGCAGGCAACGAATTTCGCCAGGGATATGGTTTCGGCAACGGTGTCCAAAGCGGTTACTTCCACTGTGGTGCATGTGTCCCGCCTCGCTACCGTTGCCACACCACCTCCTCCACCAAATCCGCAGCCACAGCAGGAATCAGAAGCTAGCGCCGCTTCGCAAAAGGCGCAGAGCTACATCGATTCGCTGAATGCGGCCGGCTTGAGCAATTTGTCTGTCGACGAACTCATCGCCCTGAAAGTGCAAGGCGTGACGGGGGACTACGTGCGCGCGATGAAGCCTTATGTCACTTCCAAAGACGGCAAGGTTGACGTGGACGAACTCATCGGGCTGAGAGTGCAAGGCGTCACATCCGAATACATCAAAGAAATGAGCGCGGTGACCGGAGAAAATCTGGACGCCAACGATGTGATCGGCATGAAAGTCCAGGGCATAACGCCAGAGTACGTAAAGGAAATGGCGAGTCTAGGGCTGAAAGCCGACTCCGGCGAAATTATTGGCATGAAAGTGCAAGGCGTAACTCCAGAGTACGTAAAGGAAATGCGCAGCCTTGGATTAAACGTGGACTCTGGCGACATTATCGGCATGAAGGTGCAAGGAGTGACGCCGGAATACGTGAAAGAGATGCAGCAACTGGGCCTGAAATTCGACTCCGGTGAACTCATTGGCATGAAAGTGCAAGGAGTAACGCCGGAGTATCTGAAGGAATTGCAAGCGGAAGGGTTCAAGCCGGACGCAGACGAAGCGATTGGCGCAAAAATCCAGGGAATTACGCCGGAATTTATCGCCAAAGCGAAGAGCCACGGCTTCAACAATCTGACTCTGGATAAATTGATCGCACTGAAACACGCTGGCGTGCTCGACGCCGAAAAGTAAATCAGGAGGAACAACATGAACCGTCGCGAAGGCCTTACGGTCTACATTCTGGTGGTGTGCACGCTTCTGGCGGGATGGGCGGTCCGCGCTGCCGAAGACTTCCGCGGATCATGGACCCTGGAACACAGCGATGAGCCCGGTAAGGTGGAGTTCACGCTGATTCACCATGAGCACGGCAATTCCTCCACGCACTCCTCAGTGTGGCCGCTCAGCGTGTTTGCGGGCCTCGACGCGGCAAAACCCGGCAAGCAAGAGGTGAAGTTCCCTATCTCTCGCGACGCCGGGCGATTCGACTGCGAAGGCTTCCTGGAAAACGGCGAAGGAGCGGGCACCTTCCATTTTTTAGCCGATTCCAAGTACACCTCAGAGATGAATTCGCTGGGGTTCACCGGCATCGATATGGAAAAGCAGTTCTCCATGGCGGTGCTGGACGTGAGTCTGAACTTCGCCAAGGAGATGAAGGGCGAACACCTGCAAGGGCTGGACACTGACAAGCTGATCGCCTTCCGCATTTTCAAGGTGAATTCCCAGTTTATCCATGAGCTCCGCGATGCCGGGATCGACGCCACCGATTGCGACAAGCTGGTCGCCTTCCGCATCCACGGCGTTACCCCAGAGATGGTGCGTTTTCTGCGCAAATCCGGTTACCAGCCAACTGAAGACGATTTGATCGCCATGCGCATCCACGGAGCTACCCCTGAGTTTATCCAGCAGCTACAAAAGGAAGGCTACGACCGCGTGGCGCTCGACAAGCTGATCGCGTTTCGCATCCACGGCGTCTCTCCGGAGTTTATTGCCAAGGTGCAATCGCTCGGCTACAAGCACCCCGAGCCGGATCAGTTGATCGCGATGCGAATTCACGGTGTCACCCCCGAGTACATTTCGGGGTTGAAGTCGCGGGGCATGCAGAATTTGACCATCGACCAGTTGGTGAGCCTGCGGATTCAGGGTATTGACTGAGGCGTTCTGGGCAGGCCTAGTACAGGTAGAACCACCTTAGTACTTCTTTCCACGCATCTTTTGATTGCGGTATCTAGTACCTTCACTTAAAATCGCACTCCGCTCAATGGACTTAAATCGCTGATTTGGCGGCGGGTACCCATGTACGAAGAGTTCTTTGGACATTTCGGATTACAGCGAAATCCGTTCCACGTCTCGCCCAATCCCAAGTCCTTTTACTCCACTCCGGTTCATGATGAAGCTCTGTCGCAACTGGTTTTTGGAATTGAAGCGCGACAAGGGCTCATGGTCCTGACCGGGGAACCGGGAACGGGCAAAACCACCATCCTGCACTACTTGCTGGAATGGCTGCTAAAGCAGCGGTACTCCAGCGCATATCTTTTTCAGACTTTAGTACCGTCGATGGATCTGCTGCGGCTGATCTTGCGCGAATTCGGCGTGACCTGCGATTCACAGCACAAGGGCGATCTCCTGGTCGCTCTCAAAGATTGGCTGGTCAAGCGGCACGGCTTGGGCGATTGTCCTGTAATTCTGATTGATGAGGCGCAGGGGTTGACCACCCGCGGACTCGACGAGCTGCGCATGCTGCTGAATCTGGAACAGTCGGGAGTCAAGCTGGTCCAGTTGGTGTTGGCGGGCCAACCGCAGTTGGAAGAAAAACTGAAGTGGCGCAAGTTGGCGCAGTTGCGGCAACGGATCATGTGCCACTGCAGGCTGCGGCCGCTCACGCCCGAAGAAACCGCGGGATACATTCGCACGCGGCTAGGTGGTGCGGGCGCGGGTGCGACAGCGGTCTTCCCTCAAGAAGCTGTGGACGAGATTTACCGCTATTCGCAAGGCATTCCGCGCGTGATTCACTTGCTGTGCGAGCACGCGTTGCTGGCAAGCTATGCGGACCGGCGCGACGCGGTGACGAGTGGCGACATTTTGCATGTGGCACAGCAGTTTGAACTGGTTGCACAAACCAAAGAGGAAGCCGACGCATTTCGCTCCGACACTTTTTGCCGGCTCATTCCCTTCCCTAAGATCGGCGCTGGGGTGGCTCGCCAAAAAGAGCACTGGCCCAAGCCCATCGCGCCAAATCCGGCTTCGGAGGCCGCGACCGCTCCGGTTGCTCCGGTGCCGGAAATAACGAAATTAGCCATCGCGGCAGTGATTCCGCCGGCGGCAAAGAAAAATCTGGCGGCGGAGTTACTCAAGGCCGCGGGAGGCATGGCCCCCCTGTCCGTCCAATCGAGTCATATCCCGGTGCCGCCAGCCCGTTCGACTACGCCCGTCAAGAAAATTGCTGCGCCCAAACCCGCGATTGAAAGACCTTCTCTCTCTGAAGAATTTTTGGCCTATTGGCGCGCCGTGACACGCACACTGAACACTGACGCGCTTCGCGAGGTTCTATCCGCAAAAATTCGGCGGGTCCTTTTGCGCCCAAAACACCCGGCTGCTTCAGCAAAGAAAATAGCGACGCCGAAGCCCTTTGCCGCAAAGCCCTCCATGAGTGGCGAATTCACGCGCTATTGGCGCGCGGTGGGAAAATCCCTCGCCCGCGATGTGCGGCCGTTTGTGGAACAGTGCACGATCTGGCTGCGCGGTCCGGTTCCCAAGCGTTCGGCGCGTCCGCATGCGCCGATTGCGTCCGTTTCCAATTGGCTGCGCCGGCCATTTGGTACACCCCAGGTTCCCAACCGGCCAAAACTGTCTGCTACCGCGCGGCGGGTTTCTTCCGCTTCTTCCAAACATTTCTAAGACAGCGTGAAAACGTTTAGTGTACGATGCTTTGCCGGTATCGGCAGCGGACGCGTGAAGGGCAGCTGTGCCATGCTTTTTTGCGAAAAAGGAGCGCACTTTGCGACGGAAATTATTGCTTGTGACGTTGTTGGTGATTCCGGGGATCGTCGGCGCGCAGACCGATAAGCCGGCGGGGTCTCCCGCGCCGGCTACAGCGCGTCCGGCCGATGTGGGTACTCGCGACGCCATAGTGGCCGCGCTTTATGACTCGATCAGCGGGCCCGCCGGAAACCGCGATTGGAATCGGTTTTGTTCATTGTTCATCCCGCAAGCGCAACTGATCGCCACGTTCCGGAAGAAAGATGCGCCGAAAGATGCGCCGCTCAGCTACAAGGTGATGAGCGTGCAGGACTACGTCGATGGCGCAGGCATATACTTTAAGGAACATGCGTTTTACGAACGCGAAATTTCCCGCCAGGTGGAAACATTTGGCAGCATCACCCACATCTTCAGTACCTACGAATCGCGTCAAGCACCGGATGCCAAACCCTTCGAGCGCGGAATCAATAGCATTCAGTTGTTCAACGACGGAAGCCGTTGGTGGGTTGTCGATGTGTATTGGACCGGCGAAACTCCGGACAATCCCATCCCCGCACAATATCTACCCAAGAATGGACAGTGAGCGACGCTAAAAAGAAAGTGCGAGTTACCGAACGCTAAGTTGGCCGGTGCCGACGTGGGCCCGCAAGCTATACTTGCCGTTGGAATCGTGCGAGAAGGACCGGAACAGGCCACCCTTGGCATCGCCGAAAACTTCCGCATCAAGTTCTCCGGCCCTCACGGAAATGTCGATGTGACCGTAGTCTTCCGGCTTGTCGACCGTAATCGTCAATTGGCCGGCGTGCAGGTCAAAATCTTTGTTCCCAATGACGTCCTGAACAACTACCTGTCCCGCAAAAATGCGTGCGGTCAGGTCGGAATTTTTCGGCACGTGGATGATGATTTGCAATTCGTTTTTCGGACCACCGGTAAGGTGCAGGTCAGCGCTATCGTCGGTGACCGCCAGGCGGGCCTTCACGTCCTGAATTTTGTCGACATTCCTGCCGGCTAGGTCCACGGTGATTTTATTGTCAGTGGTACCTAAGATCAGAATTTCTCCGGAACGCAGGTATAAATGCAAAGGCAGGTTGGACGGACAATCGAATTCCATGTGCGGCTTGCCTTCGAGGACCACTTCGGATTTCGTGGCCGCGAAGGCGCTGGCCACTAGTATCAGTAAGGCAAAAATCGAAAATACGAACTTCATGGTACAACTCCCCTCGCCATGATACGTGCGTGGGAATTGCCCTGTTTCTCTTTTTTTGGGACTAGTACTGAGATTTTTGGAACTAGCCCGAATTGCTGTTCCGAACAACAAATCTGCGACAATCGGTATAAGCCATGATCGCTGAGGCAGAAATCCTAAAAGCAGCCGAGATTATTTGCTCCGGCGGGTTGGTGGTGTTCCCCACGGAGACCGTTTACGGCTTGGGCGCAAATGCGTTGGACGCCGCCGCGGTAACCAAGATATACGTGCTGAAGGGCCGCCCGGTGAGCAGCCCGCTGATCGTACATGTGGCCAGCATTCCGCAGGCGCGCGAATTGGCCGAGGAATGGAGCGACGAGGCCGACCAACTGGCGTGGGAATATTGGCCAGGACCGCTCACCCTGGTAGTCCCGAAAAAATCGGTGATTCCGAACGAAGTGACCGCCGGGCTTTCTACAGTGGGTTTGCGCATGCCGCGCCATCCTGTGGCGCTGGCGTTATTGCGCGCGGCCGGAGTACCGATCGCCGCCCCGAGCGCGAATCGCTTCACGCAGCTTTCGCCAACGGCGGCTGTGCATGTCCGCGAAGCCTTCGGCGACGAAACGCCATTTTTACTGGATGGCGGGCCGTGCGAAGTGGGACTGGAATCGACGGTAGTGGCAGTGACTAAGGACGGATTGGAAGTGCTGCGTCCCGGTATGGCTCTGGTGGAAGACGCGATAACGACGGATGAACCGACGGAGACCGCGCACCGTTCGCCCGGCCAGCACAAGAAGCATTACAGTCCGCGTACGCGAGTGCTGCTCGTGAAGCCTGGGCATTTGCCGGAACAAGGCCGGGGCGCATATTTGTGGCTCCAGCAGGAAGCCCACGCAGCCGAAACAATTCGCATGCCCGGCCCGCCAGAAGCATACGCCGCGCAACTCTATGGGCAGCTGCACGAGTTGGACAAGCATGGACTGGACTGGATTGCTGTCGAACTGCCGCCAGATACGCGCGAGTGGGCCGCGATTCGCGATCGTTTGACGCGAGCGGCGTACTAGAAGTTGGGAGCCTTCCGGTACGTGGAGCACCATAAGATTGCTGCAGTGACCAGCGAATTTCAGGCTACAATTCGGGCTATCCGCAAAAAGTATTCGGGAGAATGCCATGCAGCAACCATCGTGGTTTCGCACTGTTCTCTTACTCGGATTATTGATCGCCGCATTGGTTCTCGCGTTTGGAGTAATGGGACATGCGCGTGCACAAAGCGGTCCGCTGGCCGATAAGCCGTACGTGATCGAGTACTACTACAAAGCCAAATGGGGCCATGCGGACGAATTCATTGCGCTGTTCAAGAAAAATCACTACCCACTGCTGAAGAAAGAAGTGGAGATGGGCCGCATGCTGAAGGTTTCCGTGGTCGCGCCGGTATATCACACCACAGAGGATGGTCGCTGGGATTATCGCGTCACGATTGTGTTCAAGAATGCCACCGTGGCCAACGACGGTTTTGACTCGTCAGCGCTGTTGAAGCAGATGTACCCGGATCAGGAAACGTATAAGAAGGAAGAGCAACGGCGCTTCGAAATCCTTGACGCGCACTGGGACTTGCCGATCAAAGACGTGGATTTAGAGCAGCACTAGCCACTGCTGCATCAAAGGGTGGCTCCTAGTAAGGAAGTAACGAACTGGATTCCCTCAACACGTTTTTTCACGACACGCTCATCGTTGGTGCTAAAAAGGTCCACACGTGCAGCGCCGGCACATGCCAGTTGGATGGCGTCGGGTGGTTGCAAACTACGGTCGCACCGCAACCGGGCATATTGCGTAGCTGCCTTCAGATCAAACGGCAAGAGAATCGCCGACTTCACAAGTGCTTGCTCGTATCGGTTGCAGAGGTCCGCTGCGCCCCGCTCGACAGGCTTCTCCAGAAGTTCGCCAAGCGTGAATGTCGACGTGAGAAGTTGGTCGCCGCGGTCCAGCATTTTCCGGCGAACCACGCGGACGCGTTCTGAAAGGGGGCCGAAATCCTCAAAAAGATATACCAACAGATGGGTGTCCCAGAAAATCCGGCTTATTCCCAGCCTTCGCGCAACCGCCGCACATAGCTGTCTGCATGTTCATCCGCCCAAAGTTCACGTCCCGACCCGGCCAGTGCCAGTAGCGGATCCTCAGCCTTTGACTTAGCCATCGCCGTACACCATTCGTCGCAATCTTGCCTGCCTAAAAAATTAGAGGTTATTCAGGAAAAACTGGGTGACGCGGTCGAACACGATTTTGCGCGCGGGTGGATCGCTGACGCCGTGGCCGCGTCCGGGCGCGGCAATCACTTCGACGTAGACTCCGCGGCTGATCAAATCATTGATGAGCGAGAGCGTGTTGGAGTAGTGCACGTTGTCATCGCCAGTGCCCTGAGCGATCAGCAACTTTCCCTTAAAGCTGGTCACGTGGCTGACGGGAGAAGATTCTTTGTATTCATTTTCGTGCTGCTGCGGCAGACCCATGTAGCGCTCCGTGTAGATCGTGTCGTAAAAATGCCAGTCGGTGACGGGGCCACCAGCAAAACCTATTTTGAAGAGGTCGGGCGCTTCGAACATGGCGTGCAACGTCATGTGGCCGCCATAACTCCAGCCCCAGATGCCGAGGCGCTGCGGGTCCACGTACGATTGCTTTTGCAGCCACCCGACGCCATCGCGCTGATCGTTCAGCTCTGGTATGCCGAAGCGGTAGTGGATCGGTTCCTCAAAAACATGGCCGCGTCCTGCGGAGCCGCGATTGTCCAGGGCAAAGATGATGTAGCCCTTTTGCGCCATCAATTCATGCCATAGCAAGTTGGGCCCTTGCCAGGCATTCAGGACGACTTGCGCGTGGGGACCGCCGTAGGTGTACACAATCACCGGATATTTTTTCGAGGGATCAAAATTGGGCGGCTTGATCATGAAGCAGTTCAGGGGGACGCCATCGCGCGCGTTCACCGTGAAGAACTCGACCGGCGACAAGTGATATTGCGCGAGTTCTTCCACCTTGTTTTCGTTGATGGTGGCCGCTTTGCTTCCGTCGGTGCGATAAAGGTCCTGGCGCGGCGGCGTGGTGGCGTTGGAATACATATCCACGAAGAAGTTCGCGTCGGGAGAGAGATTCGGCATGTGGAAGCCGTCCTGTTTGGTGATACGCGCGAAGCCGCTGCCATCGAGATTTACACGATACAGGTGGCGCTCCGTAGGCGATTTTTCTGTGGCGGTGAAGTAGACGATGCCCTTGGCCTCGTCGACGCCTTCCACGGCCGTCACTTCCCAGTCGCCTTTAGTGATTTGCGCGATTTGCTTGCCGTCGAGGCTGTACAAATAGAGATGGCGATACCCGGTGCGTTCGCTGGACCACAGGAAGCGTTTGTTGTCCTTGAAAAAGTGCAAATCGTCACGGACGTTGACCCAGGCACGGTCTTTTTCCGCGAGCAACGCGGAGCATTTTCCCGTGGAAACATCGAACAGCAGCAGATCGAGCGCATTCTGATCGCGGTTCAGTCGCTGGATCGCCACGTGGCGGGAATCCGGAGTCCAATTCACGCGGGGCAGATAAATATTGTTGTCTGAGCCGGTATCCATCAGACGCGGCTCACCGCCATTCACCGCCGCGACATAAACGTGAACGGTGGGATTGGTGCCGCCGGCCACCGGATAGCGCTGCAATTCCGCCTCGCCGGTGTACGACTCAAAATTCAGCAGCGAAAATTGCGAGACCTTGTTTTCATCCATTTGCAGATAAGCGATGGAAGAAGAATCGGGAGACCACCAGTAAGCGGCGTACAGATCGAGTTCCTCGGGATAGACCCAATCGAGTTCGCCTTTGCGGACTTGTTCTGTACCTCCGGAGGTAACGGCATGCTCTTTGCCGTCAGCGGTGCTGACAATCCAAAGATTATGGTCGCGTACGAAACTGACGTATTTCGAATCGGGCGAAATTTTCACATCACCCAGTTCGTCTTTGCCGGAAACCAGAATGCGGCCTGCCTGCGTTTTCAAGTCGTACCAGGCCAGAGCATTGGGCCCTTCAAACAGCAGGGCTTCGTCGTTGGGCGCCCACTGATATTGCGAGGGCGCATGGCGGCCTGCGCCGGTGGCTTGCGACTGATGACTGGGAGGAGCCGGAAAAATAGTTTCGAGCTTATCTGCCGAAATAAGCTGGGAACGTTCGCCGGAAGTCACATCGAGCGACCACAGTTCGGCCTTTGCGTCGCGCCCGTTGCCTTGGGCGTCGAGATACGTCAGGCGCTTGCTGTCCGGCGACCAGTTAATGCCGCGGGTAAGCCGGCCACTGAGGCTCGGCTGGCTGTAGATGCGATCGACGGTAAGTTCGCCGGGCTTCGCAGCAGTGGCGGCTTGCTGGGCGCTGGCCTGCGGCGGCTGCAAAATTAGCACGAACGCAGCGAGCGCTGCGGCGCGGATGATCGGACGAACTTGCATGGGGCCTCCAATACAAACGGACGCTATCAATTTTATCTTGCAGGAATTCTACGTCGCGATCCTTCGCCACCTGGCTGGTGGTAGGCAGATCTAGCATTGTAGATTAGCCAGGAGGCCAACGGAAATTGCGGCCACCGAGAAGATGCAGGTGCAAGTGAAAGACGGATTGCCCGGCGCCACTGCCATTATTCAGCACCGTGCGATAGCCATTGAGCAGCCCGCGTTCCTTGGCGAGTTTGGCCGCAACCAGTTGCAGCTTGCCCAGCATGGCTTGATCCTCGTGCGAAGCATCATGGAGCGCGGCGAAATGTTTGCGCGGGCAGATCAAAATGTGCGTGGGCGCCTGCGGGGAAACGTCCTCGAAGGCAAAGACATCGTCATCTTCGTACACGATTTTTGACGGGATTTTCTTCGCGCCAATTTTGCAGAACAGGCAATTCTCGTCCATCAGTTCGCTCCTGTAGGAGTTACATCATCCAGGCGAAACACCAGCGTGGTGAAACCTTCCTGGGTGCGCAGTTTCAGGGCCAGCTCCTTGGCGGCGTCTTCGCCCGATACTTTCCCAACGCGCAGGCGATAGAAGGTACCTTCGGAAGAATCATACTTCTGAATGAAGATCGGGGAGTAGGTGACGCTCAAGCGGTCGCGCAGCCGCTCGGCGTTGGCGAGTTCGCGGAAAGCTCCGACCTGCACGGTGAAGAAGCCCTCGGTTAGCGCGGCGACATCGACGTTGTTGCCCACAACTTCCAGGCGCACGGGAACCACCCCCGGGCCAACCGATTCGATTTCGCGGGCAGCGGCCAGGGAAAGATCGATGATGCGGCCTTCGACGAAGGGGCCGCGATCGGTGATGCGCACGACCGTGGATTTTCCGTTGTTCAGGTTGGTCACTCGCACCATGGTGTCAAAAGGCAAAGTGCGATGCGCGGCGGTGAGTTTGTACATGTCGTACGTTTCGCCGTTGGATGCTTTACGGCCATGAAAGGGATTGCCGTACCAGGAGGCATTGCCTTCTTCGCTGTAGCCCACGGGAGCCGGAGGGGGTGGAGTTTTGGGGTGACGTGGCGCCGCTTCGGGCGGAGTCGGTGTGGAAGGCGCGGTCGAAGACGGCGACGTGGGCGCGGGAGGCGTGGCGGCGATCTGGCGCTTGTGGGCACATCCAACAGAGAAAAGAGCAAAAGAACCGGACAACGCGAGGATGGCTGTTCGCGAGCCCTTCACGATTTCGGCTGCTGCTGAGAGTTCTGCGGGTTGCGAGCCGCCACCCGCGATTCGAGCTTGCGCGAAGCTTCCGCCAACTTCTCGGAAACTTCGCGAAGAAATTGCGCCGTACGTTTTTCGGTCTCTGGCGCGACTTCGTCTTCCACGTATTTGCGGAGGCGGGTTAATTCTTCATCGAGGCGGCGGCCCAGTTCTTCAAATTTGTCCATAAGGTTGAGCGCCGGTACGAAAGGCGCGATTCCGGGATTCGAGTTGCCGGGCAAGCTGTTGCGGTGTCCGCAGTGCTTCGCCACAACACGGAAGTGAGTTTGGCGCGGGAATTTAAAAAAGGCAAGTGGGAAGAAGTCATGGTGGTGGTGGTTAGTTGTGCCGCAGCGGCAAACCCTTCGCTACTGTTTCTATCGGCGGGTTCTCAGTATCATAGAAACGCAGGAATATGGCGGCGAGGAGGAGTGTTGGCCCTTCCCTATCAGTGGCAGATACGCGCAGAGCGCTTAAAAAGAATGTTTGGCGGGATGTTTGGAAAGGGTGAGCGGCGGCCGCAACTTTGCCCGGCGTGCGGCGCATTGGTGGGAATCAACGCGACGCGCTGCCATGTCTGCGGCGCAAATCTGCGATTCGGCTTGGCGGCGTGGAGCAAGGGACTCAGCGAATTTTTTGGCGGGCACGCGCCGGCGACGACGGTCATCCTGATCGTGAACGTCATTATGTTTGCCGCGGAACTGATGGGCGTGATGCACGCCGGCAAGTTTGGTATGTCCACGGTGTTGTGGGGCATGGATGGCGAAACCATGTTCCGTCTGGGCGCCTCGTGGGGCCCGATGATTTTTCAGGGCCACGAATGGTACCGGCTGGTAACCGCGCTGTTTCTGCACGGCGGATTGATCCATATCGGATTCAACATGCTGGTGCTGGTGGATATCGGACCGATGGTGGAGGAAGTATACGGGTCAGCGCGCTATTTGTTCTTATATGTACTGACGGGCGTTGTGGGTTTTGTGCTGAGCGCGTTCGCGGGCCACTTTTCCGTGGGCGCCAGCGGTGCGTTGCTGGGACTAATCGGTTTGCTGATCGCCATTACCACGAAACGGGGTGGCGCGCAGATGAGGGAGTTGCGCTCGCGATTGATTTCTTGGGTGATCGCCATTTTTGCGATTGGATTTCTTGCGGGCGGGCTGCGCACGGATAACCTGGCGCACTTTGGCGGCTTGGCATCGGGCTTCCTGCTGGGAAGAGTGTTCGCTGACCGTTTGCCGGAGCCGGGGCGCGAGCGCTCGCAGGCTTATGCGCTGGGCTGGCTGGCGGGCATCGTGCTCATTGCCAGCTTCGCGTTGATGGTGTTGCACTACTCGGACCCACTTCCCGGCATGTAACCACCAGCACTGCGCTGCCAGGCTTCAGCTGGTGTGCAGGCGGCGGGCCACGGAAAAAGCATAGTGGAAGCCGGAGACGCAGACAAAGGCCGCGACGAGATAGGAAAGATAGTGAATCAGCTGCGGCGCGCGATCGTTGGGATAACCTGCGGCATACACTACAAAAAACACCAGTGCAATTTCGAAGAACGTAGTGGCTTTGCCGAGCAGGCTGGGGGGAAACGGCCGATAGCCCTGCACGACGAGAATGACCGCGGCAACGACGAGGAGCAGGACGTCGCGGCTGAGCACCATGATCGTAAGCCACCAAGCGATTTTCTTGCCCATGGAAAGCACCACGAACGAAGAAGAGAGCAGCAGTTTGTCTGCGATGGGATCGAGATAAGCGCCCAGCGCGGATTTCTGGTGCAAGTAGCGGGCAAGAAAACCATCCAGAGCATCGGAGAAAGCGACCAGGACCAGCACCACTAACGCCCAGCGGTATTCCTCATAGAAAATGAGAATGAGAAAGAACGGCAGGAAGCCCAGGCGGAGAAGCGTGATCTGATTGGGTACCGTCCAGATGCGACCTTTCATTTGCCATAAAGTTTACGGGGAAATGGGAAAAGTGGAAAGGTAGTCTGCGGGCTTCGGCGTGTAGTTTTGTCGGCTTGGCGTTTGGGGAGCAATCAGAACTGGGCACAGACTGAAGTCTGTGCTACTGGCGCTAGGCAAACTGCGCGAGGTAATCGGAAAGAGTGCGGCCGATTTTGCGCTCGAAAATTTCCGCCATGCTGGGGATGGAGCCGGAAGGCTCGTCGAGGGAGATGCGCTCGACCCGCGTCATGGGAAAGAAAACCGTGGGCAGGCCCATGCGTTCGGCTTCGAGTTGATTGATTTCGTTGACGAAATGGTCGAACGAATTCAGGTCAATGCCACGAAGGGTCACGCCGCTCACGTTGAGATCCAGCAGGATGCCCCAGATTTTTTCCTTGGGGGAATGCAGACTGACAATCACGATGGAGTTCGGCTTCATGGCGGCCCTGTTGTGTACCTTTATTGAGTCTAGCGCAGGCAGATTGCTTCACCAGGCGTCTTGACCCTTTACGTGACCAACCATTAACCGCGTTTCGAGGCTTTGTAGCGGACGCCTTCTCAGGCGGGCGCTTTAGGCTGTGACCCCGAGACAGAGAGATTTCTCACTCCGCGGATTCCGTTCGAAATGACAGATTTGTTGGAGTTCTACTGCACGGGCATGGGCATGGGTCCGTTGGGCGGAAGCAGGAGTTTTGGTTCGGTGAGGGATTGCACTTGTTCGATGGTGGTGTCCGGCGCGATTTCGCGAAGGAGCAGGCCCTGGGGAGTAACGTCGATGAAGGCGAGTTCGGTGACGATGTGGTCGACGACTTCGACGCCGGTGAGCGGCAGCGTGCATTTTTTCAAGATTTTCGGCTTGCCGTCGCGCGTGGCGTGTTCCATGGCGATGTATACGCGCTTTGCGCCCGCGACCAGATCCATGGCGCCGCCCATGCCTTTCAGCATTTTGCCGGGAATGGCCCAATTGGCCAGCGTGCCTTTTTCGTCGACCTGCAGTGCGCCGAGCACCGTGAGGTCGACGTGGCCGCCGCGAATCATCGCGAAAGAATCGGCGGAAGAAAAATAAACGGTGCCGGGAATTTCCGTGACGGTTTCCTTGCCGGCGTTGATGAGGTCGGGATCGACTTCGGAGTCGAGCGGATAGGGGCCGACGCCGAGCATGCCATTTTCCGACTGCAGGATTACGTCCATACCTTTGGGGACGTAATTGGCCACCAGTGTGGGCATGCCGATGCCGAGATTGACGTAATAGCCATCGCGTAGTTCGAGCGCGATGCGGCGGGCAATGCGTTCGCGTTTTTGTTCGTCAGTAAGTGCCATGGCTATCCTTTCCGGAGCGTACGCTTTTCGATGCGTTTTGCGTACGGGGCACCTGAGAAGATGGCGTCGACGAAGATGCCGGGGGTGTGGATTTGATCCGGGGGCATGTCGCCAGGCTCGACCAGTTCCTCCACTTCCGCGATGACGTGATCGGCGGCAGTAGCCATCATGGGATTAAAGTTGCGCGTGGTTTTGCGATAGACGAGATTGCCCATGCGATCGCCTTTCCACGCTTTGATAAAGGCAAAATCGCCGCGTAGAGCGCGTTCGAGCACATACGGGCGTCCATCGAAATCGCGGATTTCTTTGCCTTCGGCGACCAGCGTGCCGTAGCCAGTGGGCGTGTAGAACGCGGGAATGCCGGCGCCGCCCGCGCGCAACCGTTCCGCGAGCGTACCTTGAGGATTGAGTTCGACCTTCAATTCACCACTGAGAACCAACTGCTCGAAAAGTTTGTTTTCGCCCACGTAGGAGGAAATCATTTTGTGGACCTGGCGATTTTGCAGAAGAAGGCCGATGCCGAAGCCGTCGACGCCGGCATTGTTGCTGACAATCGTGAGTCCGCGGGTGCCCTTGCGCCAGACCGCATCGATCAGCCTTTCAGGAATACCGCAAAGGCCGAAGCCGCCCATGAGAATGATCATGCCATCAAGGAGATTGGCGATGCCGGAGTCAGGAGAATCGATGCGCTTGTCCATGGCTGTTTTGTAACATAGGCTCGCACCCCAGTGGCAAAAAATCAAAAAATTGCAGAACAAAATTGCGCGACAATCCGTAGACTCGGTGTGCGCGCAGGAAGTTTCCCATGGAGGACCTGGCATGTTGCGAATCGGCGTGGTGTTTGGCACTTTGCTTTTTGCGTTCAGCCTGGGTTATCCATTACTCAGGGCAAATCCGACGAAAGCTGCGGATAACGTGCCGCAATATGCGGCGGACGGGCGGATGCTGTTCCCGGAAAACTACCGCGAGTGGGTTTATTTGTCGACGGGGATCGACATGAGCTATCGGGCCAATGCCGGGATGAATCACTCCATGTTCGACAATGTGTTTGTGAATCCCGAGGCTTATCGCGCATTTCTGGAAACGGGCACGTGGCCGGACAAAACCATGCTGGTGCTGGAAGTTCGCGGCGCGGCCACTACGTCTGCCATTAATAAATCCGGCCACTACCAGACCAACGAATTGATGGGGCGCGAGGTGCACGTTAAGGATGAATCGCGGTTTCCCGGAAAATGGGCCTTTTTCGCGTTTGATGAGCAGCCTACCGCGACCATGATTCCGAAAGAGATGGACTGCTATTCCTGTCACGAACAGCATGCCGCCGTGGACACGACTTTTGTGCAGTTTTATCCGACGCTGATCGATATCGCGAGAATGAAAGGTACGCTGAGCCCTGCGTACGTGAAGGAGGAAGCATCACAAAAGTAAGCTGGCCCGCACGCAGACTCACAGCGCTACTTGTGGGCGCTAGACCACAGGCAGTCCGCAGGTTCACAGACTTTAGTCTGTGTATATTGTATCTTACTGTTATCTAATTATAATAGATACTGTCGTTCGTCCAATAAGACGGCCACAGACTGAAGTCTGTGTTACATGCTGCGGAGGAGTTTGTAGAGTTCGTTGGCGGCGTCGAAATCGGCTTCCAGTTCGCGAGAGGCGAGACGCTCGCGGAGGTCATCGAGGCGGCGGGCGAACAGATCGAGAGCGGCGGAAAGCACTTCGCGATTCGTAAGGACGATGTCGCGCCAGGTCGAATAAGAACTGCCGGCGAGACGCAATGTGTCGCGTAGGCCCGGACCAGCCAGAGTGATGGGCAAACCCTTCTCGTCGAGGCGATCATAAAGGAACGAAGCCAGCGCGATCGCGGCGAGTTGCGGGAGATGCGAAGCGAGACCCACGGCGTAGTCATGTTGCTGCGCGCCAATCCACAGCGGGCGCGCGCCGATTTTCTCCAGAATTTTGACGAAAGCGGTGACGCGCGGATCATGCGTGTCGTCGGAGCCGCCGACCAGCGCGTAGGTGGCGCTCTGGAAAAGATCCGCATCGGCGTGAGGGAAGCCGGATTGTTCGCGGCCGGCCATGGGATGGCCCGCAAGAAAAATGGGACCGACTTCCTCAACAAATAATTCGGAGGCGGCCTGCCAGATGCGCTGCTTGGTGCTACCGGAGTCGGTGACCAGCGCGTGCGGTGGGGCATGGTGCGCCAGTTCGGGAAGAAGATCGAGGGTGTGGCCGACGGGCAGCGCGATGTAAATGAGATCAGCGCGACGAATGGCGGGTTCGAGCGATTCGTAGAAGCCTTCATCCACTGCGCCTGACTGCTTCGCTTGCACAATCACCTCCGGACGATCCCAACCGACAATGTGCATGTCTGGAGTGTACTTGCGCAAGGCGCGGGCAAAAGACCCGCCGATCAGGCCGGTGCCAAGAATGGTGACGCGTTGGATGAGATGAGGCATGTTAGCGGACAGCCGACAGTCTACCGCCGACAACCGCAGCGCCAAAGCGAAGAAAGAAACCGCTAAGGCGAGATGCGGAGCTCATGAGAGATGGCGATCGACCGCGGGAGCGATGATGCGGAGTTCGCCCATGAGTTGCGAAAACTCAAGAGGAGTGAGCGATTGCGCGCCGTCGGAAAGGGCGTGATCAGGATCGTTGTGAACTTCGATGAGAAGACCATCGGCGCCGGCAGCCACAGCGGCGCGAGCCATAGGAGGCACCTTGTCGCGGCGCCCGGTGCCGTGCGAAGGGTCGGCCACAATCGGCAAGTGCGAAAGTTTTTTGATAACAGGAATGGCGGCGATGTCGAGGGTATTGCGGAGGTAATTCTCGAAGGTGCGGATGCCGCGTTCGCACAGAACCACGTTGTAATTTCCGCCAGAGAGGATGTATTCGGCGCTAAGCAGCAGTTCCTCGATAGTGGCGGACATACCGCGCTTGAGGAGGACGGGCTTTTGCTGTTCGCCGAGTGCGCGCAGAAGAAAATAATTCTGCATGTTGCGAGCGCCAACCTGGAAGATATCGACATATTGGCTCATCATGTGGATCTGCGAAGGATCCATTACTTCGCTAACCACGAACAATTTCTGTTTATCAGCGGCGATGCGCAGCATCTGCAAACCTTTTTCGCCAAGGCCCTGGAAAGCGTAGGGAGAAGTGCGCGGCTTAAACGCGCCGGCACGCATGATCTTCGCGCCGGCCTTGGCCACGCATTCCGCAACGGTGTTGATCTGTTCCGGCGATTCCACGGAGCAGGGCCCGGCGGCTACGGCGAGTTCGCGGCCACCAATGGTGACGCCGCGTCCGAGATCAACGATGGTGCCTTCTGGCTTGAAATGGCGGCTGGCAAGTTTGAAAGGCTGCGTGATGCGGATAACTTCGCGAACACCCTCGAGCAACTCGAAATCGCGATGATCGAAATCGCGGTGAACGCCAACGGCGCCGAGTACCGTGTGGGAGGCGCCGGTGGAGCGATGAACGTCAAAGCCGCTGGCTACGACGCGATCGATGACGCGCTGAATCTGCTCGTCGGTGGCGTCTTCGTGCATAACGATGACCATGTTTAGTCCTCAATTCCTGGGAGAATTTGGAGTGGTGATGCGAGCGATCTCGTGCTGGATGACAGGCAAGCGAGAGAACGACGAAATCGCACTGGACTCCATTTAAAATTTGGCCAAGCTGGGGCGCAGCAGTGCAGCGCCGCTACGAAGATTCGACGGGCGGCGCGCGTCATTTCTGTTCCTCGCGATCCGTCGTGGAGGCTTCACCGTACATGGCGATGCGCTCGGCGGAGCGGGCTTCGTCGATGATGCGTTCAAATAGCCGGCGAATCGCGGCGTGAGAGAGCGGTCCCTGGTTGTTCGTTTCCGCGTTGGCCAAGACTTCCCTTTCGCGTGTGGGCTGGTACAGGGGGATGTTCGATTCGTGCTTGATGTGGCCGATTTCAAGGGCACACTTGCAGCGCTCATTAAGCAACTCGACGAGTTTCTTGTCGATTTCGTCCATGCGGCGGCGCCAATCGCTGATATTCATGGAGCCACCTCGCAGACCAATCGAAGAGAGATCCCTCGACTGCGCGAGCCGGCACGCCAAAAAGCGGCGTGAAAGAAAGAACCAAGTCGCTCGGCTCGGGATGACACTTTTGAGTTAGCGAGAAAACCGAGGTGATTCATGGCGTGGCCTCGCGGCGGGAGAGTCCGTGGCGGCCCGCTTCTTTGAGTTTGTGGGCGCGCTCGCGCAGGGCAGTGGCAGCGGCTTCCGGCGCGGCGGCGTTTTCGATTTCAGAGACAAGCGCGGAGCCAACCACCGCGGCATCCGCGAGGCGGCCGAGCACACTGACGTGGCCGGGTAGCGAAATACCAAAGCCTACGGCGATGGGTAATTGCGTAAATTGGTGAACGCGGCGTAGCAGCGCGGGCAGTTCTTCAGAGAGCGAATCTTTGGCACCGGTCACGCCGGTGCGGGAAATCAGGTAAAGGAAGCCGGAGCTAGCGTCGGAGATGATTTTCAAGCGCTCGTCGCTGGAAGTAGGCGCAGCGAGAAAAATCGTGTCGAGATGGTGGGCGTGGAGAATCCGACGGTAGTCGGCGGATTCTTCGGGGGTAAGATCGGTAGCAAGCACGCCGTCGGCGCCGGCTTCGGCCGCGGTTGCAGCGAATTTTTCCAGACCCATTTGCAGTATGGGGTTGTAGTAACTGAAGAGCACCAGCGGGATCTGGCTGGCCTGGCGAATGCGACGAACGAGAGCGAGAACGCCGGCCAGCGTGGTGCCGGATTTGAGCGCGCGTTCGGAGGCGCGCTGGATGGTGGGGCCATCGGCGAGTGGATCGCTGAAGGGCACGCCGAGTTCGATGATATCCGCGCCGCCTTCGGCCAACGCAAGGACGAATTCGTGCGTAGCGTCCAGCGTCGGATCGCCCGCGGTGATATAGGCAACGATCCCCAATTCGCCGGCGGTGCGCAGTTGGGCGAAGCTTTTGGAGATGCGGGTCGAGTTGGGCGCTGGAGCGGTCATTTTTTGGCCAGATTAAAGCAGGCGCTTATACGTGTCCATGTCCTTATCGCCGCGGCCAGAGAGATTGACAATGACGAGATCGGTGGGCTTCAAGTGCGGGAGGCGCTCGGTCACGCCGGCGAGCGCGTGCGCGGATTCCAGCGCGGGGATAATGCCTTCCGTCCGCGAGAGGAGGCGCGCGGCTTCGAGAGCGGCGGAATCGGAAACAGCAGCATATTCGGCACGGCGCTGGTCGGCGAGCCAGGCGTGCTCGGGGCCAATGGCGGGATAGTCGAGTCCTGCGGAGATGGAATGAGTGGAAGCGATTTGGCCATCTTCGTTTTGCAACACGTAGGTGTAAGTGCCCTGCAGGACGCCGGGGCGCGCACCGGTGAACCCTTGATGCGCGGCGAGACGGGCGGCGTGTTCGCCCAACAAATTGCCGCGGCCACCAGCTTCAATGCCGACCATTTTTATGTCGGAATCCTTCAGAAATTCGTGAAACAGGCCGATGGAGTTGGAGCCACCGCCGACGCAGGCGTAAAGATGTGTGGGCAAACGCTTTTCTGCGGCGAGAATTTGTTGGCGGGCTTCGCGGCCAATCACCGCTTGAAAATCCCGCACCATCGTCGGATAGGGGTGCGCGCCGAGGACGGAGCCGAGCAGGTAATGGGAATTGCGGACGTTGGTGACCCAGTCGCGCATGGCTTCGTTGATAGCATCTTTTAGCGTTTTGCTGCCGGATTCGACGCCAATTACTTCGGAGCCAAGCATGCGCATGCGCGCAACGTTGAGGGCCTGGCGAGCCATGTCTTCGGTGCCCATGTAAACCGTGCACTGCAAGCCGAGATGGGCGGCGACGGTGGCGGAGGCGACTCCGTGCTGGCCCGCGCCGGTTTCGGCGATGATGCGCGGCTTGCCCATTCTTACGGCGAGCAAACCCTGGCCGATGGCGTTGTTGATTTTGTGCGCGCCGGTGTGCAGCAGGTCCTCACGTTTTAGGTAGATACGCGGGCCGCCGAGCTTCGCGGTAAGGCGCGAAGCAAATTGCAGAGGCGTGGGGCGTCCGGCGAAATTTTTCAGTAGCGCATGAAATTCCGACTGGAAAGCAGGATCAGTTTTCGCCTGCTCGTAGGCACGTTCCAGTTCGTAGAGCGGCACCATGAGTGTCTCTGGGACGTACCGGCCGCCATACGGGCCGAAACGGCCAGGGACATGGGCGGGAATCGTAAGTTGAGTGCTCATGAGTTGAGTTTCTTATTGTACCTTGCGAATGGCGAGATTTTGCAATTCGCGGGATGGACTGCGTGCGCAGGCGTAGCAAGGCTGGGGGGCGCAGCCCTTCGAGGCTCAGGGTCAACCATGCGACGCCCCTACGAGATTTCGCGGGAGGCGCGCTGGACTTCGTCGAAGAAGGCGCGCAGTTTTGCGGGATCTTTTTTGCCGGGACGCTGCTCGACGCCACTGGCCACGTCGACCGCGTAAGGGCGAACGATGCGGATGGCTTCGGCAACATTTTCGGGTGTGAGGCCGCCCGCAAGGATGACGCGTTGCGTTTGCGCAGCAGTGCGGGCGAGGTGCCAGTTGCCGGTGGTGCCGCTGCCACCGTATTGGCCAGAAAGCGCGGAATCAAGGAGAAAGGCCGAGGCGCTGCGATAGCGCGAAAAGTCGGGATTGGAGCCGGTTCCCTGCCCCAGGCGGAGGGCTTTGATGACCGGCAGGCGGCGAGCAACCGCGTCAACAATTTGTGGCGCTTCGTCACCGTGGAGTTGCGCGCCAGTAAGGCGCAAAGCTTTACACAACGCGACGATGGGCGCGTGAGCCCAATTTACGAAAACACCAATGGGAGCCACAAACGGCGGTAGACGGCGGATGATTTCGCCAGCCGCGAATGGCGTGATGCAGCGAGGGCTGGCCTCGTAGAAGTTCAGGCCGACGGCGTGGGCGCCAAGTTCAGCGCAGAGCTTGGCATCTTCGGGTTTGGTAACGCCACAGATTTTGACGCGAACCATGGTTGACAGTTTATCGCAAGAGAATGAGAAGTGGTGCGGATGAGGTGTCGGTGGCGGGAGCCGGGCTGCCGCTCCGTGTTGGATCATGACGCGCCAGTCGCGTCACCGGCGGGAGCTGGGCTCCCACACTCCGATGAGCCGAAAATAGGTCGGCCAGTGCCTACGGATTAGGAGTCAGCAGTTGGAACAGGGCGGCAGCCGGGTCGGGGGCTTGCATGAGATGTTCGCCGATGAGGAAAGCATCGAAGCTGGTGGCGCGGAGGGATTGCAGATCGGCGTGAGTGCGCAGGCCAGATTCGGCTACGGCGATGCAATGATCGGGAATGTGCTCGACCAGTTCGCGCGATGTTTCAACATTGACCGCGAGAGTCTTGAGATCGCGATTGTTGATGCCGAGGATGCGGACGTCGGCAGCCAACGCGCGGTCGAGTTCGGCGCGCGTGTGCACTTCGACAAGCGGCTCCATCTGGAGTTCGCGGCCGAGCGCGATAAGATCGCGGAGGAGGGCGTCGTCGAGCGCAGCGACGATAAGGAGAAAGCTGTCGGCATCATTGGCGCGGGATTCCCAAACTTGCCAGGGATCGAAGATAAAATCCTTGCGTAGAGCGGGAATCGCGACGGCTTTGCGGGCTTCGCGAAGATTCTTGAGCGAACCGCGGAAGAATTCGCCTTCGGTGAGGACGGAAAGCGCGGCGGCACCGGCAGCTTCGAGGGACTTGGCGAGTTCGGGCGCATCAAAGGGATCACGGATGACGCCTCGCGAGGGCGAAGCAGGTTTTAATTCGGCGATGACGTTGAGGCCATCGCGGGAAAGAGCCGAGACAAAATCGCGAACGGGAGACGCGGCATTTACGCCGTATCGGAGCGCGGTTTCGGGTAGGACGCGCTTGCGGTGGTCGACCTCGGCGCGGCGTGATTCGAGGATGCGATCGAGCACGGTGCCGGTGTTGGATGGAGTGTTCATGTATGCTGGAAGCAGGATAGCAGATTCAAAGAACAGCGATCGGTGACCGGTCGTCATACATAGTTTGGAGATCGAATGAGTTACAGCCAGAAATATCGAGTATTGCTGGAAGGGATCGTGGAGGAGGCGGACGCGATCGCGATGAGATATTTCCGGACCACAGAGATGGGAACGGAAAAGAAGGGCGACGGGAGCGTGGTGACGGTCGCGGATAAGGCCGTAGAGGCGATGGCGCTGAGGAAGGTGGCGGAAAGCGGGTTGGAGATTGAGGTGGTGGGTGAAGAAACGAGCAAGGAGATTCCACAAGGACCGGCGCGCGACGGGCGAGCGCGCATGATTATTGATCCGATCGACGGGACGGAAGAATTTTCGCGAGGGATTCCGACGTTTGGAACACTGATTGGGATTGAGGAGAAGGGCGAAATTGTGGCGGGAATGGTGAGCGCGCCAGCGTTGTCGCAAGGGACGCGTTGGTGGGCGTATCGAGGAGAAGGAGCATATCGGGCGGGAAAGCGGATTCACGTTTCACAGCGAAAGAAACTGGACGACGCGATGTTCTTCACTACGGGGACGGGATGGGCGAAGAACATGGACGCGCGGATGCGCATGCGGCGGATGGCGGATGCGGCCCGAGCCAGCCGATCGATCGGAGGATTCTGGCAGCACATGCTGGTGGCGGAAGGAGCGGTGGAAGCGGCGGTGGACTGGCTATCGAAGCCGTGGGATCTGGCGCCGCTGGGAATTATCGTGGAAGAGGCCGGTGGAAGATCGACAACGATTGAGGGTGAACGAACGATTTACAAGGGAAGATTCGTGAGCACGAACGGCATCCTGCATGAACAGGTGCTGCGGCTGCTGCAGGGAGACGCGTCATGATGCAGATCAAGCGCGTATACGAGAAGCCAGAGAAAGGCGACGGCTTTCGTGTGCTGGTGGATCGACTGTGGCCGCGCGGCTTGACGAAAGAAAAGGCGCATGTGGATTTGTGGATGAAAGAGATCGCGCCGAGCGACGAATTGCGGAAGTGGTTTCATCACGAAGAACGCAATTGGGGCGAGTTCGAGAAGAAGTACAAGGCAGAATTGGGCAAGAAGAAAGAGTTATTGAGTGAGTTGAAGAAATTGCAAAAAGAGCACGGGACCATGACGCTGCTGTATGGAAGCAAGGATGAGAAGCAGAATCAGGCAGTGGTGCTGGCACAGATGATTCGCGGGAAGTAATTTGGAGTCGTTTCGTACGAACTAACGGGCCGCCTCTCTTCCTGCGTCAGGACAAGCAGAAGGCGGTCCCTAAAAAGGAAACCGTGAAAGCGGAAAAGGCGCTGCGGATTATTGCCGATGAGGTTAGCGCGTGCCGGAAGTGTGTGCGATTGACGGAATATCGGGAGAAAGTGGCGCGCGAAAAGCGGCGTGCGTATCGCGATTGGGAATATTGGGGACGGGGCGTGCCGGGATATGGAGATGCGCGCGCGAAGCTTCTCATTTTGGGGTTGGCGCCGGCAGCGCATGGAGGGAATCGTACGGGGCGCGTGTTTACTGGGGATCGCTCGGGGGATTTTCTGTTCAAAGCGCTGTACGACGTTGGCTTTGCGAACCAGCCAACTTCGGTGAAACGAGGCGACGGGTTGCAGCTGAAGAATGCGTATATTGCGGCGGCGGTGCGGTGTGCGCCGCCAGAGAATAAGCCGTTGCCGAGCGAAATTTTGAATTGTCGCGGGTATCTGGAACAGGAACTGGCGATTTTGCAGCCGAAGGCAATACTGGCGCTGGGGAAGATTGCCTGGGATGCGTATCTGGATTTGCTGAGGGGCGAGGGGAAGATTGCCCGGCGCGGCGGATACAAGTTTGCGCACGGGGCGGAAGTGGAAATCGCGAGCGAGCTGCCGCGGTTGTTTGGTGTGTACCATCCGAGCCAGCAAAATACGCAGACTGGGCGCGTGACGGAGGCGATGTACGCGCAGGTGCTGCGGCGGATCCGGAAGCTTTTGGGCGAGGAGTGAGTTGTCGGATTTTGCTGGCGAGTGGAGTGGGCAGGTGGCGGAATCGGATTTTCTGGTGGCGCGTGAGTTGGTGAAGTCCCCTTTCTTTTCATAAATTTGCGAGTGGTTTAGAGAACCGGCGGTGGCCAGATGTGTGCCTACGTGTGTGAGCGGGGAGGCTGTGAGCTATGAGCGAGCGCGGATGGAATTTGGCGGCATTGTGTCTGGCGGCAGGTTTGCTTGTGGCGCTCCCAGTGGGAGCACAGGAAACGACGAGCGAAGCGACGACAAATGCACCGTACACCGCGCGAGTAGCAGACGGAGAAAGGCATGGCTTGCCGGAAGAGGCGTTTGCGGTGGTACCGGGGACGCGCTTCCTAGTGGTTCTGGAAACGGAGATGAACACGGGAGAGTTAAAGCGGAACCAGGAGTTTCGCGTGCGGACGGTGGAACCGTTGGAGGCGGGGCAGGGAATCTATTTGCCGCCGGGGGCGGTGATTCGCGGACACATCAGCCGGGTGGAGCCGGCCGGGGTGGCGGGCCGGGCCAAGCTGTGTTTGACATTCGATGAGATTCACACGCGGTTCGGGAAATTGCCGATCGTGGCGGAAGTGCGGGGGTTGCCGGGTGACCATAGCACTGCGTCTCAAGCAGTGTCGGGTGGAGTGATTCAGGGGCGAGGCAGTACGCAGAAGGATGCGGCGGAGGCGGCCGCGGCGGGAGCAGCGAAAGCGGCATGGAAAGGCGTGAAAGATAAAGATAAGAAAGAGGCGGCGGAAGCTGCGGCGCTGGCTGCGCTGGAAGCGTATCTGCTGGAGGCAGGGCGCGGGCAAGAGTTGGATTTGCCGAAGGGAGCGAAGTTGGAATTGGAGTTGGAGCGGGCGTTATACCTAATCAAATGAAATGTGTTTACCTCTTAATTACCCCAGTGAAAGTAATTCAAAAAATCTGGTCATTTTAAAAGGCTTAGACCCCGAGTAAGTGGTTTGTTTTGTGAACATTTAGATCTATTCATTCTAAAGGTGGTTAGCGGTGGTCGATTGCCCAGTCCACCGATCGTGGGCGATGGGTGCGCATCGGTCGCAAAACAAAAATGCCGAGCGAGGCTCGGCGAGGAATCGGCACAGTTCTCTATGTTCGAAGTATGGCAGAGTTCGGGTTTATTATCAATAAAATAATATTATATAACAAATAAAGTCGGCCGCTTTAGAGGGCGCATTTTATAAGGGCGAAGGTAGGTTTAGAAGCAGGTCCCTCGCGTTGCTCGGGATGACATTGGGAGAGTGGGTGGAAGGCGGGTTGGGTGGACTTGGGTATCGACCGCGACGGAGACGTGTGGGGCGCTCGGCGCCAAGGCGCTAAGATGGAAGAGGGATTCCTCGCTGCGAAGACTTCGCTCGGAATGACAGGTTCTCTTTTACGGAGCAGCGGATTGGAGGGGGAGGTCGGCGGATTGCCAGGCGACGATGCCGCCCGCGATT
>Ga0335073_10000755_pt1 | contig 42260 bp, 32 predicted proteins | sample Lox_Sample_22_FD_207093 | JGI IMG/M metagenome (GOLD analysis project Ga0335073, IMG submission 207093) | Soil microbial communities from Loxahatchee National Wildlife Refuge, Florida, United States - Lox_Sample_2.2 | ecosystem: Environmental > Terrestrial > Soil > Wetlands | place: USA...
GTAGAAGAGTACGCCGGACTGATCCGAGCAGTACGCGTTCTGACCGGTCTGACCTTGCACTTGAGGCGTAGCCAGAGAGGTATAGGTAACCGCCGGTGTGCCGCCGCCAGCCGCTACTGCGAAAACGTAGCCGCTCTTGGTGCCAGCAGCAAGAACCGGGTCAATCAAGCAAGCCGAAGTGGAGGATGCACCGGTGGCGCTGGTGCAGGTCGCTTCGGAACCGCCGAGGGCGGCCAGGGTCGCAGCATATCCAACGGCGGGATAGTTCGTCTGGAACGTCACTTGTGCGGTGTTGATCGTACGGAGAGAACCGACGGCCGAAGACTGATTCGCTGCCATCTTCGAACGCATGAGGTTCGGGATTGCGATGGCCGCGATGATCAGAATGATCGCCACGACGATCAACAACTCGATAAGGGAAAAGCCCTTCTGTTTCTTCATCTGAGAGATCTCCTTGACCTGGTAAGGATCAGTTGTTTTTTCTGTGCCAGAGTGACTGCACGCAGGGAAAGAGAGCAGTTGTAGTACCATCCTGAGGCTGGGCTTTTCTGGAAGAAGAGAGGCAACCGCAAGTAATAGAAGGAAGGAAGGTTAGGGGTAATAAGCACGAAATATTGGGGACGAACAAATGACGTAAGAGATAACAAGGGCACGCGTTTAACGACGGTTTTTGTCAGGCTGAGCGACGCAAAAGGTCTTGGGGCAGAATAGGAGCCGATTTACGGGGGCAAAGGCAGCGGTGAGGCGGGAGAGAGAAAGAAGCCAGTCGTGGTGTTGATACCGTTTTGAAACAACGCAACCAAGATGGTGCGGAAGTAGAATGGCTGACGTTGCGTTTGTGAGGGCGAGCTAGTGCAGTAGCGCGGAAATTCCTTCGAAAGGCTGATGGCCGATGACATTGTTTCGTGCATTCGCGGATGAAGAGAGAGAACCGGCGGTTCGAGGATTTCTGCACGAGCCGGAGCATGGTAACGGAGACGGAGTGGTGCTGACGCATGGAGCCGGATCGAATTGTCAGACGAGGTTGCTGGTGGAATTGTCGAATCGCCTGGTGGCAAGCGGATGGACGGTTTTGCGAATCGACCTGCCATTTCGGATGGCAAGAAAATTTGGACCGCCATCGCCGGGAGGTGCCGGGCAAGACCGCGAGGGATTGAAGAAGGCGGCGTCACTGATGAGAAAGAGAGTGGCGGGGCGGATTTTTGTAGGGGGACATTCCTACGGCGGGCGACAGGCAACTATGTTGCTAGCAAAGGATCCTGACGTGGCGGAGGGATTGTTGCTGCTGTCTTATCCGTTGCACCCTCCGCGTAAGCCGCAAGAACTGCGAACGAAGCATTTTCCGGAATTGAGGAGCGCGGCGCTTTTCGTACACGGGACGCGGGATCCGTTTGCGACGAGTGAGGAAATGCGCGAAGCGCTGGAACTGATTCCGGGGAAGCATGAGTTGATCGAAATCGAGGGCGCGGGCCATGAGCTTCTGCCGAAGACGGGTGGAGAAGAAGTGTTGGAGGAGATGGTGAGGGAGCTTGGAAGGTTCGCGGGGAAAATTGCGTAGTCACGCCGGAATATAAGCTTAAAATCAGAGAGAGGAAATTCATTTCGAGATAGGCGAGAGGCACCAAACGGCCCGCCTCCCTTCTCAAAAACGCTCAGGGCAGGCAGAAGGCGGCCGCTACAAAGGCTCGGCAAAACATGCGGACGCCCCGTGCAAGGACAGCATGTGGGGTGGCTCGAACTGTAAGGCGGGCTTGAGGTGGGCAGGTGGGCTCTAAACCCGCACTCAGGTTAGACGCGGCGCATGGCGGTGACGATGCGCATACGCATGGCGATAATGCCGGGGATGAGTCCGCTGAGAAGGCCAACGAGCAGGGCAAGAAATAATCCGAAGAGGAGAATCCTGGGAGAGAGGACTAAGCCGGAGAGCAAGCCGCTGAGGCTCGTGGCGAGGGGCGCCATGGCCAGGAAGGCGAAGAGCAGGCCCAATGCGGCGCCAATGAGGGCGATGAGAAGAGATTCGGCGAGGACAAGAAGAAGAACGGCGAGATCGGAGAAGCCAACGGCTTTGAAGACGGCGAGTTCGCGCGTGCGCTCGCGGATAGCGATGGCCATGGTGTTGCCGGTAACGAGAAGCAGGGTAATAAATACAACAACGCCGATGGAGATGATCAAGAAACGAATGTTGCCGAATTGCTTGACCATATCGGCGGCAAAGACGGATTCCGAGTCGGTTTTGGTCTCGTGAGGCGAATTGAGGAATTGCTGGTCGATGGCCTTGGAGATGCGCGGGGCGTCGGAAGGATCGGAGATACGGAGGATGTACCAACCCACCTGGCCCTTGAACTCGGGTGGAACCTTCTCGTTGAAGTAGTCCCAGCGAAACCAGAATTGCGTTTGGTCGGTCTGCGGAAGCTCACCGTGGTAGATGCCGACGAGATTGAACTCCCAAGTGCCGACGGCATATTGTGGCGCCATGATAGGAATACGATCGCCGATCTTCCAGTGGAAGCGGCGTGCGGTTTCAATACCAACGATGGCGCCCTGACGGTCGTTGAGAAAAGCCTGCCATTGATCTTCGGGGATCAGAAATTCGGGATAGACCTGGCGCAGGGCTGTAGGGTCGATAACGAACTGCGGGAAGAAGTCTTTCTCATCGCGATAGACGCCGGCGAACCAGGTGAAGTGAGTGATGGAAGTGACACCAGGAATTTGGAGAATCTTATTCTTATAAGAGAGAGGAGTGGGGTTGAACCAGGAGGTGCGGTTGACTACGACGAGGCGATCGGCTTTGACGACGGCGGAATCTACGCTGAACGCGCTGTGAACGACACCGAGAAAGGCGAAGAGGAATAAAGCCGTAGCGAAAGAGCCGATGGTAAAAAAGAGGCGCGCCTTCTTACGAAGGAGGTTAGCGAGGAGGATGCGCGCGAACTTCACGAGGCACCTGCAATTGAGACCATTATCGGATATTTTGCAGGAAAGGGATATGGTAGGGCGGGAAAAAAACCAAGACTCGAGGAAACCGCACAGGCAAGAGTGCCTGTGCCACGGGAACACAGTGCGAAGAAGTACGCGGTGATGGAGGTCGTTGCTTTCTAAAGGGGGTAGGAGTATACGGGAAGGGAGAAGCTGAACAAGCGCAACGGTCCGGAAGAGGTTCTGAGGCTCCAGAAAGTCCTGGCGCTCGCCGAGAATACACACAGTTGGTGGAGCACTGATTGGTCCGCAGGCGACTGCGGGCTACGGCCGTGACTTGCGTGAGGATTGCCGTAGGAGGCAAAGAAATGATCCAGAAATTGGACGCGATACTGGGGAAGCACCCTTTCTTCAAAGGACTGACCAAGACACAGTTGAAGGTAATTGAAGGGTGCGCGAAGAATGCACATTTCGCGGAAGGGAAAACGATCTTTCTGGAGGGAGATCCGGCGGACGCGTTTTATTTTATTCAAGAAGGATCGGTGTCGATTGAGTTGACGATGCCGAACCATCCGAGATCTTCGGTGCACAAGGTGGGCGAGGGAGATATTTTGGGATGGTCGTGGGTGTCGCCGCCGTATAAGTGGCACTTTAATGCGCGGGCACTGAAAGCAACGAAGGCCATCGCGTTTGACGCACGATGCCTGCGGGCGAAGCTGGACGAGGATCACGAGTTGGGCTACGAACTGCTGAGGCGGTTCGCGGAAGTGATTGTGCAGAGGTTGGACGCGACGCAGGTGCAATTGTTGAAGCTGACCAAAGAGAGTTGACACTCCATTTGGCTGCTCAGGGTAAACTGAAGCGGTGCCTTGACGAAAAACAAGAGTTGCCAGACACACCCACACAAGCCCTGAAGCTCTACCCCTGTGCCAAAGGAAAGGGCCCGCCTCAGAAGGCGGCCGCTACAAAAGCAAAGCCTGTGCTACCAAAGCGAGTGGCGGCACGGCCCTTCGCTGCTCAGGGGAAACTGAAGCCGTGCCCTGACGAAAAACATTCACTCTATAATTCTCTGCCCTTTTAGCCACGCCAGCACCAACTGGGTCCACATACCTACGGAAGGATTGCGCAGGTCCAAGCCAACGCCGTGAGGGGCGTCGGCGAAGATGTGTAACTCTGCGGGGACTTTCGCTTTGAGCAACGCGAGATAGAAAGCGATGCTGTTTTCCGGGGGAACTACCTGATCGGTGGTGCTGCTCCATAAGAAAGTGGGTGGAGTTTGCGGGGTGACATAAAACTCGCTAGACAGGTCTTTGGCGAGTTCGGGGGAGGGGTTCTTGCCGAGAAGATTGTCACGCGAAAGGGTGTGGGCATAATCGGCAACGAGAGAGATGACGGGATAGGCGAGAATGGCGAAATCAGGACGCGAACTGACGCGATCAATGGGATCAGGAGCGTTGGGATTGCCGGCATCAAAGCGCGTTTCGGCAGTGGAGGCCAAGTGGCCGCCGGCAGAGAATCCGAGAATGCCAATCTTGTCGGGAAGCACGGCAAAGTCGGCAGAACGAGCACGCACCATGCGGATGGCGCGCTGAGCGTCCCACAGTTCGATGGGGTGGTGATACTTTGGCCCGAGGCGATATCTGAGAACGAAGGCGGTGATGCCCATGGAGTTGAGCCAATTGGCGACCTGCCGGCCTTCATGATTGGTGGCAAGCCCCTGGTAACTACCACCGGGGATGACAATGACGGCGGGGCGTAGATCTTTGTCTTCCGAGACCGCGTAGAGAGTAAGAGTCGGACGATCTTCATCGGCATTTCCTTGAGCCGCAGGCGCAGCGCCTTCCCACAATTGCATCACGCGCGGTTCGGCAGACGTGTCCTCGAGCGCCGTGTGTTGGGCATTGACGTTTTTCGGCATGATTATCCCCAGTAGAAGTGCGAGTGCTAGCACGCAGTATCGGCTTCTCACATTATGTTCCTCGCGACTTGCTCTTTACTCCCACTATCCCAATGCTATACTCCGACCACCTCAGCCGGCGTGGAGGGGTGATGCTCCGGCCATTTGCACCGATGGTTTTGGCGGTCCTGCTTTTTCCCCAACCTATTTTCGCTCAAAAAGCTTCGACGATTGCAGGGAATGTTTACTACGGCAGTGATTATCACCCGGCCGGCAACATAAACATTTCGCTATACGACAGCAATCTGGAACTACTGGAAACGCAGAGCACTTCCGACGTGGGGCAGTTTCGATTTGGGGGGCTGAAACGCGCTACGTATACGCTGCGGATCGATGTTGCGGGATATGAGGCGGTGGCGTTGGGTGTAGACGTGTCGATGGCATCCGACAAAACTCTGGCGATTTACCTGAAATCGACATCGAAGGAGCAAGAACCGGCGCACTCATCTACGGTTTCGGTACACGAACTTTCCATGCCGCAAAAGGCGCGGGACTACATGGAAGCGGGCAAGAAGAAACTATACGGGGATAGGAACGCAGAGGGGGCGGTGAGCGATTTTCAGCAGGCGATTGCCGCAGCACCCGAGTATTACGAAGCGGAATACCAACTGGCGATGGCAGAACTCACATTGGGACATGGGGGCGAGGCGGCAAATGCCTTTCGCAAATCCATTGAGGTGAGCAAAGACAAGTACGCGGAAGCGGATGTGGGTTTAGGGGCGGTGTTGCTGGACCAGAATCAGGTGAGCGCGGCGGATAAGGCGATTCACCGCGGACTGCAATTGAATCCGAATCTGTGGCTGGGGCATTACGAGCTAGGGCGGGAAATGCTGAAAGAGAACCGATTGGTAGAAGCGCAGGCGTCGGCGGAAGAAGCACGCGCACTTGCGCCCGGAGCACCGATTGTGTACCGGCTGCTTTCGAATATTCATTTGCAGCAGAAGAACTACAAAGCGCTCCTGGAAGACCTGGACGCATATTTGAAACTGGACGCAAACAGCCCCGCAGGGGTACGCGCGAAAGAGCTACGCGATCAAATCCAGGCAAAGGTTGGAGCGCAGGCGGAGCAGCCGCGGCAAGTGACACCGGCCTCAACGAATCCCTGAGGTTTTTCTGCGGCGGTTAGCGCGACGGGAACATATACGATTCCAGCAAATCGGCGCGGCCCTTGTGATCGGTGGCGAGCACCTTCAACAAATCGCTGACCGACAGCATGCCGCGATAACGATTGTGGTCGTCGAGAATGAGCAGGTGATAGACGCCGTTCTGCTCCATGGTGCGCAGACTGTCTTCGAAGGTCATCTCCGGCGTGACCGTCAACAATTCGCGGGACATGATCTCGGCGACTTTCATCCATGCGGGACATTTATTCTCCGCCGCCACTTTGTCGGAGATGTCGCTTTGAGAGACGACCCCAGCGAGTTTGCCAGCGGCATCCATAACACCGACCGAGCGAACCTGTTTTTCGCGAAGGTACTTTGCGGCTTCCATTACGGTGGAATCTTCGGAGATAAAGAAGACTTCCTTGCGGGACCCGATGAGTTCCGAAACTTTCATGGATACCTCCGGGGGGAAAATTGGCGCAATGCTATGCCTGGCGGAAGCGCATTGCAATCCTTATTGTTGAGAATTTGTAACAAATCTGGTGCGCGGAAGGAGTGTGGGGTTCTGGCGCAAGCCGAAAGGGGCGCTGAGGGTAGGCCGAGATATGAAAAGGGCGTTAACGTTCACGACAGAGTAACACTAATCGGCCCAAATCTTACGCTGGTTACAGGGAAACCCTGATTGACCGCGAAGTTGGGTGAGGCTAATGTAGATTGCGTAACAGCGAGGATTAGGGGTGCTCTCTCTGGGCGGATGGGGGTGCCCCTAGTCCTCGGTCTTTTTGGGGCCTTTTTTGCCTCCTTAATTTCTACCCCCAGTCGATCCGAGAATACTCTCTGTGAGCGTGTACAATGCTTGTCCATCATGGGCTCCCATGTACAACTAACTGCAAGTGATGGACACACGTTTGGCGCTTATCAGGCTGAACCAAGCACTCCTTCGGTTGCCGCTGTCGTGATTGTTCAGGAGATTTTTGGAGTAAACCGGCATATTCGCGCGGTCACTGACTACTACGCCACGCAAGGGTTCACGGCAATCGCGCCGGGGCTGTTCGACCGGGTGCAACCGGGCATTCAGTTGAACTACAACTCGGCGGACGCGCAGCGCGGGATGCAAATCGCCACACAAGTCGGCCTGGAGAAAGCGCTGCTGGATGCGGCGGCAGCGGTTCAGTATGCGGCGCAAACAGACCCGCCGCGAAAAGTGGGCGTCGTTGGTTTCTGCTATGGGGGCACGTTGGCGTGGCTGTCCGCGACGCGGCTGAATCCTGCGGCGGCAGTGGGCTACTACGGGGGACAAATCGCACGATTTGTGAATGAAAAACCGCGCTGCCCGGTGATGCTGCATTTCGGTGGGAAAGACCAACACATTCCAGCGAGCGAGATTCAGAAGATACAGGCGGCGCACCCGGAAGTGCCGGTGTTTGTGTATCCAGAAGCGGGGCACGGATTCAACTGCGACCAGCGGCCCGATTACAAGGCGGCAGCGGCGGGGTTGGCTCGGGAACGTACGTTGGAGTTTCTTAGGGAGAAGGTAATCGGTGATCAGTAATCGATAATCACAGACCAGCAACCAGCGATCAGTGATCAGGACCCGGTGCAGCTTCTATGGATGTGGAGGCCGAAGGAACCGACATGCAAAATCGGCATGTGGGGCACCCGCCGAAAACACCAGTCAACATACAGACTTTGAGACTTTGCCCCTTGTGGCAAAGAACGGTGGGCCGCCTCAGAAGGCGGCCGCTACACGGCGAAGACACAGGCTAAAGCCTGTGCTACTTGGGCACGTTGCGGTGTTATTCGTGGCGGAGGGCTACGGTGGGGTCGACGCGGGAGGCGCGACGGGCGGGCACGTAGATGGCGGCGGTGGCTACGGCGATAAGTAGCGCGGCGACGATGGAGTAGGTCTGCGGGTCGGCGGAAGAAATGCCGAAGAGCAACGAAGACATGAAGCGCGTGAGAAGCAGGCCGGCGAGCAGACCAAGGAGGACGCCGGACAGTGTGAGCTTTAGGCCGTGAGCCAGGACGCGGCGAAGGACTTGCGCGGGAGCGGCGCCGAGAGCCATGCGAATGCCGATTTCGCGGGTTTGCAAGCCGACGAGATAGGACATCACGCCGTAGACCCCGATGAGGGCGAGAAGAAATCCGAGAGAAGCAAAAACGGTCAGGAGGATCGTTCGTGAACGGGGTCCGGCGTTGGTTATAGCGATGCGTTGATCGAGTGTGGCGACGTCGGAGATGGGCTGAGTTTTGTCGATGGTCCACAGGGCATTCTGGAGAGCGGGGACGAGGGGCTGAGGGTCGGTATTGGAGAGAACCATCAGGTAGACGCCAGCGACATTCTTGGATTGGTAGAACGGGGCATAAACCTGAACTTTAGGAGCGGCTTCCGGGTCGAAATGATTCGTTTCCCGGAGGTTGCCGACCACACCGACGATTTCGCCCCAAGGATGGCCCGAAGAAAAATCTGTGGAGAGGCGCTGGCCGACCGCAGCCTGTGCGGAGCTGAAATATTCCTTTGCGAGTTCTTCGTTGACGATGAAGAGCGGGGCTTTGCCGTTCGCATCGGAGAGCGTGAAATCGCGTCCAGCAAGAAGAGGGATGCCTAGGGTGCGGAAATAGCCGGGTGCGACGCGATTGGCTAAAGCGGACTGTTGGTGGTGCTGGGGATCGTCGGTAGCTTGGGTAACGAAGGTGGTTTCAGCAACTTCGTCGGACATGGGAAAGACCATGCCCGCGGAAGCAGAGGCCACGCCGGGAGTGTTGCGGACGTTATCGAGGGCTTGCTGGACGAAGGTGATGGCTTGTTCGGGAGTGGCGAAACGGGACTTCGGGAAATCGAGACGTAAGGCGAGGACGTTGTCGGGATGAAAGCCGAGACTGAGGTGAAGGAGTTGCTGGAAGCTGCGAAGAGCCAGAGTCGCGCCGATGAGGAGAACGGCGGCGAGCGCGATTTCCGAGATGACGAGCAGTTGGCGCAGGAAATTGTGGGCTGGTGAAGCAAGTTTGGATGGGTCGAGCGAGACCCCGGTGCTGTCTGAGCCAGCGCTACGAAGGGTGAGCAGCGCGGGGGCGAGACCGGAGAAGAGAGCAGCGAGGATGGCAGCACCGATGGTGAACAATGCCACGGGGGTGTCGACACGGAGTTGATCGAGACGTGGGATGTCAGGAGGAAGAGTAGAGCGAAGGGCGTTGGTGGTCCAAATGGCGATGAGGAAGGCGCAGACGCCACCAAGGAAGGCGATGAGCAGAGACTCGACGGCAAGCTGCCGGAGAAGTGCCGCGCGGGAGGCACCGATGGCCGAACGAATGGCAAATTCGCGACGGCGGACCCAGCCGCGAGCGAGGAAGAGATTACTGACGTTGGCGCAGGCGATCAGTAAAACAAAGCCGACGGCAGAGAAAAGAATGGCGAGCGGAGTGCGAGCGTCGCCAAGAAGGAATTGGTTCAGGGATGTGGCGTGGAGGCTCCAGTTGCTGTTGATGTCGGGATAAGCGGAAGCGAGCCGAGCGGAGATGGTGGCTAGTTCGGCTTGCGCATGGGCGAGGGAGACGTGAGGCTTGAGGCGGGCCACGACGGGATAGCCGTGATTGCCGCGGTCGGCGAGTTGTTCTTGCGTGGGGATGAAAGAGGTCCAGAGCTTGGAATCCGTGGAAAAGCCGGTGGCGGGCAGAGGTGGCATGACGCCAATGATGGTGTGAGGCGCACCATCGAGAGTGATGGTCTTGCCGATCGCAGCGGGATGGGAGCCGAAATTGTCGCGCCAAAGCTCGTAACTGAGGATGACGGAGCGGGAACCCGGTTGCATGTCCGCAGAAGTGAAGAGGCGGCCTTGGAGAGGACGGACGCCGAGGACGGGGAAGAAATCCTCGGTGACTTCGGTGGCTTCGAGGCGCTGAGGGCTGGCGCCAATGACGAGTTCCTTCGGCGAATCCTTAAAAATGGCCATGGAGGAGAAGGAGGAGGAGGTTTTGCGCACCTCTTCCAAGTCCACGAAGGAAAAGCCGAGGTAGGGAAAATCGAACAGCGTGCTACGGGTGGAAAGATAGACGAGCGAGGAAGGGCGGGAGAAAGGCAGGGAGCGCAGTAGGACGGAATTGACGACGGAGAAGATGGCGGTATTGGCGCCGATGCCGAGAGCGAGAGTCAGGATGGCGATGGCAGAAAAGGCGGGAGATTTTCTGAGTAGACGGGCGGCGTAACGGATGTCTTGGAAGACGGCGGAGCGAAGGTTCATGGGTTGGACCTCGGCGAGAAATTATAGCCGACGTCTACGAAAAGCTGACAGTCTACAGTCTACAGCAGAAAGAGAAGTCGGGAACTGGTGGTGGAGGGTCGGGGAAAACTCAAGATCGGTTCACAAATCGGAGTTGAGGCACACGGCTGGTTTCATGGCTGGCCGCGCACGGAAAGGAAGAGCGATTCCTCGCTACGAGGGCTGCGCTCGGAATGACACGTTTTTTTTGTTTGGTGGGAGGGGGGAAACCCAAGACCACAGGCAAGAGTGCCTGTGCCACAAAGAAACCCAGGGCACAGGTTCACTGATCGAAGATGGGGAAGCTGCGAAAAGTTCGAGGAAAAAGCAGGTTCCTCCCGCATAGAACGCGCTCGGAATGACAATTTTGTGTGCTCTTTGGAGGGACGATTGCGCTCTTTTTGAGGGCGTTCAGGCGATTATGCTCTTTCGGAGAAGCTTCAGGACGACGAGTTTGCGGTCTGGAACTGCTGGTGGCTCAAGGGGAAATGTGGGAGGTGGCTGCGGATTGGGATTCGGGGAGAAGCCAGCCGTCGGCGAGATTCAGGATGCGGTTGCCGTAGGCGGCGTTTTTCTCGGAGTGCGTGACCTGAATGATAGTGGTGCCTGCATCGTTCAACCTTTTGAAGAGCTGCATGATCTCTTCGCCCTGGGTGGAATGTAGATTGCCAGTCGGCTCATCGGCGAGGATGAGCTTGGGGTTCTGGATGACGGCGCGTGCTACGCCTACCAATTGCTGCTGGCCGCCGGAAAGTTGATTGGGGAACAAATCCCTTTTGGCAACAATGTTGAAGCGGTCGAGAGTGTCGCAAACGAGGCTGGCGCGCTCTTTCTGGGGAATGTTTTTGTAAGAGAGCGGGATTTCGAGATTTTCGTAGACGGTGAGGTCGTCGATGAGGTGATAGGACTGAAAGACGAAGCCGATATTGTATTTGTGCAATTCGTTGCGCTGTTTGGTGTTGAGTTTGTGGACGGGCTGATCGTGAAAGTAGTATTCGCCGGTCCAGGCGCCGTCGAGCATGCCGATGATCGCCAGAAGAGTGGACTTCCCAGCCCCAGAAGGCCCCATGAAGGTGACAAATTCGCCGGGATTAATGTCCAGAGAGATGCGGCGGAGAACATAGAACTTGTTGGGTCCGGCGTTGAAGGATTTTTCGAGGTTACGAAGTTGGATGAGAGGCTGCATGAGGCTCCTTGCAGAAACAGTTTACAGTTTTCAGTTAGCAGTTAACAGTTTGGGAAAGAAAAAGAGCCGACAGCCGGTGGTCTACAGCCGACGGCAAGGTCGAGAGTTATTGGTTGGAGTCGGTGATCACAAGAAACCGCAACCCAGGTGCACCAATCGAAACTGGGGCACCCGCGAAGAGAAGTGGCGAGTGGCCAGAAAAGGCAAAGGCAGGGAAGTGAAGTGAGAGAGCATGAACATCGGCTACTCATAGCGGAGGGCCACGTTGGGATCGACTTGAGAGGCGCGGCGGGCAGGAAGGAAACAGGCGAGCAGGACCACGGCAAAAAGGAGCACGGTGACCGTGAGAAATATGGCCGGATCGGTGGGCTGGGTTTCGAAGAGAAGCGAGACGATGAGTTTGCTCATGGTGAGCGAAGCGGCGATGCCAAGGAGTACGCCGAACACGGAGAGCCAGGCCACTTGGCGGAGGACGAGGCTGAGAATATTGCGGGGTTGCGCGCCCAAGGCCATGCGCAGGCCAAATTCGCGCGTGCGTTGCGAAACGGCATAAGCGGTCACGCCATAGACACCCAGGCAAGACAAGAGAACGGCAAGTGCGGCGAAGGCGGAGAGAAGCATCACGCTAAAGCGCTGCGAGGCGGTCTGATCACGGAGCAGGTCTTGCATGGAGAGGACGTCATATAACGGGAGATTCTTGTCGAGGTCAGCGACAATCGAACGAACCGCCGGGAGGAGCGTTGCGGGAACCCCGGGGGTACGCAAAATGAGGGTCATCTCCTCGGCAGTTTCTGTGGCAATGGAGATGAATACACTGGGTTTAACGGGAGCGTCCAGGCCGAATTGTTTGCTATCGGCCACGACGCCGGAGATAGTCCAGGAATTTTCCTTGCCGAGAATCACGCGTCTGCCGAGTGGGCTTTCATTTGGGAGGAATCGCTTCGCGAACGCTTGATTGACAACAAGGAGCTTTGCATCGCTCTGCGGTTTGTGGGGATCGAACACATCGCCGGAAAGAACTGGAATGCGTAAAGCCTGAAAGTAACCGGGAGAAACTTTCACGACCTCCGCGGCAGGTGCACGCCCTGGCAATTCAGCGGGGCGGCCTTCGAATTCGACGCCGGCACCGCTGTTGGAACCCTGCAGCGGCAAGATGCTGGCGACGGCAGCAGAGGAGACGCCGGGAAGAGCCGAGCATCGCGCGAGGAGTTGCTGGAAGAAGGCGGACTGTCGCGTGTCAGAAGAATATTGATTGGGCGGCAGCGAAACGCGAGCGGTAAAGACACCGTTGGCATCGAAACCAGCAGGGATAGAAGCGAGGCAATGGAAGGACTTCAGAAGCAAGCCTGAGCCAGTGAGCAGGATAAGAGCGGCAGCCAGTTCCGCGACGACCAAAATTCGCTGGGAACGGCGGCCGAGACGAGTGGCAGATGGTTGCGCGCCTGCTTCCTTGAGGGAATCGGTGAGTTTGGGACGAAGCGCAGCCAGCGCGGGAGCCAGTCCAAAAAGAGCGCCACACAAAACGGTGGCCGCCAAGGTGAAAGTAAGAACGCGTAGATCGAGGCGCGCGAGGGCCAGGTGTGGGACGTCGTTGGGTGCAATGCGCACCAGAAAGCGGACGAGCCCAGAGGCGAGAAACAATCCGCAAAGACCACCGGCAACTGCCAGCATGACATTTTCGGTGAGGAGTTGCCGAATGACACGAGATTTGCCCGCTCCAAGCGCACTACGAATGGCAATCTCTTTTTCACGAGAGATCGAGCGGGCCAGTTGCAGGCTGGCAATGTTGGCGCAGGCGATGAGCAAGACGAAAGCGACGGCGCCGAGAAGGAGCACGAGCGCTGGGCGCGATTTGCCGAGCAAGCGTTCACGAAGGGGAGTTACTTCAGCTCTTGCGCCACGGAACATATTGGCGAAGGCAGGAGGGTAGCTAGCAAAGAGGCGCTGATTGATCGCGTCGATGTCCTTGGTGGCTGTGGGTAGAGTGATGCCGGGTCGAAGACGTGCGACCACATTCACGATGCGCATGCTTTTTTGCATGGTCATTTCATGATTCTCGAGCGCGAGAGGGGTGAGTACCTGGGCTGGGGAATTATCGAGAAATTCGAAATTGGGAGGAAGGACGCCGACGACAGTGTAAAGATCGCCGTCGAACTCGAGGGAACGGCCCACAATCGCAGGATTGGCAGCAAAGCGGGAGCGCCAGAGTTCGTCGGAGAGAAGAGCGACGTGAGGAGCGCCGGGACGATCCTCGTCTTCGCGGAAGGAGCGGCCGAGTGCGGTTGAAACTCCGAGAACATTGAGGAAATTGTAAGTAATGTGAGCGGCACGGAGGCGAGCCGGTTCACCAGCGTTTGTGAGTGTCAGGGTATCGCCGGGATCGTAAGCGGCGACATCGGTGAAGACGTGATTCTGTGCGAGCCATGCGTAGTAGTCCGACTCGATAATGATGGAATCGTGTTGGCGAGGCATGAAGTCGGAAAGCCAGACAAGTTGGTCGGGAGCGTAGTACGGGAGCGAGCGAAAGAGTACGGAATTGACCAGAGAGAACATGGCGGTGTTGGCGCCGATGCCGAGAGCGAGAGTAAGGACGGCGATCGCGGTGAAGACGGGAGATTTTTTGAGGAGGCGTGCGGCAAAGCGGGCGTCCTGGAGGAGAGACTCGAGAAGCGGGAGGGTGCGTTGTTCGCGGACAGCTTGTTTGGTTTGCTCGAGGCCGCCGAGTTTGAGGAGAGCGTCGCGGCGGGCCTGCTGGGGAGTCATGCCATTGGAGAGATTGTCGTCGATGTGGAGTTGAAGATGTGAGTGAAGTTCAGCATGAACGTCGCGATTATCGACGAATTTGCGGAAAGAGTTGAGGAGACGTGCGAGTGTGGAGCGAAGGTTCATGGGTCACTCGGCCTTGAGAGTGGAGGCAGGATCGGTGTGGATGGCGCGGAGAGTGGCGGGCAGCGAGGCGAGCACGGCCGCAGCGGCGATGGCCAGGAGCGGGATGGCAAGCATGGGCGTGTCGGTGGGACGGACCTGGTAGAAGATGTCGGTGAGATAATGGGAGGAGAAAACGCCCGCGAGAATACCGAGGACGGCCCCGGCGGCGACGGTTACAAAGAGAGGCAACGCAACCAACTTGGCAATGCTGGGGGCTCCTGCGCCGACGGCCATGCGGATAGCAATTTCGCGGCGCCGCTGCTGAACGGAATAGTGAAGAACACCGTAAAGGCCGACGGCGGCGAGAAGAAGAGCGACAAGAGAGAAGAAAGACGCGAGCGTGGCCAAGAGGCGTTCGCGGATGGTCTGACGGTCGATGAGTTCGGTCTGGGTGTGGACGTCGCTGACACGAAAGTCGGAGCGAAGCTGAGGAACGACGCGGCGCAGCGTAGAAGCGAGGGCGAGCGGATTGGCGGAGGAGGTGCGGACGATGAAGGTAGCCCCTTCGGCGCTCCACCAGGCTTTGGGGTCCGGCGAGAGGAACGGGAGGTAGGCGGTGGGCAGGGTGTTCTCGCGGATGCTGGAATATTTGGCGTCGCGAGTGACCCCGACAATCTGAAAGTGCGCGCGCGCACCGTACGGAAAAACTTCGTCGAAGGATTTGCCGACGACATTTTCGTCGTGGAAGAAGGAGCGAGCAAAGGTCTGATTGACGATGGCAGCACCGTTCAGGTTGGTAGTTCCCTTCACCGCAGTGGGCGTGATTTCGGATGGAAGAAAATCACGGCCGTAGACAAGAGGAAGCTGGAGAGTTTCGAGCCAGCCGGGAGAAACGTTGCGGAAGTAAGTGAGGTTGCCCGGTGGGCCATCGTTGATGGAGATTTCGTCGTTATTGGAAAAGCCGGAGAGGAGAGCGTCGTTGCAGACAGAGACGCGTTCGACTCCAGGAGCAGAACGAAGCTGATCGGCAACCTGAAGCCAAGTAGACGGAGGGACGGGCTCGCGAGTGACGGTATCGAGAATGAGGAGACGGTCCGGGGAGAAACCGACCGATTGATGAGAGAGCCGTTGGAAAGTGGAGACGAAAAGCCCAGCGATGAAAAGAACGAGGCAGCAGAAGCCGACTTGGGAACCGATCAGGAGGTACATCAGGAGGCGACGCCGCGAATGCGGGTCTTCCCCTCCCTTAAGGGCGCTGGCGGGTTGAGTGGAGGAGGCGCGAAGGGCGGGAAGAACTCCGAAGAGACAGGTGACCAGGAGGGTGAGCAGGATAAGAAAGAGGAAGACGCGGAAGTCCGCGGGAAGGGCGAGGCGCACGGGATCGTTTGCTGGATTGATCCTGGAGATAACGAAAGGCGCCGACCAAGAAGCGAAGAGGCCGCCGAGGACGGAGGCGACCATAGCAAGAATGGCGCTTTGCACGAGGACAAGTTGGAGAAGGTGACGGCGTCCGGCCCCGATGGAGATGCGCAGAGCCATTTCGCGAGCGCGGGTGGCGGCCTGGGCGACGAGAAGGTTGGCGACGTTGGCGCAAGCGATAAGCAGAACGAAGAAGACGAGAGCGGCCAGCGTGAGGAGAGCGGTGCGATTGTCTTGCTGAAAGCCGGAAGCTCCGGAGGGAGCGCGGTGGAAGTGGAGGGTTTGATTGAGTTCGCGTGCAATTTCTTCGGGAGATTCATTGGTCCAAGATTTGGAGCGTTCGGTTTCGAACGCGCGACTAATGGAATCGAGTTTGGCGCGAAGAGGCTCGGTGGGTACGCCAGGCCGAACGATGGCGAAGACACGATGCCAGGTGGAATCGTTGCGGGTGACGCGGGGATGCATCATGGTGGGGAGAAAAATCTCGATCATGGCGCCGGGTTCTGTGCCGGTGAAAGGCGCGTTGCAAACGCCAACGATCTGGAAAATGTTATTGCCGACACGGAAAGTTTTGCCAATCACGTTGGGATTGTTCTGGAAGCGGCGGGTCCAGTAATCGTAAGAGATGACGGCGACGGGATGAGCACCGGGAGTGGAGTCGTCGTCGGGAGTGAGAAGGCGGCCGAGAGCAGGCGTAAGGCCAAAGGCGGAGAACATGTCGCCGGAGACATAGTTGATGTAGGCCTTCTCCATGTCTTGATCGGATTTGAAGGTGAGATCGCTGCGGTCTTCGTAGGAGATGGCGAACAGTTGCGCTTGACCCTTGGCGGCGTCGCGTAAGAGCTGAAAATCGGGATAAGCCCAGCCGTCGAAGTCCTGAGGAATGCCTTGCGGGTCGCTAGCGGAACGGGAAAGAAAGTAGAGATGGTCGGCGTTGGCAACCGGGAGGGGACGGAGAAGAATGGCGTCGATGAGGCGGAAGGCGGCGGTGCAGGAGCCGATGGCGAGAGCGAGGGAAAGAACCGCAGCGAGCGAAGTAATTTGGTTTTTGGTGAGTTGGCGAAAACCGAAAATTGCGTCGCTGCGGAGGGAAGCAAGCCAAGGGAGAATTTCTTGGTCGCGGACGCGCTCTTTGGTTTGTTCGAAGCCGCCGAGCCTGAGAAGGGCGTCGCGGCGGGCACCCTGCGGGGACATGCCTTGCGCGATGTTGTCGTCGATGTGGAGTTGAAGATGGGAGGCGAGTTCGGCATCGAGATCCCGGACGGTGGAGTCTCTGCGGAAGGAGTGGAGAAAGCGCTGTACGGTAGAGCGTAGGCTCATGGGTGGACCTCGGAAGAAGCTGACAGCCGCCAGTCTACAGTCGACAGCGGGTGGAGTTGGAAGTTGGTAGTCGGGAGTTGGACGTTGGAAGGAGCACGGGCAGGAGTGCCTGTGCCACGACTGCGGAGAAGACCCACATGCAAAGGCGGCATGTGGGGTAGCCGGAAAGAGGAGGAGTTTGCCGACAGACACAGGCTAAAGCCTGTGCTAGCGGGGCGGTGGGGTGACGCCGGTACAGTGCTTGTCGACGGTTGGGGGTTCATGGACATGGGGTCACTCGAAGCGAAGGGTGGTGGAAGGATCGACTTGGGAGGCGTGGCGTGCAGGAAGATAGGCGGCGAACGCAGCTACCAAGGCTAAGAAGAATGGCACAGCAATGAAGGTGAGCAGGTCGTGGGGACGGACGCCGTAGAGGATGGAAGTAAAGAGCTTGGCAGCAAAGAAAGCCGCGGGCAGACCGATGGCGAAAGCGATGGCCATCAGTTGCAGGCCCTGGCGAAGAATCAAAGCTTGCACGTTGGCGGCTTTCGCGCCGAGAGCCATGCGGATGCCGATCTCGCGTGTGCGAAGGGTGACAGTGTAGTTCATCACGCCGTAGAGGCCGATAGCAGCGAGAAGCAGTCCCACGCCACCAAACACGGCGAAGAGTGTGCCGGCCAGGCGGGGAAGAAAAAGTGCATCGCGCAAGTGATGGTCCATGGTCTCTTGGTCATAGACGGCGAGAGTAGGGTCGGCGTCACGAATGACGGAGCGCATAGAAGCAGCAAGCGCGGCGCCGTCTACATTGCTGCGCGCGAGCATGGTGTAACCGGAGAAAGACGGATCGCGAGCCACGGTTTGTGCGAGAGGCCGGAAGAGGACGGGACGAAGGTCTTCGCCAAGGAAGCGCGACTTAATGTTGTTGGTGACGCCGATAATTTCGAAGTTGATGCCGCCACTGGTGACCTGCTGGCCGATCGGATTTTCGCCGGGGAACAACGTGTCGACGAATTTCTGATTGACGATGGCGACGTACGGACTTGTAGCGGATTCGTTGGAGAAATCACAGCCGTTGACGAGGTGTATGCCCATGGTGTCGAAATAGCCGGGGGTAACCATGTAGAGTTCGACGGTGGGAGCCGGGTCGAGTTGTTTTCGGCCAACAGCCTGGTAACCGTCGCTGCGATGGCCGCCGGAAAGTGGCAGCGCGTCAGTGACAGCAGCGGAACTGACGCCAGGCAACGCCGAGACACGACGCTGGATTTCCTGAAGAAACTGTACCGTGTGCTCGGGACTGTAACTGTGAAGACGCGGGTCGACGGACATGGCGACAATGCCGTCAGAACGAAAACCGATGTTGATTGTGGAGGCATTGCGGAGGCTGCGAAGGCAAAGGCCGGTGATGCAGAGAAGCACTAGAGACATAGAGACTTGAACTACAACCAGGAGATTCCGCAGCTTCCAGAAGCCACCTGAACGGCCAAGGACGTCTTCCCCTTTTAGCGCCGAGGAAGGAAAGCGCCACGCGGCAGTCCAAGCAGGAAGCAAGGCAAAGAGAATGCCGATGACCAGACTGAGCAAAAAGGTGAACGCCAAGACACGATGATCGACGCCAACGTTGAGATCGATGGACACCGGAACGGGAAAACGGAAAGTGGACAGCCCGCCCGTGGACCAGAGCGAGATAAGCACACCCAAAAGGCCACCGAATAACGAAAGCAAGAGCGATTCGGTGAGGACCTGACGAAGTAATTGAAGGCGGGTGGCGCCGAGGGCAATGCGCACGGCCATTTCGCGCTGGCGTCCGGCAGCTTGGGCGAGGAACAGGTTGGCCACATTAGCGCAAGCGATGAGCAGCACGAGAAAGACGACAAGCAGCAGAGTGGAAAGAAAAAGAAGGATAGCCGAGCGATCGCGGGGCGGAAGCGAACCAGCTTGTTCGAAGCGGAAACCGAGATTTTTGTCAGTAGCGGGATAGGCCTGAGCGAAGCGCTGCGCCAAGAGATGGAGTTCGGCAGAAGCATCAGTGCGAGTGACGCCGGGCTTCAAACGAGCCGCAACGGTGATCCAGTGGCTGTCGCGCACGTTGAAATAAGTGGAATGAGGCTGGAGTTGCTCGAGTTCCCCGATGGGAATCCAGAATTGAGCGTCGAGAATGAAATCGATACCGCGGAAAAGCGGAGGAGCGACGCCGATAACGGTGTAAGGATGGCCGGAAAGAGTGATGGACTTACCGATGATGGCGGGATCGGAATTGAAACGAGACTTCCAAACGCGATTGCCCAACACAATTACGGGAGAGTTGTTCTCGTCGGCGCGGAAACCACGGCCGAGGGCCATGCCGAGTTGGAGAACGTCGAAAAAGTTGGTGGTGGCGGACTGCCCCCAGAGGCGCTCGGGGTCGCCGTTGCCAGAGATGGAAGCCGGAACCAATTCGAAAATGGCGGCGACACCGGAAAAGGAATGGACGTTATCGCGGAGGTCAGTGTAGAGGGGCCAGGAAAAACTACTGCAGCATTCGTTGCGATCCGTAGTGTGAAGGGCGAGCAGTGTGGAGGGATCGCCAACAGGAGGCACGTGAAAGACGAAACGCGAGACCATAGCGAAAATGGTGGCGTTAGCGGCAATGCCGAGCGCGAGAGTGAGAATTACAATGGCGGTGAACGTGGGCTTGGCGGCGAGCAAACGCACAGCATGGCGAAAATCGCGGTAAAGCGATTCGAGAATGGGCAGTGTGCGCTGGTCGCGTACGGCTGCTTTGGTTTGTTCTACGCCGCCGAGTTTGAGCAAGGCGTCACGGCGAGCTTGCTGGGGAGTCATGCCCTTGGAGAGGTTGTCGTCGATGTGGAGTTGAAGATGGGAAGTGAGTTCGGTGTCGAGATCATGGTCATTGCGCGGTTTGCGGAAAACGTTAAATAGGAGCGTGAAGAACGATTTCATGGCTATTCGTACCTCAGGGCGATGATGGGGTCGATGCGAGAGGCGCGGCGGGCGGGGATGTAGCAGGCGAGCACAACGGCGACCGCGAGCAACATGGCGCTGGCGAGAAAGCTGAGGAAGTCATTCGACTGAACACCATAGAGCAGGCTGGAGATCAGGCGAGCGAGCACAACAGCCAAGGGCAGACCGATGGCGAAGCCGAGGGCGAGAAGTTTTAAACCACTGAAGACGAACATGCGCAAGACATCCTGAGGGCGAGCGCCGAGGGCCATGCGAATGCCAGTTTCCTGGCGACGCTGAGCGACGGCGAAGGCCATCACGCCGGAAGCACCGACGGCGGAGAGGACTAGGGCCATGAGTCCCACGGCGCTCATCAAAACCGCGATGTAGGAAAGACCGAGGAGGTCATTGGAGATCATGCGGTCGAGAGTCATGGCGTCGAAGATGGGCTGATCGGGATCAGCGTTAGCCACGGCCGTGCGAATGATGGGAACGAGGGCCTTTGGGTCCAGACTGCTGCGTACAAAGACGGAAGCAGTGGAGACGGGGCGCTGACGAAGTGGGAAATAAATTGCGGGAGGAGCGTCTTTGCGCCAAGGGTCGTAATTCATTTCGGCGGAAACGCCAACGATGGTTGCCCAAGGCTCTTTGGAATTGTCGTCTCCCTGGCGGATGCGATGACCCACGGCGGTTCCTTGGGGCCAAAAGTGTGTAGCGATGGATTCGCTAATGATGACCACGGGTACCATGCCGGCAGCATCGTGATCGGTAAATGCGCGGCCCTCAATAAGAGGAACGTGAAGAGCGTCGAAAAAGTTCGGGCTGACGCGGTTGATGTAGGCGTCCTGATATTCGCCGGGAGACAGCGGGCGGCCCTCGAGACGGAAGGAATCGGTGTCCCATCCCGCGAAGGGCATCTGATAGGCGACAGCCGTAGTCTGGCCAGCGGAGGTGTGGCGCAAGTTTTCGGCAAGATTTTCGAAGAAAGTGTTTTGTTGTTGAGGCTGGGGGTAGCGCGAGGCGGGGAGTGAAACGCGAAATACGAAGACGGCTTGCGGGTCGTATTTAAAGTTGAGAGCCAAGAGGGACTGAAGCCCCTTGACCATGAGAGAAGCCCCGACGATGAGAACGAGAGACAGGGCGATTTCAGCGACGACGAAAGCGTTGCGCAGGCGGGTGCGAGAAACGCTCATGCCGGGGCCTCTGCCGGACTCTTTCAAGGCGTTGTTGGGATCGGCAGAAGAGCTGAAGAAGGCCGGGACGAAGCCGGCAATGATGCCAGCGAGCAGTGCGATGAGAAAGGTGTAGAGAAACACGCCTCGATCCAGGCGCACTTGATCCCAACCCGGGATGAAGCGGGCGATATCCGGAGGCATGGCGGCGCGAATCAAATAGCTCCACCAATCCCCAAGCAACAAACCAACAAGCATGGCGGCCATGCCAAGAAGGACGCTTTCGATGAGTGCCTGACGCACAAGGCGCCATCGGGAAGCACCGAGGGCAACGCGGATGGCGTATTCGGCTTGACGGCCGGTGCTGCGAGCAAACAGCAGATTCATGACGTTGGTGCACGCGATTAGAAGAACAAAGGCAACAGCGCCCAGCAACAGGAACATATAGCCGCGGCCCGGGCCCGCGACAAACTCACCGAGAGGCATCAGCAGGACGGTCCATCCGGTTTCCTGCTGAGGATAGGAGGAGCGCAAGCCGTCCTGAATGGTGCGCATTTCGGCCTGGGCTTGAGTCATGGAGACGCCGGGTTTGAGTCGAGCGATGGGAAGCAAAGCGTGGGAAGTGCGCTGAGTCTGCTCTTGCGGAGAAAAGATGAGGGGAAGCCAAATTTCCGCGGCGAGAGGAAAGCGCACGTTGTCTTGCATGACGCCGACGATTTGCGTGGGGACTCCATCGAGACGGACGATTTTGCCAACGATGGCAGGATCGGCCGCAAATTGGCGACGCCAGAAACTTGTGGAGAGAATGGCGACGGGTGCGTGACCGGCTTGGTCTTCCCCGTTGACGAAGCTGCGGCCGACGAGCGGACTGGCGCGAAGAACGTCGAAGAAATTCGCGGTGACGCGATAGCCCTGAACTTTCACGGGTTCGCCGATGCCGGTAAGGTTAAGGTCGGCCCAATCAAAGGCGCCGATGGCTTCAAAGGAATGGGCGCGCGCACGCCAATCCAAGAAATCGGCGGAAGTTACGGAACTCCAACCGCTGGTCTGATCGGGAGCCTGGTTGAGGACGGCGACGACGCGGTCGACTTCGGGAAAAGAGATGGGGTTGCGCAGGTAAGTATTGGAGACGCTAAAAGTAGCCGTGTTGGCGCCGATGGCGAGACCGAGAGTGATTACGGCCACACAGGTGAAGGCCGGAGAATTTTTCAGCAAGCGAGTTGCGTAGCGAGTGTCTTGCAGGAGGGATTCGAAAAATGGAAGAGAGCGTTGATCGTGCACCGCTTGTTTAGTTTGCTCAACGCCCCCGAGCTTGAGGAGGGCGTGGCGGCGGGCTTGCTCGGGAGTCATGCCTTTGGCGAGATTGTCGTCGACGTGAAGTTGCAGATGCGCTTCGAGCTCTGCATGGAGATCGTGGTCGGGAACATCACTGCGGAAGAGATTGCGGAGGCGAGCCACTGTAGAGCGGAAGGCACTCATGAGGGCTCCTCGTTGAGGAAGCGGGCGAGGATGGCGGTGGTTTCGGTCCAGTCCTGGGCCTGGCGCGCCAGTTGTTTGTGGCCAGCGCGAGTGAGTTTGTAGTAGCGGGCTTTGCGATTGTTGTCGGAGGTGCCCCATTCCGAGGAGATGTAGCCTTCCTGCTCGAGTTTGAGGAGCGCGGGATAAAGCGTGCCGTAATTGACGGAGAGGAGGTCGCCGGAAGTTTGCTCGATGCGGCGAGCGATGCCGTAGCCGTGGAGAGGGCCGAGGGTCTGGAGAGTTTTCAGGATCATCAAGGCGAGGGTGCCTTGGTGGACGTCTTTTTTGGGAGACATGCGGGCGCTCCTATGGGAAACCCAGGGGAGGATAGCAGGTAGTCCTATGGGAAGGCAACAGGAAAAAGGAAGTCGACAGTTTACAGCCGACAGTCGACAGTTTCGAAGAAGACCAAGCTGTCGCTAGGGTGCAGGGGTCTCGCAAAACCCGGAAGAGAGATTCCTCGCTGCGCTCGGAATGACAGCGCAAGAATTTGTGAATTAGTTGGGAGAGGCTAGGACGTCGTCGTAATAGTTGAGGGCGGCGCGGTGGGGAGCGGTCTTCATGCCCTTGAGAGAGACCTTGTCCTGGATGGCGTTGCTGCCAGCTACGTGCGCGCGGCCAAGCAGGTACATGCGGCCGTTGTCGAGTTCGAGGTAGATGGGCACGAGCATTTTGAAATTCTGGTCGACGTTGGATTGGGAAAGGGTGAAAGCGAACATGATGTCGCCGGTAGGCCCGGGAGAAAAAGTGTAATCGAGGCGGTAAGCGGGGAGCTGGGTGCCATAGACGTAATCGTTGAAGAACCAATCCATTTTGTGATTGCCATCGAGGTCCATCGGCGGAGTCATATGTTTTTCGACGATGGATTTGAAATCCTCGGTGGTGGCAGCCTTGCCGCGATAGGTGTTGACGAAGTCCTGCATCATGGCCTTGAACTGCGCATCGCCGGTTTTATTGTCGTACATCATCATGCGCAGCATGTGGAGGACGTAAGCGCCCTTGGGATAAATCAAGCGGCGGGTGACGCCAAATCCGGTGCGGGAGTTGTTGGTGCGATAACCCATGGTGAGCGGACCAACGTCGATAGCGCGAAAGCCCATAGCATCTTTTTCGAGAAGGATTTCGCGTTCGTCGTTCCAGAAATTGATGAACTTTTTCTGGTCCTTCTCGATGAGCGAGAGGTAAAGAGAGGCGGACATATCGGCGAAGCCTTCGCTCATCCATTGATCGCGTCCGGAGCTGAAGCCGACGGTATGGCCCCACCACTGGTGAGCGACTTCGTGGGGAGTGACGACCTTCCAGTAGCCACGATCACCCCAATCGAGGCCGAGCTGGTGACGCACGGTGTCGTCGAAGTAGTAGCAAATGGGAATCCACACGAGGCCGGGCCAGGATTGCCCGAAGTTGCAGGCGGTCTGCTGGGTTATGCGGACTTGGGTGAACTGTGAAGGACCGAAGTAATCGGAATAGAGCTGCACGGCCAGCTCGGATTCCGCGAGGGCTTTTTTGTTGAGACCGGTGGTGCTCATACTGCCCAAACTGACCAGAGGATTGGCACGTTCGCCCGGAAGGTCTCCATTCACGTCATGCTGGAGAGACTGTACCCAGCCCGGGGGATTTTCGTTGGCGAAAGACTGAATGAAGACAGGGGGCTTGGTGAGTTTGCCTTCTTCTACCTTAAAGCGTCCGAAACTGAAGCCCGCCACGGTTTGCGGCGCTTCACTCTTCCAGACAGTGACATTTTGGTTGCCCTCGTTAGTGTCGCTGACCAAGGCGCCGGTGGCGGCCATTTTCATGCCTTTGGGAATGCGGAAGGTAAGGTCGTAGGTAGAGTATTCACCGAAAGCGCCATAGAGGGAGTTGGGATACCAATCCTGGCGAGCAATGGGGAAATAGTTGTCGCCGCCCTCGTTGCTGACGGCGTCTTTTCCGCCGTAGGTAGTCGTGAAGGTGAATTTTTCGCCCGCGGCGAGAGGCTTGGGAAGAACTACGGCAAAGTCAGCATCGTCGTTTTTGTTTTCCTGAACAAAGAAGAGGGATTGACCATCGGCGGTGACCGTCTGCACACGGAGCGAGGGAAAGAGTATGAGAGGAAGCACCTGCAATCCATCTCGGGTGCAAACGAGGGTGGTCGTAGCTTTGCCCGAGAGCGCGCCGCTTTTTTCGAAAGAGGTCTCCAGCGCGTGATGCTCGATACGGAAGTTTCGCCCCACGGTACCGGGAGCGTGAGGCTGCGTGAAGTTGAAGGACGCCCAATCGCCATATTTATTTTCGTCGTAGGTGAAGAAATCGACCTGGTTGGAGTCGCGATTGGGATCAAGCTGGAAAATTTCTTTGTCATTGTAATTCTTGCCATGAATGAAGGCGATGAAGACGGGGCGCGGCTTCGGACTGAGGACTTCGGCGAGGATATCGATTTCGAGATTGTGCTTGATGCGATGGCGCGTGGCGTTCTGGGAATCTTTGAGAATGCCGGCATCGCAGCCACCGGTGGCGGGCTTGCCGGCTTTCTTCAGTTCGTCGTAGGTGGAGTCGGTGAAACGAAACAGGACGCGTTCGAAGTGTTCGGTGAACTCGGTAGACTTGCTGAGGTACTGCAAGCTTTTGCGTTCGGATTCGTCGGGAGGGTTCAGGAGGAAAGTGCCATCCCCGACAAACACGGCGCCAGTCACCTGGTTGTTGACGGGGGCGACGAAACAGACGGTGCCGGAGCGGAGGCGGAAGGTTCCGGCGTCGCGTTTCAAGTCGTAATCGGAGATAGACACGGATTCCGTGCCAAGGTTCAGATTGCGGAGATCGGAGTAGATCGCGCTGGCGTTGGGCGATTGCGCGATGCTACGCATAGGAGCAAAAAGCAGAGACACAAGCAGAATTGTGATCGAAACGCGGGCGGATCGACTGAGCATGGAGGCTCCCGAAGGTGTGACGTAAAAGCCAGAGCTTGAGGGAAACATAGCACGAAACGTGGCGCGGAGGTGAAGTCGTCAGGGAGTAACAGACCGAGAGAGTTAAGAGGATTGAGGTTCGGTGCGATAGCCGCCACGGCTGGCGGCCATGCGGCGTCCCGCAGCGCGGATCATCCACGGGGCGAAACGCTGAATGGCGACGAGCGCTTTGCCATGGCCGGTGATGATCGCTTCGCGTTGACCCTTGGCGATGGCACGAAGGATTTGGTGAACGGCTTTGTCGGTGGGCATGACAAACCAAGTTGGAATGGGCTCCTTGGCATTGGCGTGGAGGGTACCCTTGTTGTCGACGCGGCGAATATTGGAAGCCACGAAACCGGGGCTGATGAGAGTGACTTTAACGCCAGAAAGAGCGAGTTCGGCGGTGATGGAGTTGGCGAGCGCGCGCACCGCGAATTTGCTCATGGCGTAAGGCGAAGCGCCGGGAGTGGCACTCCAGCCCGCGACGCTGCCGATCAGGACGACATTGCCCTGAGAATTTTCGATGGCGGGAAGAGCCGCGTAGACAGTGCGAAGCAGGCCGAAGACGTTGGTTTCAAATTGGCGGCGATAATCGTCGAGGGTGAGTTTCTGGAAGGGGCCGACGACACCGAAACCGGCGTTGGCGATGACGATGTCGAGACGGTGATAGGCGCGAAGGGCTTCGTCTACGGCGCGCGGAAGATCGGCGTCATTTGTGACGTCGGCGGGAACGACGAGGGGCGTGGGCTTGGCGGTGGCCGCGATTTTCTGGGCGAGGGCGTCGAGCAGTTCCCTTCTGCGCGCGGTGAGGGTCAAGCGAGCATCCAGTTGCGCGAGTTGGAGAGCGAGTTCTTCGCCGATGCCGGAGGAGGCGCCGGTGATGAGGACGGATTTGTTCTGGAAGAAGGAATGGAGAGTAGGCATTGGGGGTATGGTAGCAGGAATGATGCAGTGGCGAGTGGCTAGTAGCGAGTGACGAGAAGAAGGAGACGGGACGCGGGAGAGGCGAAGAATGCTCGCGAAAACGCGCTCGGGCCAGTCTAAAGACTGGCCACTACACGAGCAAATCCTGCGCTGAAGCCGCTTCGGAATCACGCCCAGGAGTAGCCGTGCTTGGCTAAGGGTAGGGCGCGGATGCGTTGGCCGGTGGCGGTGAAGACCGGTGGGGGAATTGCCGGTTTTAAGGAAATGGATGTCGATCAAGGGCGGGGCCCGGTTCATGCAGACGGGTTCGTAATCGTTAAAATTGGATTGCGTGACGCGGCCTTTCTCGACACTGATTTCGTAGCTCATGCCCGGGCCGAGAGCTTCGATGACCGCACCCTGGGAAACGTTTTTCGCGGCACCGGGATTGATGATCTGACTGCCAATATCGCCACGACCCAGAGTTTTTCGATTTTCAGCTGCTTCTGATCGCTGACGCGAAATTGCACGACTTCCGTGAAATGACCGCGATGCGAGAACTAGAATGTCCTGCCCGGCGGCACTGTGCGGCGGCGGTGTGGCCTCAAGGGTATTGATGGTTTCGGTGAGTACTTTCGGTCTATGTACGGGAGAAAGGCGGAGGGGTAGGTTGACGATACGGCCTAATTCGCGACGGAGAATCCGCAATGCAGTTATTTCTCCGCATCTTTCTCTTGTGCCTGCTCTTTTTCGCTCTTTTGGGCGGATGCGCGGGTGTGCGTGCACAAAACCAGGATACGCGCGCGAGCAGTGACTCGAAACCGAGCAGCACGGTGGTAGCGAAGCCAGTACGAAAAGCGGAGCAAGTGCTGACCGATGATCCCATTGCATTGCTGGCGGTGCGCCGGACTCCTGCAGCTGCGATGGCGGCGGGGGCGGCGGATGGAAAAAGAAATAGCGACTGGACCCTCGATGAGCCGGGAAGAAAAACAGAGGAAATTGCGACACTGCAACAACAGATTAAGGATAAGCAGAAACGGATCGCTTTGTTGATGCGACTGTTCGTAAACGATGAAAAGGCGTTTGTGGTTGACCCAGCGCATGCGAATGCAGACTCGGCAGCGGCGGAGAGACGACGATATGAGCAGGATGAATTGCGGTGGGAAACGGCGGAAGTGGGAAAGTTGAAGAGCAGGCTCGCGGATTTGCAGGGAAGCCGCTAGGAAGTAGCCGCAGTTTACAGTTGGCTGCGGGGCGGGGATAGTCGGGAGTTGCTGTAGCGCGGAACATTGCGTCAAAGCCCGGTTCAGCATCAAGCAAGAACTCAGGGTTGTGCGCGGCCCTTCGCGAAGCTCAGGGTAAACAGTGCTGCGCCCTTACGGGGAGTATGGCGGCAAGGGGCCCACTCCAAAGACACGGGTCTAAAGACCCGCCGATACATGGACGGTGCCAGAGACACGCTTCACGCGGCTGTGCTCAGGGTGTGGAGACGTAAAACGCGGCGGGGACTCTGGGGCTTAGGTGAGGTGATCCTGGCGGACGGTGATGCTGGCGATGCGGTCGGCGCGCGGGAGGAAACCGATGCCGGGGCTTTGCGGGACTCGGATGGTGCCGCTGGGTGTGACGGTGACTTCGGGTGAGATCACGTCTTCGTGCCAGTAGCGTTGGCTGGCGGTCACGTCGCCGGGAAGCGAAAAATTCGGGAGGGTGGACATGGCAATGTTTTGGGCACGGCCGATGCCGGATTCGAGCATACCGCCACACCAGACGGGGATATTGTTTTGCTGGCAAAGATCGTGGATACGCTTAGCCTGCAACAGGCCACCGACACGACCCAATTTGACATTGATGATCTTGCAGGCACCGAGGGCAATCGCGGCTTCGGCTTGCTCGTAGGTGTGAATGCATTCGTCGAGGCAAATGGGCGTTTGCAATTGTTTTTGAATCGCGACGTGGCCGAAAAGATCGTCCCAGCCGAGGGGTTGTTCGATCATCATGAGGTAAAAAGCGTCGAGTTGCTTAAGCAGCGGAAGGTCTTCGTGGCGATAGGCGGAATTGGCGTCGACCATTAATTTGATGTGGGGAAAATCCTGGCGGATGCGTTGAACCTGAGGAAGATCTTTACCAGGCTTAATTTTGATTTTGATGCGCTGATATCCCGAGGCGAGTTCTTTCTTGACCGTGGCGGAAAGTTCGTCGAGAGAATCCTTAATGCCGATGGAAACGCCGCAGGGGATTTCCCGGCGCTGGCCACCGAGCAAGTTCCAGAGCGGAATATTTTTCAGCTTGGCTTCCGCGTCCCAAACGGCGGTTTCGACGGCGGCTTTGGCCATGTTGTGGCCGCGAACCTGTTCGAGAAGAGGCCAAACGTCGGCCGCGGAGTGCAATTCCCTGCCCTTCAGCTTGGGCCAGAGAAAATTCTTCAGAATGTGCCAGGCAGTTTCCGTGTCTTCGGGACAGTAGTAAGGAGTTTCCCCGGCGGTACATTCACCCCAGCCGGAAACGTTGTCGACGTGCGCTTCGGCGAGAATGATGCGGCGTTCGGTGACGCGGTCCATGGAAGTTTCAAAGGGCGCGACGAGTTTGAGGTGGATTTCGCGAAGAGTGAGAGAGTGGAGTCGCATGTGCGTGGTGGTTGGTGGTCCTGTATACGTTAGCAGGTTTTTGGGGAAAACGAAGGAACACAGACTAAAGTCTGTGCTACAAGGAGCGGTTTTTGAGGAGGAACGGGTCATAGGTTTGCCGCGCACGGAAGAGAAAGAGAGATTCCTCGCTGCGAAGACCGCTCTGAATGACGATGTTTGGTTTGGAGAAAGCTGGCCCCACAAGCAAAGAGCGCGTGGGGCAGTGGAAAATGCAACTCAAGAGCATAGGCAGGAGTGTCTGTGCCACTGGGGCGAGGCAAGACGCAAGGATCGAAGAGAGGTTCCTCGCTAGGCTCGGAATGACGTTTTCTTTTTACATGGGAAAGAAAGGAAGAGTGCGGGCTCGAGGACTCGCCCTGGCCGGTCTAAAGTCCGGCCACTACACAGGCGAAGTGGCGTGGAAACGGTGTTACAGTGCGGCGCGCTTTTCGGGCCAATGGAAGATGGAATCGCGGACACGTTCCATAGTGCGCTCGGCGCACTGTTTCGCTTTGGCGGAACCTTGATCCAGGATTTCTAAGACTTGCTTGGGATTTTGCTCGTAATGGAGGCGGCGCTCGCGAATCGGGGCAATCCACTTGATCAAATTGTCGGCCATGGCGGCTTTGCACTCGATACAACCGATACCGGCGGTGGTGCAACCTTGGCGCACCCAATCCAGGCGACCGGGGTCGCGTTCAGGCGTGGAAAAGAGTTTGTGCCAATCGTAGACGGGGCAAACGTCGGGATTGCCGGGATCGGTGCGGCGCTTGCGGGCCGGATCAGTGACCATAACTTTGGTTTTGGCGCGGATGTCGGCGTCGGATTCGGAAAGCGCGATGGCGTTGCCGTAAGACTTAGACATTTTGCGGCCGTCGAGGCCGGGAATGCGCGGCGTTTTTGTGAGCAACACGGCGGGTTCTTCGAGAACGTAAGAAAAGGAGAAAAAGGGTTTCAGGCCCGGGAGAAGTTTATCGAAGAAGTTGGATACGCCCATTTCCAAAACGCGCTGACGGATGTAGGCGGTCGCGATGGTTCTTTGTTCGGCTGTAATTTCTTGACCTTCGGGAAGGATGGGCTCGTTGGTAGGAACTTCCAATACCTTGAGGAGCGCCTTGCGACCCGCTTTGCGATTCTCTGGCGCAAAGATTTCCGAGCTAACGCTGAAGCCGTAGTAGAGATTGAAGCGGCGAACCAGTTCCCGCGAGAACTCCACGTGCGAGACCTGGTCCTCGCCCACCGGCACGAATAAGCCTTTGCCCGGGTCGGAATACATGACGATATCGGCGGTTTGCAACGTGGGATAGCCGAGGAAGCCGTAGGTGTGTAGGTCCTTGTTCTTGATGTTGTCGAGTTGCTCTTTGTAGGTGGGGATGCGCTCGAGCCAGCCGAGCGGCGTGACCATAGAGAGCAGCAGGTGTAGCTCGGCGTGTTCGGGAACGAGGGACTGCAGAAAGATGACGGATTTTTGCGGATCGAGGCCGGCGGCGAGATAGTCGATGGTGATCTGGAGGGAATTTTCGGCAACGGCGGAAGTATCGGCGTAGTCCGAGGTGAGCGCATGCCAGTCGGCGACGAAAAAGAAGCAGTCGTAAGCCGGAAGTGGCGAGTGGCGAGTGACAAGTGGCGAGAGGGAATCCTCGACATTGGGGAGCACCTCGCTTTGCAGCCGGACCCAATTTTCGAGAGCTCCGAAATAATGACCGATATGCAGACGGCCGGTGGGGCGCATGCCGGAGAGAACGCGTTTGGTGGCGGTGATGTTAGACAAGTCCAGGCAGCCTCAGAGATTTGGAATGGTGGTGCTGAATTAAAGAGAATAACAGATTCAAAGGGAGGGTGAGTTTGGGGAAGGCCCCAAGAGCACGGGCAAGAGTGCCCGTGCCACAAAGAGTGGACTACGAACAGGGGCGTAAAGCCGCTGCTACTGCTTGAGGAGGTCGCGGGCAATGATGGTGCGCTGGATTTCGCTGGTGCCTTCGTAAATGGAGATGACACGGGCGTCGCGGTACATGCGCTCGACATCGGATTCGCGGGAGTAGCCGAGGGAGCCGTGGATTTGCACGGCTTTGTAGGCGACGCGATTGGCCATTTCGCTAGCGTAGAGCTTGGCGCGGGAGGCCGCGGAGCCGATGCGGTCACCGGAGTCTTTGAGGAAGGCGGCTTGGTAGAGGAGGGCGCGAGCGGCTTCGATTTCGGTGTGCATATCGGCGAGCATCCACTGGATGGCCTGAAATTCGCCGATGGATTTGTTGAAGGCTTTGCGGGCTTTGGCGTACTTCACGGATTCGTCCAGGGCGCCTTGGGCTAAGCCAACTGCCTGGGCGGCTATGCCGATGCGGCCACCGTCCAGGGCAGAGAGAGCGATACGGAGGCCTGCGCCTTCTTCGCCCAGGCGATTTTCTGCTGGGACTTGGCAATCGTTGAGAAGAAGTTCGACGGAAGGCGAGCTGCGCTGGCCCATTTTGTCTTCGTGGCGGCCGACTTTCAGGCCGAGGGTACCGGGCTCGACGAGGAAGGCGGTGATTCCCTTTCCACCGGCGGAAGGGTCGGTCTTGGCGAAGATAATGTAGACGCCGGCAGCGGAGCCGTTGGTGACCCAGGTTTTAGTGCCGTTGAGGACGTAGTGGCTGGTGGCTGGTGGATGGTGGCTAGCCGAAGAAGACGCAGGTCCCTTGCTGGGCTCGGGATGACCGGTTTGTTTTTCGGTGGTGAGTAGAGGACGGCGATCCGAACTCTCGGCACTCGCGGACTCCCTTGGCCGGTCCCTTCCTTCGTCTGGGCAAGCTGAAGGCCGGCGACTACAGGACGGGTCTAAAGACCCGCCGCTACATGGGCGGGCGGTGGCTTGAATGCCTGCAGCGTCGGAGCCTGCGGCGGGTTCGGTCAGGCAGAAGGAGCCGATGATTTCGCCAGCGGCTAAGCGGCGTAAGTAGCGCTCTTTTTGAGCTTGGGTGCCGTAGGCGAGGAGGGGGAGTTGGACGGCAGAATTGGTTACGCCGAGAGCGGTGGACAAGGCGGTGTGAACTTTGGCGACTTCTTCGAGCATGAGGACGTAGGAGATGGTGTCAAGGCCGGGGCCGCCCCACTCTTCGGGCATGAGCATGCCGCAGCAACCGAGTTCGCCGAGTTTGCGAATAGCGTGGAGGGGGAAATGGTCGGTGCGCTCCCACTCTTTGACGTGGGGACGAACTTCGGTGTTCATGAATTCGCGGACGGTGTCGCGGATGAGGAGTTGATGGTCGGAGAGGGAGAAATCCATAAGAGCAAAATGTTAACACGAGGAAATGGATTGAAGTGGTGTGTCGCGAGTGAGCTGAGCCAACAGCCATTGGCCCACAGCCGACAGTGAAGAGAAAAGATCAACGCAGAGAACACAGCGGAGCCGCGGAGGGCGCGGAGCGTGCTCCGCTGAGGCGGCGGACAAGCGAAGGAGGAAAGGCAGAGCAAGGCACACGTTTAGAAAACGAACGTGGGAGACCTAGCTGTTGGTTGACGGCTGTTGGTTGAATACTTGGGTGCGGCTGTGGCTGCACAGACTGAAGTCTGTGCTACTCAGAGGTTGAAGAGTTCGCGGAGGCGCTTGGTTTGTTGGCGGCTTACGGGAATTTCGGATTGTTTTTTGTCGTTCATTTTGAGCATAAAGCTGGACTTGAACCAGGGGACGACTTCTTTGATGTGGTGGATGTTGACGAGATAGGAGCGATGGGGACGCCAAAAGGACTCAGCGTCGAGAGCGTCGAGAAGTTCGTCGAGGGTGCGATAGTTGGAGGTGCCTTCGGCTTCTTTGGCGGTGATGGAAATGAGGCCGCCTTCGATGGAGGCAAAAATCAAATCGCGAGAATCGACGAGGAGCATGCGCTGCTGGGAACGAATGAGGACCTTGGCAGGCTGGGAGTTGGCGGGCTTGGGTGTGGCAAGCTGGGAAACGAGCTGCTCGAGGCGCTCGGTGGGACTGGTTGCAGACTCCATCTCGCGCTTGACCTTCTGGATGGCCTTTGAGAGGCGCGCCTTGTCGAAGGGTTTTAATACATAGTCGACGGCGTTTACATCGAAGGCCTGGACGGCGTAGTGATCGAAGGCGGTAGCGAAAACCACATGGGGAACTTTGACCTTGCGCTCGGCCAGTTTTTGGAGAACGCCGAAGCCATCGAGGCCGGGCATCTGCACGTCGAGGAAAACCAGGTCCGGATTGTGATCTTTGATGAGATTGACGGCTTCCAAGCCATTTTTACCTTGCGCAAGCACGTTAATCTCCGGGAAACCTTTCAGGAGGAAGGCCAGTTCTTCGCGAGCCGGCTTTTCATCATCGACGATGATGGTGTTGATGGTCATGGTTCGAGGATAGGTTGAGTATATGATGCGGTGAGCAAGCAGGTAAAGGAAACGCAGCGAAACGGAATAAACGGGAACTGAGATGAGGAAAACGATGGCTCAACCGAAGGTGAAGGTAGTGAAGAGCAAGATGGTGTTCCGGGGGAAGGTGTTTGGAGTGCGGCGGGATGAAGTGGTGGAACCGGGAGGGCTGCGAGCTACGCGGGAGGTGATCGCGCACCCGGGTTCGGTGGTGGTGCTGCCGGTGTTCGAAGACGGGCGGATCTTGTTGATCCGACAATACCGCTACGCGACGCGACAGTACCTATGGGAATTGGTAGCGGGAAGGATTGATGAAGGCGAGTTGGTCAAGGAGGCGGCGGCGCGGGAATTGAAGGAGGAAACCGGCTACACCGCGAAACGACTGACCGAATTTCTGGATGTGTTTCCTACGCCTGGATTCCTGGAAGAGCGGATGCACATCCTGTTGGCAGAGGGGCTAAAGGCTGGAGAGTCGGAGCCCGAGGCGGACGAGAAAATAATTTCCCATGCGTATAGAGTGAACGAACTAAAGCGAATGATGAAAGAGGGGAAACTACGGGATGGGAAGTCGATTGCGGGAATTTTGTATTACCTTACTTTTCTAAAGTAGCGTTGGTGGGCTTTGGCACAAGCGCGGAGCATGAGAAAACATTTTCTCTTTCGTTTTTTGCATAAAAATGCACAGGAGTGAGACTTTTTTGCAAGCAGAATATTGACTAGAAAATCTATTTTGATACACTCCACGCAATTCGTGCTCATGGCGGCGATTAGTTCGGATCCGCCCCAAGAGTCACCTGCCAAAGGAGACACGAAGTGCAAGGAACAGTGAAGTGGTTTAATAATTCGAAGGGTTACGGATTCATAGGGAGGGAAGATGGGCCCGATGTATTCGTACACTATTCAGCGATCGTCGGCGATGGATACCGGACTTTGCAAGAGGGAGATCCGGTAGAATTCGAGATTGTGCAAGGCCCGAAAGGACCCCAAGCGGCGAACGTATCCAAACCGGCGTAACCAACGAGTTTGGACCTGAAAGAGCGGCGGAGGCGAAAGCTTCCGCCGTTTTTTTGTGCGGCAACTGTTTTGCGTCCTGACGAACCCACAGAGTATCGAAAACCCGACGGCGGACCCAGGAACCCATCTCTAAAGGCGACTTCCTCGGCAGTCTGATATTCATGAAACAATGCCAGCACAGGCAAGAGTGCCTGTGCCACCAAGAGGATATAATCGCGGCCATGGACAACAAACAGATCGCGCGGATCCTGCGAGAGACCGCACAGTTGCTGGAAATTGATGGAGCGATCATCGGGCGCTACCGCAGCTATGAAAAGGCCGCGGAGTTGATCGAAACGCTGACGCAATCGGTAGAACAATGGGTGGCCACGCCGGAGAAACTACTGGAGTTACCGGGTATCGGCCAAGGCATGGTGGAGCACCTGACCGAAATCGTAAAGACCGGCGATTATGGGCTGCGGCAAAAACTGCTGAAGAAGTTCCCGCCGACGTTGTTGGAGGTCCTGACGCTGCAGTCACTGGGACCGAAGAAAGTGCTGCTGCTGTGGAAGCAGTTCAAGTGCGCCACGGTGGCGGATGTAGAGAAACTGGCGCGCGAGGGCAAGCTGCGAGATCTAGCGGGATTTGGAGAGAAGAGCGAGCAGAACATTTTGAAGGCGGTGGAGACGTTCAAGAGGGGGTCGGGACGTTTCCTGCTGCCTGCCGTGGAAGACGCGGGCAACGAAATCGCAGAACACATCAAGAAGGCCGGGAAGATGGTGGAAAGTGTGACGCCGGCGGGCTCGCTGCGGCGCGGTAAAGAGACGGTTGGGGATCTGGATTTGCTGGTCACCATGGCGCCGCAGAATAAAGACGAGAAGAACGGAAGGAGCCGCCAAGAGGTGATCGACGAAGTGGCGGCGCATACGTTGAAGTATGGGCGAATCGAACAGGTGCTGGCGCACGGGGAGAACAAAGTCAGCTTCACACTTTCGAGCGGACTTCAGGTGGATGTGCGGCTGCTGGAAAAAGACAATTTTGGAGCGGCACTGATGTATTTCACGGGGTCAAAGGAACACAACGTTCGGCTGCGCGGGCGGGCCAATGATATGGGATGGACGCTGAACGAGTATGAATTGGCGACGCTGGCAGACAGCGCTGCCGAAGCGGAAATCCAAGACGCAACGAGCAAGAGCGCCGGAGCCAAGGTACGCGTGTCACTCGGCAGCCCATTGAAAGCCGGCGCAAAGAAAGGAGCGAACACCGGCACCGGGAAGGGCGCTAACGGAAAACAGAAGGCGGAAACATCCAGTGCGAGCGCTGGGCAGCGTGAGTCGAAAGGCGAGGTGAGGATCGCGGGGAGGACGGAGGAAGAGATTTACGAAAAATTGGGGCTGGAGTTTGTGCCACCGGAATTGCGGGAAAACTCTGGCGAGATCGAAGCTGCCGAGAAACATAGGCTGCCGAAGCTGGTGGAACTGCGGGACATCAAGGGCGATTTGCAAATGCACACCACCGCGAGCGACGGAAAGAACACCATCGAAGAGATGGCGACTGCAGCAAAAGCGATGGGGCACGAATACATCGCGATTACAGACCATTCGAAGGCCGTGACGGTAGCAAATGGCCTGGACGAAAAGCGCATGGCGCAACACGTCAAGAATCTGCGCGCCGCAGATGCGAAAGGCTTAGGGATTCGCGTGCTGGTGGGATCGGAAGTGGACGTTTTGAAGGATGGAAGGCTGGATTATTCGGACGAGACACTGGCGCAACTCGACGTGGTGGTGTGTTCGGTACACTCCTATTTCAACCTGGAGCGAGCGGAGATGACCGAACGCATGCTGGCGGCGGTAGAAAATCCGTACACGCAAATCATCGGACACCCGACGGGACGGTTGCTGCTGCGGCGAGACGAGTTGCCCTATGACATCGAGAAGGTGTTGGATGCTTGCGCGAAACACGGCGTAGCGATGGAGTGCAATGCGTACCCGGACCGCCTGGATCTGAAGGATGTGTATCTGCGGATGTGTAAGGAGCGAGGCGTGAAGGTGGTGATTTCGACGGACTCGCACACCACGGGGAATCTGAAGTTTATCCGGTATGGCGTGACGGTGGCGCGGCGCGGATGGCTGGAAAAGAAGGACGTGATCAATACGTTGCCAGTGAAAAAGTTTTTGGCGGCGCTGCGCGCGAAGCCGGGGCAGCAGAGCCGCGCGGCGAAGAAGTAAGGATGAGACGCAAATCATGCGTGGGTCTTGGTCCGTAGACACGTCGATGTGTCGGCGCTTGCTGATTTTGCAACTGGACCCAGGCCTGACGGGCTGGGCTAACTTATGTCGCGCCTACGGCGCTAGAGCTGGTGGTTGGAGCGGTGATCGGACGGAGAGCTGGAGGGAACATTTTGGGGCGGGTATACGTTCATGGTAACAGGACGGATTACGGAGGAGATTGGGCGATGAGTCGAACAATGATAAGGAAGGCCAGCAGTTCCCTGCCCCAGGCACGGACGCGGCAATCGCGATGGATGGTTGGATTGGCGGCTGGTTTACTGGCGCTTGGCTGCGCGGCAACGGTGCGTGCCGATGAGGTAGCAAAGACCTTCGCGGTGAGCGGACATGCCCGGGTCAACATTGAGACGGATGATGGAGCGGTGCGCGTTTCGACCGGAGATATCAAGCAGGTTGAGGTTCGAGTAGTGTATTCGGGATACAAAGTGGACCGGGACTTGCGCATTAGCACAGAGCAAGATGGAGATTCGGTCAGCATGGTGGCGAAGACGTCCGGCGGAAGCTTTTGGAATTGGGGCCCGCGGCATACCAGCCTTCGCGTGGAAGTGCACATGCCCAAAGACGCGGACCTGACGGTGCGGAGCGGCGACGGATCGGTGGAAGCCGAGTCGATCAATGGAAACGTGGACGTGAAGACGGGAGATGGAAGCATCACGGTGCAAGGAGTAAAAGGTAGTGCGCGGTTTCATTCCGGAGACGGGCACATTGAAGCACGAGGATTGGATGGGATCGTGGATGCATCGAGTGGAGACGGTCACATCGATCTGGAAGGGCGATTTGACGGGTTAACGATTCGAACGGGAGACGGAAGCGTGACCGCGCGGGCCGGACAAGGATCGAAGGTGGCGTCCGCTTGGACGATTCACACGGGAGACGGCAGCGTGGATATGGAAGTACCTGGGGATTTGAAGGCAAACCTGGACGCCAGCACCCACGATGGGCATATCAGCCTTGGCTTGCAAGTGACCGTGGAAGGTACGTTCAGTTCGTCGAGAATTCACGGAACAATGAACGGCGGAGGGCAGTCCCTGACGATTTCGACGGGTGACGGGTCAATCCACCTGAGCAAAACGTAAGGGAGAAGTGCCAAATCGGTGGACAGAGTGTCACCTTTCCCGTGCAGGGAATGTGTTAGAAAAGTGAGCAAATCATTGAAATAAAGGAAGTTGGGAAGTGGACCCTTCCTTGCAGAGTAGGGGAGCTGAATGGAAGGGTTCTACGGATGATCGTCGTGATCCTGTCTATAGCCGTACTAGCGCTTTTTGTGATTTCGATGACCAGTTCATTTTTCAGGAACCGGCGACAACGTTCGTAGCGCCTTTTTCGCGGGCTTGTGACAAGGTATCCTTCGGGTAATTGGCGACACCGTGACGTAGAAGATCACGGCCTGTGGGAATGCGCGTCGACTGAATCCAACGCACGTAACGAATAAATCAGTGCCGCTCCGGCATTCATGGCCATAGCTACGCCGAGAGCTTCGGCGATTTCTTGTTTAGTGGCGCCGGCTTTCAGGGCTGCGTCGGTGTGGAAAGTGATGCAACCATCACAGCGAGTGGTAACGGCAACGGCAATGGAAATGAGCTGGCGTACTTTCTCTCCCAAGAGGGAGTTCTTGGCATTCGCCGCAGAAAGGGTTTGATAGCCCTTCAGGGATTCGGGTGAAAGCTTGGCGAAGTCTGGAATGGATTTAGTGAGTTCGGCTTGGTACGCGTTCCAATCGAAAAGCATGAGGCCCTCCTGAAGTGAATTGAGGTGGGAGATTGTAGCAGGAAAGCCAGCAGGGGAAGCGGAGAGCGGCTTGCGGAGGAAGAGTCTTCAGGGGCTGAAGCCCAACCCGTTTTTTTTTGCGACTCACGTGGGGGCTGAAGCCCCCACCTCCTAAAGAGCCAATTTGCCGTGAGCTGTACAGCTGACAGTTAACAGCCAAGGAAAACCGCGCCCGCCTCGATTCCTCTGTCAACGTAAACAAGACGGGGGCCACAACAAAGGCACGCCATCAGAGCGGCATCGGCGAGCGCTAGGAGACGAGCACTTTTGCTAGCGTGCGAAAGACTTGGGGAACGCTGATGGACTCTACGTCCTGGTGGTAGGTTCCAGTGAAAAGGTGAACGATGAGCAAGCGGCGCACGGCGCGATCGGGATGAAATTTCAGTGCGAGCCTGGGCCCATTACGACGAACGACATCGAACGGGATCACGATGCGACCGTGGTCCAGAGAAACAGACGCGCGCCCGACGAGATTACGCCATCCGTCTTCACGAACGAGACAGGCGCCCCCAAGGGACAAATCGTGAAGGCGGCATGGAATGGAGTCACTGGCGTTCAGCAGAACGATGGCAGGTTCGCTGGTGGAAAAACGCTCATCGAGGCGGCGTTTCGGCGGCTCGACACAGACTACGGAAGCCAGGAAAAGCAGGAAGGCGTTGGCGATGCTCCAAAACACGGTGAGCGCGTAGCCGGGCTGGCTGTGAGAAGGGCTGAAGTCGCTAATGTGCAGAAGCATTCCGGAGACGGTAAGGATGGCGATGGCCGCGAAACGCCAGAGGACGTCCCACTGCACAAAGAAACCCGAGGAGTAAATGCCTTTTGTGGTGACCTTGAAACTGTGGCCGAAGGGACGAAATAGCGCAGTAAGGACAGTGCGCGCAACGGCGAAGATGGTGAGGAATTGCGTGACGTCGGTGAGCACCGGAAGGACATGCTTTTCCGTAACCCAGTACATGAACAGAAAGTTCGCGCCGATGGCGGGCGCCAACCAGTACAAAAGATCCGAGGCGCCGGCACGAATCACAGATGTGCCGGTAAACCAGAAAAGAATCGGGGCGGCCAGCAGCATGAGTTTGAAAATGGCGCCCGAAAACCAGTAGAGCACGGAGTCAAAGAAAGCAATCCGGTTAATCAAGCGAATGCGGCCTGAACCCAAAAATGACCAACGGGTGAAGACCTGCTGCATGGCACCGAGACACCAGCGAGAGCGCTGGGCGATGAATTGGCTGAGGCTCTCCGGCCCATGCTGAGACGCTCGTTCAGGTATACGGTCCGAAAGCCTTTTTCCTGCATTTTGGTGGAGGTCAGTGAGTCTTCGGTGACTGTTTCGGTGGCCATGCCGCCGCAAGCCAACAGCGCGGAGACGCGTACAACGGCGGATGTGCCGCAGCAAAAAGCCGCGCCCCAAGCGTCCTTACAAGGCATTAAAACGTTGAAGAAAAACCGCTGTTCATTGGGCCAGACGGTGGAAGATAAAAGATTGGTCTGAACGGGATCGCGATTGAAGAAGTGTTGGGGCGTTTGGACGATGCCGATGGTGGGGTCTTCAAAAAAGCCCAAGGTACGCTGAAGGATATTGCGGAAGGGCACGAAATCGGCGTCGAGCAAAAGTACGAACTCGGGGGCGCGGCCAGTGGAAAGCGCGTGCTGCAGACCATTATTTATGTTGCCGGCCTTGCCGTGCCGGCCTTTTACGCGCTGAACGTAGAGCACGCCGAGTTCTTCGGCGAGTTGGCGGACCGCGGGACGCGCACCATCGTCGAGAACCCAGATGCGCAGGTGGTTGTGGCGAATAGCTTGAGCACCAACGATGGTGCGCTCGAGGATCGGGAGATCTTCGTTGAGCGTGGGGATGAAGACGTCGACGGGAGACTGCAAAAGGGGCGAAGACTGGTTGGCGTCAGCCTGGCCGCGGCGGTCCAGATAGCGGGACATGAAAAATTGCACCAGCATAGCGCTAAGCACGGCGCAGACTTCCATAACGAGAAAAACGCCGGCCCAGACACGCTGGAGGAAATTCTGGTGAAGGGGCAGCGTGAAGAAGATGCGCCAATAGAGATATCGCAAGAAGGCCGCACTGCAAATGAGAGCAGCAAAAGCGCGGGTAAAGTTGGAAAGCTTGGGAGAATAGTTCAGGACGACAAACAGAAGGCCCAGAGTGAAGAGAAAAGGCGCCCAGGTGCGAAGTTCGAACACGAGCTTGTCTGCCTTAAAAATTGCGCCGAACCCAACGTGAAGCGAGACTGCTACCTTGGGTAGAAATCAGCACCCGCGCAGTGCGACCGACCAGACATTCTCCACGAAAATCGTTGGGATTCAGATCGATGCGAACGATGGCGCGCGAGTCATTGATATCGTGAGCGGGCAGGGCGGCGAGTTTGTGGTTTTCGTCTTTACGAGGATCAGCGGTAATGGCCGCGACAGTCCCCCAGCGTTCTTCGACTTCGCCGGAGAGGCGCACGCGTGCAGGAGCACCGACGGCCAAGTCGGGTACGCGATCCTGGAGAACGTCGACCAGGACGAAGGAGCGGTTGCAATCGACGAACTCCGCGATGGAGTCACCGGTGGCCACGCGTTCGCCGTTCATGGCGTCGATCTTCCAAAGAAGGGCGGAAACTGGGGAGGCCAGGTCGGCGCGGGTCATGAGTTCGGCATGATGGGTTTCTTTGTCCAGGTCTTCGCGGGCGGCGTTGGCCTGAATTTGCAGGGCGGCGAGAGCCCGATCGATATCCGCGAGGCGCAGACGGACGTCGTCGTAACGCTGGCGAGAATAGTCGATCTCGTTGTCTCCGGGCTCGATGTAAACCCCTTTGGCGGCGGACACAGCCTCGGCACGGGCGGCGGAGACGACAGCTTGTTGGGCCTGCGTTTCCTTGAGGGCGATATCGTATTGGGTTTGCAGGCGGTCAAGCTCGGCGTCGGCAATGATGCCGGATTGGCGAAGCTTACGGCCGCGATCCAGGTCAAGAGAGGCTTGTTTTTCGGCCGCTTGCCGGGCGAACAGCAGCCGCTCGTTTTGCACGATATTGAGTTGAATGCGATTGGTGACCGCTTTGGCATGGGCTTGGGTACGAGCGAGAAGTTCGCGCCGTTGTTGTTCCAACGCGGCCTGCTCCGTGGCCATGGCGTCCGCTTCGGAACGGGCGCGTTCTTCCACGACACGCAGGTTTTCGAGGTGCTGTTGATCGACGCGAGGATTTTCGACGTAGCCCAGACTTTGGCCATCACGAACATGAAGATTTGCGGAGGCGGGCAAATCCTGGACGATGCCATCGATCGGAGTGCGAACGACTACGACGTAGGCAGAAACGATGGCGTTGCTGCTGGAAACGAAATTCTGCTCGGACAAAATGCCGTAGGCGCCCGCGAGGAGAACGGCGAGACCGATACCCAACTTGATATGCGATTTGGGAATACGCCATTTTTCGGAGAGAGGGAGAGAAAGGGGTTGCACCGAAGTAATGGTGAGCGTGGACTTGGTGGAGGTTGCAGAGTTCACAGGCATAAAACGGAGCAAAGGTCTCCAATGAAAGTATCGGCAAAACTACGAGAAGGATTAACGGGGTGCCGTCCCAGCGTGGAACAGTTGCGGTGTGAGGAACTGCGGCGTGAAGCGGCCACTACAAAAGCGAAATCGCTGGGGGTGCACGACAAGAAAGTGATGAGTCATGCAGCCCTGGGTTCTGACCTGCGTTCCCAAAAGTCCTGAAAGCGGCCGCTGAGTTTGGAGCAGCGAAGCGCGATGATGGCGTTGGAGCCGGGAACGGT
>Ga0335073_10000756_pt1 | contig 42254 bp, 39 predicted proteins | sample Lox_Sample_22_FD_207093 | JGI IMG/M metagenome (GOLD analysis project Ga0335073, IMG submission 207093) | Soil microbial communities from Loxahatchee National Wildlife Refuge, Florida, United States - Lox_Sample_2.2 | ecosystem: Environmental > Terrestrial > Soil > Wetlands | place: USA...
TCGCGCCGTCGCAATCGGAGAGCTTCGGTTTGGCGGCTGTGGAAGCCTTGGCCGCGGGCGCTCCGTCGGTACTCAGCCGCGGCGTCGGGATCGCGAGCGAGGCTTTGGCCGCGGAGGCCGCTCTCGTGGTCCCTCCCGACGCGCCTTCGATGGCAGACGCCATCGCCGGCATTTTAAACGACCGGACCTTGGCCTTCCAGTTGGCAAATCGCGCCCGTGCGTTCGTCGAAACGCGGTACGGTCCGGACGCAGTCGCAGCACAAACCATGAGGCTGTACACGGAAATCGGGTGCCGTTCATGAAGGTTCTCGTATATCACATCGGGCAACTGGGGGACACCATCGTCTCCATTCCTGCCCTTCGCGCCGTGCGCCGTAAATTCGGAGTTTTTAGTCCTGTTCTAATGCTCCACGATGCCACCGGCCAGCTCGTCACGGCGGAAATGGTGCTCCAGGATTCGGGGCTGGTGGACGGCTTTATTCCCTATTCGCCGGTAAAAGGCGCCGGCCGGTTGAAGACCATGGCCACGCTCTGGCGTCGTCTGCGTTTCGAGCGTTTCGACGCCGTGGTGAGCCTCCTGCCGAGCGATCGCTCGCGATGGGCGCTTGTGCGCGACCGCCTCTTTTTTCGGGCGTGCGGCATCCCGCGGTCGATCGGCTTCCGCCCGTTCGCGGAATCGGAAATTCGCCCCCGCCAAGTTTCCGGACGCCCCGCGTACACGCCGAATGAAGCGAGCCTCCGGCTGCGCCGCCTGTCTGCCGAGGGCTTCGCGGCCGAAAGCGAGAATGTTTTCGCGCCGCCTCTGATCTCGTTGTCGCGCCAAGCCGAAGCCAGGATCGACATGTGGCTGGAGCACCGCCGGAAACATCCGTTGCGGCCGCTGATCGCGCTTTGCCCGGGGTGCAAAAAGCCAGCCAATTCCTGGTCCGTGAAGCGTTTCCTCGAAATCGCCCGCCGCCTGATCGCGCTCGGCCGTTGCGAGATCGTCATCCTTGGCGGACCACCGGAGCGCGACTTGGTTCACATGATGGTGGATGCCCTCGATGGCGAAGCGATCCATGCCGCCGGGCGTTTCAGCGTCATGGAATCCGCGGCATTGCTCTCCCGTTGCAGCCTGCTGATCGGCCTCGATACCGGCACTACGCATCTGGCCGCGGCGGTTGGAGTGCCCTGCGTGGTGATTCAAAGCGCCAACAGTTTTCCCGGGCAGTGGGACCCGCTCGGCCCCGGACATGTCGTCATCCGCTCCGGTAGCGCTTGCGAGGGGTGTCAACTGCAAACCTGCCCCGTCGCCGGGCACCCATGCATGAGCGATATCTCTGTCGGCCGCGTCTGGCCGGCAATTGAGGTGGCACTTGCCGAAACCGAATATCAACGTCACGCCGCTCATTCTCACGCATAACGAAGAGGCCAATATCGAGACGGCTCTGGCCGCGCTTGCGTGGGCGCGCAAAGTCGTAGTGGTCGATTCCGGGTCCTCGGATCGCACGGAGGAGATTGCGCGCACTTTCGGGAATGTGGCGTGGTTCGTCCAGCCCTTTGATTCCCACTCCTCGCAGTGGTCGTTCGGCGTCCGCGAAACTTCGATCGACACGCGCTACATCCTCGCGCTCGATGCGGATATGCGTCCGGGGACCGGATTCCTCGAGGAACTGGCGCGGTTTGCGGGAGGGCCCGTCCGGTCGGGTCTGGTGCCGTTCGAATATCGTATGCAGCGGCGGCGCCTGCTGGGGTCGATTTATCCGCCGCAGGTCCGCGTGTTCCCCAGGGACGAAGTTCGTATCGAGCAGCGCGGGCATACCCAGGTTTTCACCTCCTCCGCTCCCATGTACCGATTCCGTTCCAAATTGATCCACGAGGATTGCAAACCGTTCGCCCGGTGGGTAGCGAATCAGCTCCGGTACGCCGCGCTGGAAGCGGACCGCATCCGCACCGCGCCGGCGCAGAGCTTTCGCGATCGGTTGCGGCGGTCGGGAATCAGCCCCGCGATTTGGGGAGGGTACGCTTACCTGCGCGCGGGCGGACCGTTCGCCGGCCGTGCCGCCCGCGCCTACGCTCAGGAGCGGATGGTTTTTGAAGCGCTCCTCGCGCGGTTGCTCGCCGGCGCCGGTCCGGCTCCCGGAGGTACCTCATGAACATTCTCGGTCTCAACGCCTTTCACGGAGACGCTTCCGCGGCACTCCTCTCCGATGGGCAGCTCGTTGCCGCGGCCGAAGAGGAGCGCTTCAACCGCACCAAGCACTGGGCTGGATTCCCGGCGGCTGCCGCGCGCTACTGCCTGGCTGGAATCGACCCCGCGGCGCTCGGCCACGTAGCGATTTCTCGCAATCCACGGGCCCATCTGTGGCGCAAGTTGGCGCGCGTCGCGCTGCGTCCGGGCGATTGGGGATGTCTGGCCTCGCGTGCCAGGAATGCCGCCAGAATCGCCGGGCTGGCGGGTAAGCTCAACCGTTCGGGAATCGCGCACACCGACCAGGTGAGGGTGCATTACGTGGAACATCATCGCACGCATCTGGCCAGCGCCTTCTTCGTTTCGCCGTTCGAAGAGGCGGCCGTCATCTCCATCGATGGCTTCGGCGATTACAGCAGCTTGATGTGGGGCGTGGGACGGGGCAACCGCATCGAGGTTCGCGGGAGCGTGCGGTTTCCGCATTCCCTGGGGCTGTTCTATACGGCTTTCACGCAGTTTCTCGGCTTTCCCAAATTTGGCGACGAATATAAGATGATGGGGCTCGCGTCTTATGGGGAGCCCCGTTTCGCCCCGCAAGTTCGCGACGTGGTTCGCACCGAAGGCGGCCAGGTGCGCCTCAATCTCGGCTATTTCATTCATCACACCGCGGGTGTCGAAATGTCCTGGGACGATTGCGCCCCGGCAATCGGCACGGTGTACTCTCCGCGCATGGTTGCCGCCTTCGGCCGCCCGCGCGTTCCACGCAGCGAGATCCTGGATCGCCATCGCGATCTCGCCGCCTCCGCGCAGACCGTTCTTGAAGAGAACTACTTCTCGATCCTGAATTTCGTTCAGCGCGAAACGGGACTGCAAAACGTCTGCCTCGCCGGCGGGGTTGCGCTCAACTGTGTCGCCAACGGGATGATCTTCGCGAAGACCGATTTTCGCGACGCGTATGTGCAGCCCGCGGCCCACGATGCCGGCACCTCTATCGGCGCCGCGCTCTATGTCCATCACCAGGTTCTCGATCAACCTCGCGCGTTCGTCATGCGGCACGTGCATTGCGGCCCGGAGTATTCCGATGCAGAAGTCGATCGGGCCCTGCAAGCCGCCGGCGCCAGATACCACCGTCTGTCGGAGGATCAATTGGTCGGCCTCGTGGCGGCGCAGATAGCCGAGGGCAAAATCGTCGGTTGGTTCCAGGGGCGCATGGAGTTCGGCCCTCGCGCACTGGGGAATCGCAGCATCCTGGCCGATCCGCGCCGCCGTGACATGAAAGACATCCTCAACCGCCGGATCAAATATCGCGAGCCGTTCCGGCCGTTCTGCCCGTCGGTGCTGGCCGAGTGCGCCGGCGACTACTTCGTCAACCACCATCCTTCGCCGTTCATGGTGATGGCTTTCAAGATCAAACCTCAGATGCGCCAGACCATCCCGGCCGTGGTCCACAACGACGGAACCGGGCGCCTGCAAACCGTCGAGAAAGACGTGAACCCGCTCTACTGGAAGCTCATCCGCGCGTTCGGCGACTGCACCGGGGTACCGGTGCTGCTCAACACGTCCTTCAACGAGAACGAACCTATCGTGAACACCCCGGCCGAGGCCATCGATTGCTTCCTGCGCACCCGGATGGACGTGCTGGCGATCGGCAGCTACCTGCTGGTAAAAACTGAGAACGAGCACCTGAGCGAGGGGCGCGGACTAGCCGTCGCCGCGTAGATCCATGCGCGTTCTGCTGCTCAACCAGACCTTCTATCCGGATGTCGCTTCGACCGCGCAACACGCGGCCGATCTCGCCGCCGGCCTGGCCGAAGCCGGGCATGAGGTTACGGTACTCGCCTCCCGGCACGCCTACGACGACCCGTCGCGGCGGTTCCCCGCGCGGGAATCCTGGCGGAATGTCACGATCTTGCGGGCGCCGTGCACTGCGCTGGGAAAAGCGGCGCTATGGCGGCGCACGATTGACTTCGCGTCGTTCCTACTCTCGTGTGCCGCCCATCTGGTGTTCCTGCGCCGGTTCGACGTGGTCGTTTCCATGACCAGCCCACCTCTCCTCGCGGTTCTGGCGGCGCTTTTCGTGCGCGCCAAAGGAGGGGCGCTGGTCTCCTGGATCATGGACCTGAATCCCGAGGAAGCCATCGCCGCCGGAGCATTGCGGCGGGATTCGCTCCTCGCGCGCGGTTTCTCACGCCTGCTGCGCTTCAGCCTGGCGGCGTCGGCGATGGTCGTGGTCCTTGATCGCTTCATGCGCGACCGCGTGGTAGCGAAGGGTGTGCCCGCGCATCGCATCGCGGTCCTGCCGCCGTGGAGCCACTCCGCTATGGTTCATTTCGACGGCTTGGGGCGCGATCGGTTTCGCGAGTCGCACGGGCTGGCGCGCAAGTTTGTGGTCATGTACTCGGGTAATCACAGCCCATGCCATCCACTCGATACCGTGCTGCGGTCCGCGAAGTCTATGCGCTCCGAAACCGGTATCGTGTTCGTATTCATCGGCGGCGGCAGCGAATTCCGCAAAGTAGTGAATTTCGCGGCCCGAAACCACCTCCGCAATGTCGCGTGCCTGCCGTACCAACCGCTGGCATCGCTCGCTGGTTCGCTTTCCGCCGCCGATCTGCACCTCGTCGTCATGGGCGAAGCGTTCGCCGGCATCGTGCATCCGTGCAAGATTTATAACATCCTGGCAGTCGGCAGCCCTTCCCTTTACATCGGACCTCACGACAGCCATATCGCCGGGCTTGCCACTTTCCGGGCGGACCACGGCGACGCCGCCGCGGTCACGGAATTCATCCGGCGTTCCGCTCGTTCCGGCGCGCGCCGGTCGCCTGCGAGCGTCGCTCTGGCAGATCAGTATGCCGGCCGGTGGCTGGTGCCGCGGATGATCGAGATCGTCGAAAATGCCGGGCGGAATGCCAGCGAGGGTGTGCCGGCTGTCGCATGGTGAACTGATGCCCCTGTTGCGGCCGGCTCTTGTCGCGTTTCTGCTGACAGCACTTTTGACCCCGGTATGCCGGGCGGCGTCGAAGCGTCTCGGATGGGTGGACCACCCCGATACGCGTAAGCTCCATCGCACACCGGTACCACGCGCCGGCGGGATCGCAATTCTCCTGGGGTATGCGGTACCCATGGCCTTTCGCGGCGAGTGGTCGATCCTGCCGGCGGTGCTGGCGGCCTTTGCCACGGGTCTGTTGGACGACCTGGTGGGCCTCAAGCCGCGCATCAAAATCTTGGGCCAGATTGCCGCCGCGGCGCTCGCGTGCGGCGCGGGAGTCGAGATCCTCGGCACGGGCGCATGGTGGCACGTCCCGCTCACCATTATCTGGCTTGCGGGATGCAGCAATGCCGTCAATCTCATTGATGGTCTGGACGGCCTCGCCGCGGGGGTGGGCATTTTCGCGGCGGTTGCGGCTATCGCCACTGAACCTGAATCGCCCGCGGCAGCCGCGGCAGCCCCTTTGCTGGGCGCCCTGCTGGGTTTTCTGCTCTACAACTTCAGCCCCGCCTCGATTTTCATGGGCGACTGCGGCAGTAATACCCTAGGATTCCTGCTTGGGTGTCTTGCCGTGATGTGGCCGGGAAAAAGCACGTCTATTGACCGGATGAGCGCACCCGTTGTGGCCCTGGCGATTCCGATTCTGGATACCGCGCTCGCCATCTTTCGCCGGTTTATTCGGAACGAACCCATTTTCGCTGCCGACCGCGGCCATATCCACCATCGCCTGCTGGCTCGCGGTTTTGCGCCGCGAAAGGTCTCCGCCGTCCTTTACGCGGGCGCCGGAGTCCTCGCGAGCCTGTCCGTACTTCTCACCCGCGCTACCTACAGTCGCGGAGCGGTGCTGGTGGCATTCTGTTTGATGGTCTGGCTGGCGCTGCGCTATTTGCGATACGACGAATTCGATTGTGCGCGCAGGGTGATTTTCGGTGGGGTTCTCCGGAGCGCCTTGAGTGCGAACCTGGCAGCGAGGGAGTTCGAAACTGCGATCCGCGGAGCGCGATCGCTCGAGGAATGCTGGAGCGCGTTCGAAGAGCACGGGCCCAGATTGGGTCTCTGCTCCGCCAGAATGCAGGTCTACGGCCGGATGTTCGCAGCGCCGTTCCGGGAAGCGGAGACAGTCACGGTCTGCTGGAGTCTCCGCGTCCCGTTAAACGGCGCCGGATTCGTTGAACTCGAGGCGCCATTCGGCGCCGCGCCTCGCCTGGTCCCGTTGACGGACTCGCTGAACAACGTTTTGGCGCCAAAACTGGAGACTTTCCGTCCCCTGATGTCGGTCGCCGCCGCGGCCGGGCGGCGAACGCAATAGCTACCAGATGCTTTGGATGGCCGTCCGTGCGATCAGCCCCAGAATCGCGTGGCCGCCGGCTGAGGGGTGTTCGCCGTCCGGATAGTATGCTGCATTCGCCGCGCAGGCATCGCAACCCATCGTCGCGTCGGCGGCGAAATCCGCCAGCGCGTCGTAGTACGAGTTATCGGCGTGGATCGAAGCATTCACCGAGTCGCGGAAGGTGTTGAAACCGGAAACTGTCTGCGGCAACAACGTGGCCAGCACGATCTTGAGCCCCGGACTGGCGGCCTTCCGCGCCAGGCAGTACGACTTCAAATTGGCGGTGAACGCCGCGGCGCCATCGCCCATGTCGTTCGCGCCTACGAGCAGGAAAAGCACCTTCGTCCCCGTAATGGGCGCGAACCAGGAATCGATAGTTGTGGACCGCGAACTGACGGTAGCGATGCTGCTCCCCGAAACGGCATCGTTACCACCCTGTGGAAACGGACTCATGCCCGATTGCGCCACGTAGTAATACTTCGACGCGGCCGCGACGCCGGTCGTCGGGTCGGTGATGGAATCGCCTTCGAATGCGAGGAATTGCGACATCGCCGGAATAGTGACTCCGCGCGACGCCATGATGGAGCGAATCGCAGCCATGTTTGCCGTGATCTGGCTCCCGGTGTGCGCCACGCTGTACAGCGCGGCGTACCCGATTTGCCCCGGCCAGTATGCCGCGTCGGCGAAATTGCTCAGAAAAAGCTGATAAACCTGAATGGGTGACGCCGGGCCGGCGTTGTACGTTGCTACCTGCGCTCCGTCCAGAAACAAATTCATATTGACGCCGTCGAACTGCCCCGCGACGATATGCCAGTTTCCGTCGTTAAGGTTCGTTGCGTAAGCGTAAGCCGTCAGGCTGCCGAAGCGGAACCGCGGGAACGGAAGGCCGCTGTCGATTCCCGCCAGGTACAGGTGCGGATCGTTGTAATTGTCGCTGAAAATCGGCGCATAACCCGCCAGCACGGGAGTGCCGGTCCATTTCACTGCCGCGTACATCGTCCCCCTGAAGAGGTCGATGGGTTGCCACCCGACCGCCGTCATGTAGCTGGCGCCGGAATTGGCCGTGCAGTCGATTCCGGCGGCGATCCACGTGCACTGGCTGGCGGCTCTTTGTGCCCCACCGCCGTTCACCATCGTGTATGCCTGCGGAACATACGTGGTGGGGTGAGGACCAAGTTCCAACTGCACACCCCAGATGGAAATATCCAGCGGGTCGTTGGCCGCGTCCTGCACAATCGGAAGAACGTAATTTCCAGTCCCGGATGCCGTAAATGTGTAAGCCAATCGCGTCCAGCCGGACGCCGGAACCACCATATTCGCCGAGTAGTTCACGTTGTTGTCGCCCATCCGCACGGTTTGCGCGGCGCCGGTATTGCTCGCCGCGTAAATGCTCAAGGTGTATTGCTGGCCGGAGATGTAATTTACACCCGTGAGCGCGGCCAGATACCCGCCGCTCGCGGTGGCCTGCAAGCGCGAAGCGATCCAGTCGCCATTGGGATTGGCGCTGTAGCCATCGGTCAGGCTGGTGGCCGCGTGTACCCAGAGATCAGTCGAGAATTGCTGCTCCGACGGCCCGGCCAGATTGTTGCTGGGCGGCGTCGCAAATGCGTAGTTATAGGAGTAGGCGCCGGTTCCTTCGGCCAACGTGTATTCAGCCACCAGGTTCGCCTGCGGCAGTCCGGCAGAGGTACCGCCCGCTTGCGACGTTCCACTGCTCTGCCCTGCCCCGCCCAGCGGCACCCACGCAGTTCCGGTGCTGATACACAACATCGGAGCTGTGCCGCTGGAGTTTGTGCAATTCGTTGTGTTGCTGACGAGCTGGATGAGATTGGCATTCCCCGCCGAAGCCGCGGGCAGAGCCGATGCCGCAACCGGCGCCAGCACCTGGCCGTTCATGCACACGCTGCCGCCGGGCGCGCCGGCGGGACACACCGTCCCAATGGCGGCCCGGCTCCCGCTGGGCGCGCTGAGCGTGTTCGAACTCGAGTCGTACGTCCAGGGGCCGCCAACTCCGGGGCCGCTGGTTTTCTGCGCGGACGCCTGGGCCAGCAGGACCGCCGACACGAGCGCCACATGGATCGCCTTTTTCATGCCGGCCTCAATTCTGGTGGTACTCGTAAAAGACCATGTCGCCGGCATGAGTCCCGTGTACGTAGTAACTCGCCGCGTCGATGGTGTTGGCGTCGGTGTAAGACTCCACCGACCATAGGCTCCCGGCTTGCGCCGAGCCATCTTTGTTAACGCTGCTCGAAGGCTCGAGGTACGTGCCCGGTGTGGAAGTGTCGGGCGTGACGTCCGGGCCGCCGATTTTGATCGATCCCGTGTCGCCGGGTGCGACCTGAAACGATAATTTACAGCACTTCAGATGCGTGGTGGAAATCCGAACCGGGGCCGAGCCGATGCTGAGTGTTCCCCATGTAGTCGTCATTTGGTTTGTCCTTTTACCTGGAATTCGGCCCTTGCGGGAAACTCCTTTGAGGGGTGGTCGCGTGGGCCGTCGCTTTCGTGCGAATTTCAGCACACAGAGGAAGCGCGGCCGCGGCAGTCGGGCAATAAGCTGTTTGGTTGCAACCCGAAATTTCAGAAAATTCTTGTGAACGGCTTCCCCGCCAGGGCCCGCTACCCTTTCGCCAGCTCCGCGAACACCTGCATCATTTGCCCGTGAGCCAGAACGGCGGCGGGATCGCGCTGCATCGCGGAATCGTAATGCCGGGCGAACTCCGAACCCGTTTCCGAAGGCAGCAGCAGCTCGCGTGCTTTGGCGATCAGGCGCGCGGCGTCCGCTGGGGTGGCCGGTTCTTTTTGTGCCAGCGTCTCGTCCACAATTACGATGAATTGCGAGATTTCCCTCAGCCACGCGAACCACGGGTCGTCGAGCACCAATTGCAGGTATTGTCCGGTGGTCGTGATGCGCGCCACATCGCGCTCGTATGCCGCGCGCTCGGAATCCAGCAGCGACTTGTGCCAGCGCAGCAGTCCATTGCGAAGAGCCGTGAGACGGGGGCGAGTGAGATCGGACATTCGGTTTTCATGTTACCGTGCCGTAATCGAGTTGGGGGAAACTAGAGAGAATGAGTTTCCTCGATAACCTGGAAAACAATCTCAAGAGCCTGGAGTCGCAGGAGGAGGGCAAGGATGCGGCTCAACGCCTGCAACGCGCACGGGAAAACGCAAGGGTCAATGCCCAGGCCACTGCGCCATGGGCCGACGAACTGAAAAAGGGACCATTTACCGCCGAACTGCTCAAGCAGGCGGCGCGCATCGGATTCTCGATGCGCATCAAAGTCCACGTGGCGTGGCTGGGCACCACGCTTCGCCTGGAGGCCCGCGACCGTCGCCTCGAGTTGCGGCCCACTGCGGCCGGCATCGTAGCGGCGTACCTGGAGAGCGGCGCCGAGCCGCGTATCGAGCCCCTCGACCTGAAACGCGAGCCCGCGGAATTCGTGCGGCGATGGCTGGAGAAGGAAGTTAGCCAGCCGCGGTCGGATGAAGAACCCCAGGACGAAATCGCCTGAATTTCGACGGCGCCGGCCGGTGCGCCCCACAACCTCTGAATTCACGAACGGTCGCCAGCCGCTCTACGCATGCCAAAACAGCCCGGCCGGCATCCCGCCGGCGACAGAGTCATCCGGTTTAATCGCTAGACTTGGTAGATATGCAGACCCCGACCTACGACCCCGGCCTGACCAACCAGGTGATCGCGCCTCTGCGGCGCGTGATCGGCGACAATGGCCAGTTCAACGTTCACCGCCGAGGCACTACCTGGCGCGATTTTCACCCGTACCTGCACCTGGTGAATATGTCCTGGCCGCGCTTCCTGCTCTCGCTATTCCTTGGTTATGTGCTCCTCAATTCGTTGTTCGCCGGTGTGTACTTCCTTCTCGGGCCCGATCAATTGAGCGGCGCCGGCGCGCCAACCGAGTGGACCCGGTTCCTCAACGACTTTTTCTTCAGCTCGCACACGCTGAGCACGGTGGGCTACGGTAACATCGCGCCAAAAGGAATCGCGGCAAATGCCGTCGCGACCTTCGAGGCCCTCGTCGGCGTGTTGGGGTTCGCCGTAGCCACGGGGCTGCTGTTCGGGCGGGTCTCGCGGCCTTCGGCGCGGATCGGCTTCAGCGAGAATATGCTGGTGGCGCCCTACCAGGGAGGTCTGAGTCTGCAATTCCGCCTGGTGAACCGACGTTCCAATTCACTCATGGAATTGGAAGCCAAGGTCATGTTGATGACCGTGCAGTCGGTTGATGGCAAACTTCAGCGCAGTTACGCCATGCTGCGCCTGGAACGGCCCCAGGTGCTTTTTCTGCCGCTCTCCTGGACCATCGTCCATCCGATCGACGAGGATAGCCCGCTGTGGGGCAAAACAGCCGAAGATTTGACGCGCTTGCAGGCCGAGGTATTGATCCTGGTGAAAGCCTACGACGATACCTTCAGCCAAAGCGTGCTCTCGCGCCACTCCTACCGCCACGATGAGTTCCTTTGGAACCGGCGCTTCGCTCCCGCTTTCTTTGTAGACGATGAGGGAGACCTTGTGCTGGAACTGAAAAAAGTCGGCGAGGTGGCGTGAGAACTGGGCTAATGGCCCGAAAATCTGCGCAGCCGAAACACTTCGCCAAGCGAAATATACAGGTTCACTACTCCAAGCCCGCTGACGGCGCCGCGAAAGTACATATTATCGAGATACGGGCGCCATGCGCGGACAAAGGCCGCGAAATTATCCCAGTAGTCCGTCCACGGGCAGATCAACAGGAACAGGCCGATATCCAGGCAGAGAGTGATGAACAGGACCGCCGATAATTTGTGGTACCAGCGGTAGCGCGGCGCCGGAGGCGGCTCAGGCGGGCGGGGTTCCGTCGCTTCGGTCGGCGGTTCGGTGGGCATCATGCGGCGCCCGCCGTTTCGAACAACTCCATCTGCGAGGTGTCATCCAGCGGGAATTTCGAGCACCGGCGCACCGGTTCGAAGCTCAGGCGGTGCAGCGGTGTGGGGCCGAGTTCGCGCAGCGCCTTCCAGTGCTCCGGCGTGGAATATCCCTTGTGCGCGGCCAGCCCGTAGCCGGGAAATACTTCATCCCAGACCCGCATCAGCGCATCGCGATAAACTTTGGCGACAATCGACGCCGCCGCAATCGCGTGACACCGCATATCGCCCTTGATGAGCGGGCGCTGCGGCACGGGCAGATCGATGGGCACGGCGTCGATCAGCAGAAAATCGGGCGCCGGCCGCAATTGCTCGATCGCTTTGCGCATCGCCAGGCGCGACGCCTGATAGATGTTCATGGCATCGATGGTGGCCGAATCCACGGCAGCGACGGCCCACGCGACGGCACGCTCGCGGATCCGTTCTGAAAGAACCTCCCGCCGCTCCGGTTCGAGCAGCTTGCTGTCGTTCAGTCCGCGGATCGGGTGGTCCGGTGAGAGAATCACCGCGCCGGCCACAACCGGCCCGAAAAGGCAGCCCCGGCCGACTTCATCCACACCCGCGACAAAGCGAAAACCGCGCGCGCGCAGTTCTCCCTCGAGCGTGGCTTGACATCGGAATTTGCCACCCGTTGCTTCGGGCCGCATGGCGTGAAGCAGCCTAGGTGCGCTCTCGGAGGCGGGCCGCTTTCCCCTTCAAATTGCGCAAATAATACAGCTTGGCGCGGCGCACGCGTCCCGTGCGCACCACATCGATGTGATCGATCACTTTGGCGTGAATCGGAAAGATGCGCTCCACACCCTGACCGAAACTGACTTTGCGGACTGTAATGGACTCGCCCATCCCCGTGTTGTGGCGGGCAATCACGGTGCCTTCGAAAGCCTGCAGGCGTTCTTTATCGCCTTCTTTAATCTTTACGTGGACCCGGATGGTGTCGCCGGGCCGGAACGTGGGAACGACTTCGGCCCGCTTGTTCTTGTTTATAAATTTCGTCAACAACGCGTTCTGCATGAGATTTCCTTGAAACTTCTATCATATACGATTGTGACCACTTCCTTTGATCCGGCCTCCTCGGAGCGGTCTATTTCATCAGATCCGGTCGCAGGCGGCCCGTCTTTTCCAGTGCTGCTTGCCGGCGAAATTTACGAATTTCTTCGTGATTGCCGTTTAATAGCACTTCCGGGGCCTTCCAGCCGCGGAAATCCGCCGGACGGGTCCAGTGCGGGCAATCCAGCGCGCCTTCGCCGTGGCCGGTTTCCTGGAACGATTCGAACGCCGTCGAGCTTTCGTTCCCCAGCACGCCCGGAAGCAATCGCGAAACCGTGTCGATTACCACCGCGGCCGCCAGTTCGCCGCCGCTCAGGACATAATCGCCGATCGACACCTCGCAATCGGCAAGGTGCGCCGCTACCCGCTCATCCACACCCTCGTAGCGGCCGCAAATCAGAAGCAGTTCAGCCGAGTCCTTCAGCTGGTTGGCCATCGCCTGATCGAACCGCCCGCCCTGCGCCGACAGCAGAACCACCTTCCGATTCTCGCTGCGCTCCGGCCAGATGGATTCCACCGCCAGGAAAATCGGCTCGGCCTTGAGCACCATGCCCTCGCCGCCGCCGAACGGCCGGTCATCGACGGTCTTGTGCCGGTCGAAGGTCCAGTCCCGCAGATTATGGATGCGGATCTCGAGAATCCCAGCGTCCTGCGCGCGCTTCACCACGCCATGCGCGAACGGCCCCGCGAAGAACTCGGGGAAGATCGTCAAGACATGGAAGATCACGGACGGTTCAATTCCTTCAATCCTTCAGGCAAGTCCACCACGATCCGCCTGGCGGCCGGATCGATTTCCACGCAAATCGAGCGCGCGAAGGGAATCAGCAGGCCGCCGTTCACCACCAGCAAACCTGCCCCTCCGCCACTTTCCCAGCCCGATACGGCTCCGAGCGCCTGGCCGGTCCGCCTTTCGAATACCTGGCAGCCGACCAGATCGTCCTGGAAAAACTCCCCGGGCTCGAGCGCCGCCCGCTGATCGGGCGGGACGCACACTTCGGCGCCGGACAGCAGTTCCGCCTCGGAAATCGTATCTACGCCCCGAAACTTGAAAATTAGTGATCCCTGATGGAACCAGGTGGACTCGACTTCGTACCGCGTACCGGAGCCGAACAAAAAGACTTCCCGAAGCGCCTCAAAGCGTTCCGGCTTTCCGCTCAGCGGGACCGCCGTGACTTCGCCGCGATTACCCCTGGTCTTACCCAGGACGGCGATGGCGACCCATCCGTCCGCGGCCGAGTTCACTCGAGAATTTCCAAGGTGAAGCGTCGGTTCAGTTTCATCCCAGCCGCCCCAAGAATAGTGCGGATGGAACGTGCCGTGCGGCCCTGTTTGCCAATCACTTTTCCGAGATCGCTCGGAGCCACCTTCAACTCCAAAACGGTAACCTGCTCCCCCAGCACTTCTCGGACCGCGACCTCTTCCGGGATGTCAACCAGAGCCTTAGCTATATCTTCAATGAGTTGCTTCACTACCCGGCCTCCTCAAGTTCATGGTAACCGAACCGGGCACTCAGACACGCCTTCCGGCGCCCCTAAATAGTGGCTCCCGCGTTCTATTCATTACACTTAGGCCGACTAAGCCACAGGTTGAGGCGCGGGGGCTGGGTTCTTTTCCACAAGCCGTTTCACGGTGTCGGACATGAGCGCGCCGTTTTTCGACCAGTGCTCGATGCGGTCGTGCTTCAAAACCACCTGCGCCGGATGAGTGAGGGGATTGTAGTGGCCCACCACTTCCACGCTGCGTCCATTGCGGGCGCGCTCCTTCTCAATTACGACCACGCGATAAAACGGCTTCTTTTTGGCGCCAAACCGCGCCAGGCGAATCATTAACATCTGTACTCCCAACTGATTTTGGACTGAACCTGAGATGTCACACTAGCCCCCGAACGGAAACCCTGGGGGCATCTTCATCTTACCCAATTTCCGGCCCATAAACCCGCCGGAAAGCGACTTCATCATCTTCCTCGCCTCGCCGTACTGTTTCAGCAACTGATTGACTTCCTGCACGGTGGTGCCGCTGCCCTTGGCGATGCGGCGGCGCCGGCTGCCGTTGATGATCATGTGGTTGTTGCGCTCTTTGGGCGTCATTGAATCGATGATGGCCACCACATGGTTGATTTCTTTCTCATCGACCTTTACGTTCTTCAAATCTTTGAGCATGCCCACTTTGGGCATCATATCGAGCAGGCCGCTCAAGGGACCGAGCTTGCGAATCTGCCGCAGCTGATCGCGGAAATCCTCCAGCGTGAACTCGTTTTCGATGAGCTTGCGCTGCATCTCGACGGCCTTTTTCTGGTCGAGCTCGGTGGACGCCTTCTCGATGAACGAGAGAATGTCGCCCATGCCGAGAATGCGATTGGCGGCGCGATCGGGATGGAACGGCTCGAGGGCATCGAATTTTTCGCCGATGCCAACAAATTTCAGCGGCTGGCCCGTCACGTTGCGGATGGAGAGCGCCGCCCCGCCGCGGGCATCGCCATCCATCTTGGTGAGGATGACGCCCGTGATCCCGAGTTGTTTGTGGAACTCGTCGGCCGATTTGACCGCGTCCTGGCCGGTCATGGCATCGGCGACGAACAGAATCTCGACGGGATTGAGTTGCTCTTTGAGTTCCTTCAGCTCGCTCATGAGCTGATCGTCGATGTGCAGGCGGCCGGCGGTGTCCACCAGGAGCACGTCGCGGCCGTTGTTGACCGCTTCGCGGCGTGCCGAGCGGGCAAGATCGGCCGGCAGTTTCTCCTCGGGAGTGCCCTCGTAAATGGACTGTCCGATCTCCCGGGAGATGACGCGCAGTTGATCGCGCGCCGCGGGACGATAAACGTCCACCGAAACCAGCATCGGCCGGTGGCCGTTTTTGGAAAGCCAGCGCGCCAGCTTGCCGGTGGATGTAGTCTTGCCCGATCCCTGGAGCCCGACGATCAGGAATACGCTCGGCGGATCGTTCGCAAAGCGCAGTTTCGATTCGTGGCTGCCCAGGATCTTGATCAGTTCCTCGTGAACGATCTTGATTACCTGCTGCGAAGGTGAAAGCGCGGTGAGGACTTCCTCGCCCATGGCTTTCACCTTGATGTTTTCGATGAGTTGCTTGACCACCCGGAAGTTGACGTCGGCCTCGAGCAGCGCCATGCGGATTTCGCGCAGGGCGCTCTCCATATTTTCGGCCGAGAGTTTGCCTTCCCCACGCAGGTTCTTGAATACCCGCTGCAGTTTATCCGAGAGGTTATCGAACATGGTGGGAAATCAGGCTTGCGGGGCGATGCGGATACTGCTCGCCGCCATCTTACCGGTGCGGTCCATCCCCAATTCGTAGAGGACGCGCGTGCCCGGACGAAGGTCGGTGGCAAGACCTTCCACCAGGCGCGAGACGTGGAAAAAGATGTCGCGGCCGCCGTCATCGGGGCGGAGGAAGCCGAAGCCTTTGGCTTCGAAATAGGTGACGACCGAGCCTGGCTGCTCGCCCGAGGGCACTTCTCCCGGCTCCCCGGCTTCTGCCGACGCAGATGCCGGACGGCTGCTCTTATCACCCACGCCCTGTTTAATCAGGGCGAGATCGTCTTCCGTTAATTCCTCCGCCGCTGGTTTGGTTTCGGCGGGCATTTTGAGGTTCGGATTGCGCTTCCGGGCCTCTTCAAACAATCGCTTTTGGCTGGCGTTCAACTGAAAATATCCTCGAATTGCGTGCGCCGGTCAGGCCGTGACCGGTGCCACTTTCTTCTTGCGAGCACCCTTCTTTTCGGCGGGCGGTTGCCGGTCGCTCTTCTTCAAACTGCCCATCACCATGGCGGTGACGAACTTCTTTTCGCCGTGATCGTCGAACTTGATCACGATGCGTTCCTCCGTGCTGGAAAGAACCTGACCCAAACCGAATTTTTGATGTTCGACTTGGGCGCCCTGGCTAAAGGTGTTGGAAGCCATAGAATTTCTACGCTTTTCTCCTCGGGTAGATTACTGGGGGGTAGATCGCCGATGGGGTGGAGATGGGAATATCGAGCGGTAGCACCACAGTGGATCTACACTATATTACCAGATTTACCGCGTATGTTGCCGGAAGTTGGTTCCTCTGGGCCATTTAGCGGTACTGGCGTTATCATAATCGCACATGCGACTTTCCCCGATCGCGAGCCTGATTATCCCCATCGCCGCATGGTGCCAACCGTCACCCCCACCCCAGGACCTCGAAGCCGTAGTTACCACCGGCCTTGGCACGTTTCGCTTCGAATTCGCCCCAGACCAAGCGCCCAAGCATGTCGAGCAGTTCCTCACGCTCGCCCGCCAGGGCTACTACGACGGCAGCGCTTTCTTCCGCGTGGTGGCCAACGGCATGATCCAGGGCGGCGACCCGCTCCTCAAAGACCCCAAGACCGCGCGCAATCTCTGGGGCAGCGGCGGCCTCAATCTGCTCCCTTCGGAAATCAACAGCCTCAAACATGAACGCGGCGCCGTCTCCACCATCCGCATTGCCGGCAAACCCGATAGCGATGGCGCGCAGTTTTTCGTGTGCCTTTACCCTCAACCCTCTCTCGACGGACAGTACACCGTCTTCGGGCACGTCACCGAGGGCATCGAGGTGGCCGACAAAATCTCGCGGGTGCCGGCCGCTTCCGACGGAATGACCGAAACTCCCGTACGAATCTTGAACGTGACCATCGAGAAGAAGAAAGTCGAGCCATTCCTCAACGCCACGCCCGACGAAATGCGCAAGACCGTCACGCTCCAGACCACGCTCGGTTCGATCCGCATCCAGATGCAGCCCGACTGGGCGCCGAACCACGTGCGCAACTTCCTCAAGCTGGTATCCACCGGCTGGTATGACGGAACCGCGTTTCATCGCCTGGTGAAAGGCTTCGTGGTGCAGGGAGGAATGCCCAATACGCGGGCCAGCGGTCCCACTCATCCCGCCGACCGCTGGGTTCACACGCTCAAAGGCGAATTCCGCCCGGACATCAAGCACGTCCGCGGCATCGTCTCCATGGCCCGCGGCGACGATCCCGACTCCGCCGACACCAGTTTCTTCATCGTGCTCGGAGACGCCTCCTACCTCGACGGCAAATACTCCGCCTTTGGCCGCGTGATTGCCGGCATGGAAGTGCTCGACGCCTTCGAAAAGGAAGAAGTGAACGGCGAGACGCCCAAGCGCCGTCTGGAGTTGACCAAGGCGACGATCGACAAGTAATCCCAAGGCACCTCTTCGAGCCCCAGCTTGCTGCCGTTCGCAACCACACGCGGCCAGGTGACAGGATCAATTCGTATGGAGCCGGCGATTCAAATCCAGGTCGAGCACCTGCCTGAAGGTGGCTCCCCGGCCTCGTGGCGCACGGACGCACCGTTGCCGAGGCGTTGCAGATCGCACGCGACGTCGCGCGGAAGTTGATCGAGGCTCGGCGGGAACGCGACGGCATACCGAACCTGTTTGGACGGATTCCGCTATCGGGAATTGTGCGAATGCGCCGGCTGTTTGGTTTCGCGTTCGACCGCCAGGCGGCCGTCTGCCGTGAAATCTGATTCGGTGCGGTCACCAACCGTCACACGACGTTCCCAATCGTCCTGGCGACATGCCCCGACAGGACGCTCAGCGCCATCCCAAAGCAGGCGGAAATTGACGTGGGAGAGTCGTGGCCCATCCTTCTTGGACATTGCGATTCGATCTAGGAACCAGTTATTCCTACGCCGTCACCGGGGGCACCAGCGTCTTCAGGAACTCGTGCGCCATCCGGAATCCGCGCTTGTACTGTTCCGTGAAGTCCCTGCCGTTGTACGCCGGATAATAAAAGGCGTCCTCACCCTCGATATTCATCGCTCCGGTATATCCCACTTCCGAAAGCACACTGAAAAAGCCCTTCCAATCCATGGAGCCATTGCCCGGCAGCCGGAAACGCCACCAGCGCTGCCCGTTCACCGGCTGTATCCCGCCGCGCTTCACCAGGTGCCACAGGATTTCGGTATCTTTCAGGTGTACGTCGTAAATCTTCGTCGCGAATTCGCGCGCCGCCGCGATCGGATCCATGAATTGCCAGATCAGGTGCGACGGATCGAACTGCAAACCCACGCGCGCGCTGTCCGGGAAAGCCTTAAAAAGCGCCTCCCACCCGACCGGGCCGGTGGCGATATTCGGTCCGCCCGCGTAGGGCTCCCAGAGAATGCGCACCTTGTTTTTCTCGCACGAGGGAAAATACTTCTCGGTGTAGACCTTGACGATCTCGTCCACCTGCTTCTGGAGCTGCATTCCTGGAATGGTGCCGCTCTGCCCGCCAATGTTCGGGATTCCGAGCTTGCCGCAAAGTTCCAGGCACTTGAGAGTGTACGCGTTCTGCCGTTCCCGTTTGGCCGGATCGGGATCGATATGATTTCCGTCCACCGCGAGCGATGAAATGTAAATTCCGCTCTTCGCGATCTTGTCCTTGAGCCCGGCGATGGCGGCATCGTCGAGCTCATCCGGATTGAGGCGGAGCTGCGCGCTGGTGAATCCTTCCGCCTTGATGAATTCCAGATTGGCGTCCGAATATTGCATCAGCACGCCGAGCCTGGGCTTCCAATTAGGCGGCCGGTTGCGCTGGGCCTGCGCGGCGGCGGCCGCGGAGAGGGCGGTGAGAACCGTTCTTCGTGTAAGGGTCACGAATCGACGTTACTCGAATGTGGAAACGAGTGCAAGTGCGAATCGGCCCGCCCGGTGTATACTGCACTGATGCGGAGGACGGCAAATCGATGAGTGACAAGTTGAGTGGAGCGGATTTCAAACAGCAATTGCGCCAGGGCCAGCCGAAAATGGGTCTGTTTTTGAATGCCCACAGCCCGACGGTGGCCGAACAACTGGCCCATAGCGGCTACGACTGGCTGCTGGTAGATACCCAGCACGGACCCATGGGAAATCTCGAACTTTCGGCCATGCTGGCGGGAATTTCCAACGGCGGCGCCAAATCGATTGTCCGCGTGGCCGGCTATCACGATCGCGGCGGCATCCAGCAGTCACTCGATATGGGCGCCGACGGGGTGCTGGTGCCGTACATCAATACCGCCGGCGAAGCGCTCCAGGCGGTGAGCTGCGCCCGCTACCCCACGGCGGGGACGCGCTCGGTTTATTTCCCGCAGCGCAGCATGAACAAAGACGGTCTTTTGGGATACGCAGGCGCCGCCAATAACAACATCATCGTGGCGCTCCAGGTGGAGACGGCATCGTGCATCGAGAACATCGACGAGATCGCCGCCGTTCCGGGCGTCGATATCCTCTTCCTCGGCCAGAACGACCTGTGCATGTCCATGGGACTCTACGAAAAATACGAGTTCCCGCACATGTACACCTCGCCGGAACTGACCGCTGCCACCGATAAGCTGCGCGCCGCGGCCAAGCGCAACAACGTGATCCTTGGCCTGTTCCTCTTCGGCACCGCACGCGTGGCCGAATTCCTGGGCAAGGATTTCACCTTTATCAGCATCGGCAACGACCTGCACCACATCCTCACGCAAGCCACCTCCTACGTGAAAGACATGGAAGGCATCGCCGCCGGGAAGTGGTCGCGCCGCCCGACTGCGTTAATGTAATCTGTGCCTATGACCGTTCGCGCCTGTATCGCCCTGCTCGTCCTGGCGGCCGCCGCGTCCGCCCAAACTCCCGTCAGCGGACGCCGCGTGCACCGCCTGATCATCCACAACGCCACCGTCATCGAGGGCAATGGCACGCCCGCCGCCGGACCCAAAGACATCGTCATCGAAGACAACCGCATCGCCGACGTGATCGCGCTCGATCCCGTGTCTTTAGGCCGCGGCGCGCGCAATCAGCAAACCGCCGATGCCGTCATCGACGCCACCGGCAAGTACGTGCTCCCCGGCCTGATCAACGCCCATGCCCACTTGCAGGAGGAGCGCGGCGGCAAACCCCAGCCGATTGAATACGAGCTCGATATCTGGCTGGCTTGCGGCATCACCACCGTGCGCGACGTGGGCAGCGATATGAAGCGCGCCTTCGAACTGCGCCGTCTGAGCGCGGAGGGCAAAATCGCCGCGCCGCGCATCTTCGTCTACCCGATGTTCGGACGCCCCAAAACAACCCAGGAGGCCATCGCTCATGTCCGCGAGCTGAAGCAGGCCGGCGCCGACGGCATCAAAATCCTCGGTATCGACCGCGACACCATGCAGGCCATGGAGGCGACCGCGCACGAGCTCGGCCTGCGGATCGCGCACCACGCCGGCGTGGAAGAGACTAATGCCTGGGACGACATTCACTTCGGCACCACCAGCATCGAGCACTGGTACGGCATCCCCGACGCCGCCATCGAAGATGGCGTGCAGAATTTCCCGTCGAGCTACAACTACAACAACGAGACGGACCGCTTCCGCTACGCCGGCCATCTCTGGCGCGAGGCTAATCCCGACCGCCTCACCGAGGTGCTGCAAGCCATGGTGGATGCTCACGTGGCTTGGGACCCCACGCTCGATATTTACGAGGCCAGCCGCGACCTCCAGCGCGCGCAGACGCAGCCCTGGTTCGCGGAACTGCTGCATCCCACGCTCGCGGAATACTTCCGCCCCAACCCCGCCAATCACGGCTCGTATTTCATCGGCTGGACTTCCACCGACGAGACGTTCTGGAAAGAGAATTACCGCATCTGGGAGGACGCCTTACGCCAGTTCGACCGGCTCGGCGGCCTGATCGGCATGGGCGACGATGCCGGCTTCATTTACCAGATGTACGGCTTCGGCCTGATTCGCGGAATGGAATTGCACCAGGAAGCCGGCTTTCACCCGCTGAAGATCATCCAGCAGGCCACCGGCAATAACGCCAAAATTCTCGGCCAGGAAGACCACCTCGGCCGGGTGCGCGCCGGTTGGAATGCCGACGTGATCGTGGTCAACGGCAATCCGCTGGAGAATCTCAAGGTGCTGTACCCGACCGGCGTCGATGAAATCCGCGGCGGCAAAACGGTCCACACCGGCGGCGTGGAGTGGACCATCAAAGATGGCATCCCCTATCACGCGCCGGAATTGCTGGCCAAGGTAAAAGAGATGGTGGCGCAGGCCCGCGCGGCGAAGAACGGCTCGGATCCGGGCCTGCCGCACTAACGATTGAACGGCAATTCGCTCACCCAGTGGAATCCCCGCCCCAGCAAATTGCTGTGGCTCACGTCCATCTTCTTCAACCGGATCGAAACCGGTTGAAAGCCGGCCGTCCCGGTCAGTAGCAGGTGATCGGCGTCCGGCCGCTCCCACTTCAGCGAAAGCCCGACGTTTAAGTTGTTACCCACAATCATGGAACTGCCCTTGTCGATCTTGACCTTGTAGCCGGTGACCGAATCGTCCATTTTCTGGATCGAGAGGAAGCCGGGGAAATCCGCCACCAATCTCCGCCAGCGCATCGTGTCCGTGAGCAAGGGCGGCAGCGCCACGCCATCGCGCGTGAACTCTTCCACCTCCCAGATCCCGTATACCGGTGATTTCGCTGCTCCGGATCCGATCTGCTTCGCTCCCTCCACCATCCCGATTCCACTGGTAACCGCCACATATCCCAGAAAAAGCGTCTTCGCAATGCCTTCGGCAATACGCCACTTCCTGCTTGCGAAATGTGGTCGCACGGGCGCCGGAGCAGCCGGCCGGTTCTGGACGAAGAAGTCATAGAGGCCGCGCAGATCCGGTATCAGAAGATATCCGCACATGAGAACCAAGTGCGTGGAAAGCAGCTTCACCGGCGTGTCGTAGGCATAATTCAGCATGGCCACGTTGGTCATGTCCGCTCCCGACACCAGCGCGCCCAGCGTGGTCGTGCGGCGGAAGAACAATAAAGCGCCGCCGGCCAATTCGCACGCACCCGCGAAAAATGTATAGGCCGTGGACGATCCCATGAACTTCCACAGCATTCCCATGGGCGAAAAATCGCGCCAGGGTTCGATCAGCTGCCCCAAGGTTGGATCGTGGAATTGCAACTTCACCACCTTCACCGACCCGTAGACCACCATCGTCCACGCCACCGCGAAGCGCAGCAGGACGCGCAGCCACTCGTTGAGCGTCGCGTATTCTTTCCGCCGGTCCAGAACGGTCCAGAGCGCCGTGGCGGCGATGGAAATCACGAGGTGGCACAACAGCAGTACCCAGTCCGATGTCTTGTCGCCGCTGCCGCTGGGGAAGTAAGTAATCGGCCGGCTGAGGTGCAGGATATGCGCCCCCACCCAGGGAACGATGCCGTGCCACAATTTTTCGTAAGGCAGAAGATCCTCGACGTTGCTGAGTGTGATCAGGCTGTACAGGCCGAGGTAGCAGAAAGCGAAGCGAAACGCGACTCGCGCGAGCGGCTGCCACGCGGTTTCCGCGGCTGGCACAGGCGCGACGGCGGGTTGAGCGGCGGTCGACATAAGGAGAATTCTAGCCGAGCCGGTGCTAACATGGAATTTTCCGGCAATTCGATCCCTTCTGCCTCTTCTGTCTCCAAATGAATATGTATAGGCCTGTACCGAGAGTTCCCGATTTTCCAGCCATGGAGCGCGAGCTTTTGCGCTTTTGGGAAGACCGCCAGATCTTCCGCAAACTGCGCGCGCAAACGGCCGGAGCCGCGCCGTGGTCGTTTCTCGATGGCCCCATTACCGCGAACAATCCCATGGGCGTGCACCATGCCTGGGGCCGCACGCTCAAAGACATGTACCAGCGCTACCACGCCATGAACGGGCAGGAACTGCGCTATCAGAACGGCTTCGATTGCCAGGGCCTGTGGGTGGAAGTGGAAGTCGAAAAGAGCCTCGGCCTCCAGACCAAGCGCGAAATCCGCGATTTCGGCATCGCCAACTTCGTCCGTGCCTGCAAAGAGCGCGTGCTCACTTTTGCCGCGCGCCAGACCGAGCAATCGATCCGGCTCGGCTACTGGTGCGACTGGGACGACCCCAAGCTGCTCCTGGAATTGCGCGACGCTCTCGAGGCCGGCGACCGCGAGGTCAGCGCGACTTTGCCCAGCGGCGTGCAAGTGACCGCGCGAGCCAGCGAGATCATCCGCAAGCTCGGCTCGCTCGAATACGGCGGCAGCTATTTCACGTTCGCCGACGAGAACAACTACACCATCTGGGCGTTTCTCAAGAAGTGCCACAGCGAAGGATTCATCTATCGCGGCCACGACGTAATGCCGTGGTGTGGGCGCTGCGGCACCGGCCTTTCGCAGATGGAAGTGGCCGAAGGCCGCCGCATCACCGCGCATACCTCGGTCTTCGTGCGCTTCCCCATTCGCGGCCAGGAAAAGACGGCGCTCCTGGTATGGACCACGACCCCGTGGACGCTCACTGCGAACGTCGCCGTCGCCGTCAATCCAGACCTTACTTACCTCAAGGTGCGCCACGGCGACTGGATGTATTACGTCGCCAAGGGTAACTACGAGCACGATCGCGTGCAGGACCTGCAGGTGGAAGGCAAACACGAAACCCACAAGCTGCCCTCCATTCGCACCATTCTGAAGGGCAGCGGCGGCGTCGAAGTGATCGAGGAATTGCCGGGCCGCGACCTGCTCGGTCTCGCCTACGATGGTCCATTCGATGAACTCCCGGCGCAGAATACGCCCGGCGGCGTTTTCCCGTACGGGCAGACCGGCGGGGGCGCCACTTCCGCGGCGGCGCATCGCGTCATTGCCTGGAGCGCGATCAGCGAGGAAGAAGGCACAGGGCTCGTCCACATCGCGCCTGGCTGTGGCGCCGAAGACCAGGAATTAGGCAAGGAAAACGAGTTGCCGTTTCTCGCCCCACTGGATGAAAGCGCCAATTTTATCGATGGCTTCGGACCGTTCACGGGAAAAAACGCCAGCGCCGTGCCGGATGACATCATCGCGGCGCTGAAAGCCTCCGGGCACCTGGTGGCGCGCGAAAAATATCCGCACGTCTATCCGCACTGCTGGCGCTGCAAATCGGAACTGGTCTTCCGCCCGGTGGATGAGTGGTTCATCCGCATGGACTGGCGCGACCGCATCCAGAACGTCGTCCCCGGGGTCAAGTGGATTCCGCCCGAGGGCGAAGCGCGCGAACTCGACTGGCTCAAAAACATGAGCGACTGGATGATCTCCAAGAAGCGCTTCTGGGGTCTGGCGCTGCCCATCTGGGTGTGCGGCGCCTGCGAGCACTTCATGGTGATCGGCAGCCGCGAAGAACTCCGCCAGAAAGCCGTCGAAGGCTGGGAAACGTTTGATGGCAATTCGCCGCACCGCCCCTACGTGGACGCCGTGAAAATCCGCTGCGAAAAATGCGGCTCGATGGCCTCGCGCATCGAAGACGTGGGCAATCCGTGGCTCGACGCCGGCATCGTCTCGTTCAGCACCATGGGGTACTCCAGCGACCGCGCGTATTGGGAGAAATGGTTCCCGGCCGACCTGGTGCTCGAAAGCTTCCCCGGGCAATTCCGAAACTGGTTTTATTCGCTGCTCGCCATGAGCGCCATGATGGACGGCCGCGCGCCATTCAAGGCCCTGCTCGGCCACGCGCTGGTGCGCGACGCCCGCGGCGAAGAGATGCACAAATCGAAAGGCAACTCCATTGCGTTTGACGAGGCCGCGGAAGCCCTCGGCGCGGAGGTGATGCGCTACATCTACGTCGAGCAGAAGACCGGCCAGCATCTCAATTTTCCCGATCTGCATCCCGCCGGCAACACCGGCACTACCATCGATGGCGAAGCGCGCCGCAAGCTGCTGACGTTCTGGAATTGCTACAGCTTTTTTGTGATGTATGCCGAGGCCGACGGCTGGAAACCGGGCGGCGCCCCGCTCCCCGTGACCAATGAACTCGACCGCTGGGTACTCAGCCGCTTGCAGCGGCTGGTGGGCGCGGCGCACACCGCGTTCCTGAACTACGAGCACTTCCGCGTGATCGAGGCGTTCCAGGAATTCGACGAGGAGTTTTCGAATTGGTATTTGCGCCGCTCCCGGCGCCGTTTCTGGGACAGCGATCCCCTGGCGTACCAGACACTCTACGCAGTGCTGACCTCGGTGATTCGCTTGATGGCGCCGATCCTGCCGTTCCTCACCGAGGAGATTTACCAGAACCTGGTTCGGTCGGTAGACGAATCGGCGCCGGAATCGGTGCATTTGACGCCTTATCCGCGGGTGGACGCGTCGCTGGTGGACGAACAACTCGAGCAGGCGATCGAAGCCGTGATCCGCATTAAAAACCTGGCGCTCAATCTGCGAACCGCGAGCAAGGTGAAAATTCGCCAGCCGCTGGGAACGATCTACGTAGTCCCACGCGACGCGGCCGATCGCAAAGTGCTGGAGAATGTCGATTACGTCGGGCAGATTCTCGACGAAGCCAACGTAAAGACGCTGATACTGCGCGAAGATTCCAACTCGCTCGCGGCCAAGCGGATCAAACCTGACCCAAAGAAAATAGATCCCGCGAAACGTCGATATTTGAAGGCCATCGCCGAAGCGCTGGAAGGCGCCGAACTCAAGGACGGTAAATACACCCTTTTCGTGGCGGACCAGACGTTCGAGATCGCGCCGGAAGAGGTCGTGGTGACTTACGAAGGCCCGGCGAATTTGGTCTGCACCGCGGCGGAAGGGACTTTTCTAGCGCTCGATACCACCCTCACTCCGGAGTTATTACAGGAAGGCGTGGCGCGCGATTTCAACCGTCTCGTGCAGGACCTGCGGAAAACCTCAGGGCTGCGGATTTCCGACCGGATCGCGTTGAGCTATGTGGCGCCGGACCGCACCGCCGAGGCCATCGAGTCGCACACGGCGTATCTCAGCAAGGAATTATTGGCCGAAAGCATCGTGCGGCACCAATCGCTTGTGGATGGCACGAAATTGGCGCTCGCGGGTGAAGAAATCCGCGTCCGCATCGAACCAGTTTAGCCGGGCCGGTAATCGCGGCGCGATTGGTGTAAGATTGCCTTAAGTAGTAGAACGGGCTCGTAACTATGTTAGGCGCGCGTCTTACAACTACACTTCTCGTCCCATTTGTTTTCCTCACCATCGCCTCGGCTGCCGATTCCGACCGCGATTTTTCCGGCAAGTGGCTGCTCAATACCGACCATAGCGATCTCCGCGACCTCACCGGCGATATTTACCCCGTGCTCGTCGTGGATCAGCATTCCACCATCCAAATCACCGCAACTACGTCCGAGGGCAAATCCCTCGAGTGGACTTACCGGCTGGACGGCGAGGACTCCAAATATAAGTTGGGCGGCGAGTCCCGAAACAGCGTCGTGAAATGGGAAGGCGCGGCACTCTTGGTGAATACCCTGGTGGAAGGCGTGCGCAGCTACACCATCATGGATCGTTGGACACTCTCGCGCGACGGCTCGCAGCTCAACATCCAGCGCAAGGTGCAGCACGGTCCGAATGAAGATGAAGGCTACCTGATTTACCGGCACGAAGGCTCCCCTGCCGTGCCGGCGAGCTCGAGCGGCACGGCGGCGCCCGCGCCACCGCCGGCGTCCACTACCGCGCTCGCCCGCAGACCCGAACCGCCGCCGGACGCGCCCGCGCCAACGCAATATACCATCGCGCAAGGCACCCACATCCTGCTCAGCCTGACCAACCCCATCAGTACCAAGGATTCCAAGGACGGCGACCCCGTCTACCTGACCACCTCCATCCCCATCGCGCAGGATGGGCGCGTGGTGATCCCCAGAGGCAGTTATGTCCGGGCGACGGTGAGCAAGAGCAAAGCCGCCGGACGCGGCGCGAACAAGGGCGAACTCTACATCCGCTTCGATTCTCTCACCCTGCCCAATGGCGTGACGCGGGATTTTCACGCGCGCCTCACCTCGGCCGACACCCAGAACGGCAAGGTCGATTCCGATGAAGGCAAGATCAGCGGTACCGGGAAGAACACCAAGCCGGGCGAAGTGGGACGCGACGTGGGAATCGGGTCCATGGGGGGTGTGCTGATCGGGAGCGCTGCCGGTCATCCCATCACCGGCCTCGGAATCGGCGCCGCCGCCGGTGTAGCCGCGGTGCTGCTCGGCAAAAACAAGGACGTCGTCCTGCCACGCGGTACTTCGGTGGAAATGGTGCTCGATCGCGATCTTTTCTATACCCCCCAGGACCTGCGGCGTTGAGCGGGATGTTTTCGTCCCGATTTCACTGGGATTTCCAGCCCAATCGCCTCACCGGACTGCTGGCCGAAAAGCGGCGCGCGGGCGAACTCATTCTCGATCTCACGGAATCCAATCCGACCCGCGCTGGTCTCCACTATCCGCCGGGTTTAATGCACGCTTTCGACGATCCTCGCGCCCTCGATTACCAGCCCGCGCCGGCAGGTTCGCTGGATGCCCGGCAAGCCGTGGCGCGCACTCCCGACCTGGACCCTAGCCGCATCCTCCTCACCGCCAGCACCAGCGAAGCCTACGCCTATTTGTTCAAGCTCCTCGCCAATCCCGGCGATAACGTGCTCGTTCCGCGTCCATCCTACCCGCTCTTCGACTACCTGGCCGCCATGGAATCGATCGCCGTTCACCAATACCCGCTGGCGTATCACGGCGAATGGTCGATCGACTTCGACGGCCTGGAAGCGGCGCTCGACGGCCGCACCCGCGCCATCGTCGTCGTGCACCCGAACAACCCGACAGGGTCGTATTTGAAGAGCGCGGAACTCGACGCATTGGTCCGCCTGTGCCGCGATCGCGAACTGGCGCTCATCTCGGATGAAGTCTTCTTCGATTACGATTTCGCCCCCGATCCGCATCGCGCCGGTACCATCGCCGCCGTCAAGGATTGTCTCGCCTTTGCCATGACCGGGCTTTCTAAAATTGCCGGCCTGCCGCAGATGAAACTCGGCTGGATCGTAGTCAGCGGCCCGGAAAAACTGCGCCGCGAGGCATTCGAAAAGCTGGAGTGGATCGCCGATACGTACCTTTCCGTCGGCACGCCGGTGCAATGTGCCGCGGAATCGCTTTTGCAGGCGGGCGAGCAGGTGCAAATGCAGATCCGCGAGCGCTGCGCCACGCACCTTTCGCTGGCGCGTGAGGCGCTCGCCGGCTCTCCCGCCAACATCCTGAATGTCGAAGGCGGATGGTATATCACCGTGCAATTGCCGCGCGTGCGCGGCGAGGAGGAGTGGGCGCTGCAACTGCTGGCGCGCGAAAACCTCCTCGTGCAGCCGGGATTTTTTTACGATTTCGAGTCCGAAGCGTACCTCGTGCTGAGCCTGCTCACCGCGCCCGGAATTTTCCGCGAAGGAATCGCCCGCCTGCGGCGTCAGTTGGACGGCGCGTAATAGCCGCGTCGCCAGTAGGCGTGCAGCGGCGGCAATCCATGCGGCGGAATCACTTTGACCACCACCGGATGGTAGCGCCCGTCGTGCTGCTGGTCGGTCGGGATGTAGCCAAGCACGTAGCGATTGCGCAGTTCCACGCCGATTTTCGCGGCGATATCCGGCAACTCGCTGATTTCGGCCGGGAAATGCCGCCCGCCCGTCTGTTCGCAGAGCTCGCTCAGCAGGCTCGGGCCCATCGCTTCCTCGGGCGTCCGCGACCGGTTCGCGGCCGATTCGAATACGCCGATGGCATAAATCATCGTGTCGCTCTCGCGCACCAGGTTGCGAAGTTCGGTTTCCGTGTACCGGCTGGCGTTGTCGCCGCCATCCGAGATGATCAGCAGGGCCTTGCGATTCTTCTGCGACTTCTTCATCTCGTGCATCGCCAGAAAAACCGCGTCCAGCAGCGCGGTGCGTCCTTTCGACGGCGAAAACGTCAGTTCGTTCTGGATGTCCGCCACGCTGGTCCCCATCGGGGAAACCAGTCTCGGGGTGTCGCTGAATTCCACCAGAAAAAACTCGTCGTCTTTGTTCGCCGTTTTGAAAAACTCCGCCGCCGCCTGGCGCGATTCGCGCAGCTTGTTGCCCATACTGCCGCTGACATCGAAGACCAGGCCGACGGACACCGGTTCATCGTCCATGGAGAAATGCGTAATGGTCTGCTCCACCTTGTCGTCGAAGATTTTGAAGTGCTCTTTTTCGAGGCCCGTCACTGGCTGGTTGTAAGGATTGCAGACGGTCACCGGAATCAGCACCAGGTTCGTGTCGACACGGATATTGGCCTTCGGAGTTTTGTCCTCGATGGGCGCCGGTCTGGGGCGCGGCGTGATGGAAACTTGTGCGCACAGCACCGCGGGCGCCAGCAGGACCAGACAGCACGCCAGCACTTTGAGTTTCCGCCGCACCATCACCCGGTTCTCTTGCAGCCATTGTAGCAAGCGCGCGTCAAACAACCGCGAGCTTTCCCTTACGGACCGGTGGGCCAATCGTGCGAGGCCGGATGGCCAACCCTAAGTGTTGTGCGGAAATTCCCGCCGTCCAAAACTATCCGGCATTGGCTAATTTTGCCGCACGACATCAAGAACAGGTTTCCGCTTGCGGCATAATCTTGAAATGGACCAAGACACCCTCCGCGCCCTCCAGGCACCGCTCAAGGACCGCTATCGGGCCGAACCCGAAAGCGCCATCGTTACCCTGAAGGCCGAAGGCCGCATCGGGGAAGGCATCACGTGCAGCATCCGGACTGGCAAAGCGCTGGTGGAAGCGGGCTTGCACCCGGCGACCGGCGGACCGGGCACCTTCGCTTGCTCCGGCGATATGCTCCTCGAAGCGCTCGCCGCTTGCGCCGGAGTCACCCTGTCCGCGGTCGCCACGTCCCTCGGCGTCCAACTCCGCGGTGGAGTGGTGCGCGCCGAAGGCGACCTCGACTTTCGCGGCACCCTAGGCGTTTCCAAGGAAGCTCCCGTTGGCTTCCGCGAAATCCGCCTGCAATTCGATCTGGAGACCGATGCGCCCGCCGACCAGGTGGAAACCCTTCGCCGCCTTACCGAGCGCTATTGCGTGGTCTACCAGACCCTCCGCCAGCCCCCGCCGATCGCCGTGTCGCTGAAGCGCGCATAGCGCTTCTGCGAATTTGTACAATCAGGACGTATGCCCGACGAAACGCTCTCCTGCCCGGTCAACTTCGCCGCCAACGATGGCAGCGATGGCGACCACATCTTTGGCTTCAGCACTCGCGCGTTGCACGCCGGCCATCGTCCCGATGCCGAGACTGGATCGCGCGCCGTTCCGATCTATCAAACCACTTCCTACGTCTTCGAAGACACCGAGCACGCCGCCAATCTTTTTAACCTCCAGCGTTTCGGCAACATCTACACGCGCATCATGAACCCCACCACGGCGGTGTTCGAAGAGCGCGTGGCTGCCCTCGAACGCGGCGTGGGAGCGCTGGCAGTGGCCAGCGGGCAGGCGGCGCAGTTCATCGCCATCACCAACCTGCTGGGGCAGGGAGACGAGATCGTCGCTTCCAAGAACTTGTACGGCGGAACCTATACCCAGTTCGACGTCAGTTTCCGCCGCTTGGGCATCAACACCACGTTTGTCGATCCCGGCGATCCCGAAAACTTCCGCCGGGCCATCACCCCCCAAACCCGCGTGATTTACGGCGAAACCATCGGCAATCCGCTGCTGAGTGTGCTGGATATCGCGGCGGTGGCGGAAATTGCTCATGCGGCCAACCTGCCGCTGATGATCGACAATACCTTCGCATCGCCATATCTCTGCCGCCCGATCGAGCATGGCGCGGACATCGTGCTGCATTCGGCCACCAAGTTTATCGGCGGCCACGGCACCTCCATCGGAGGTGTGATTGTGGATAGCGGGCGCTTCCCATGGAATCGCGGCCCCTTCCCGCACATGCTGGAGCCCAGCAAGGGCTACCACGGCATCCGCTTTTACGAAACCTTCGGCGATTTTGCTTACATCATGAAGGCGCGGGTGGAAGGACTGCGGGATTACGGCCCGGCCGTGAGTCCGTTCAATTCGTTCCTGTTCCTGCAAGGTCTGGAGACCTTGAAACTGCGCATGGATTGCCATTCGCGGAACGCCCTCGCGGTCGCCGATTTTCTCGCCGGCCACGCGCGTGTCGGCTGGGTCAATTATCCTGGGCTCGCGTCCAGTCCTTATCGCGCGCTGGCTCAAAAATATCTGCCGCGCGGCGCCGGTGCCATCCTCAGCTTCGGCATCCGCGGCGGGCTGGAAGCTGGAAAGCGCTTCATCGAAAGCCTCAAGCTGTTCTCGCACCTGGCGAACGTCGGCGATGCCAAGAGCCTGGTGATTCATCCGGCCTCCACCACGCATCAGCAGTTGAGCGACGAAGAGAAAAAGCTGTGTGGCATTTCCGACGACATGATCCGGCTGTCGGTCGGCCTGGAGGAGATCGAGGATATCCTTTGGGATCTCGACCAGGCGCTCGCTAAGGCGGCCGGGGCATGACCGACGGCGTCAGCGGAAATTCCCCTGTAAACCAGGGCGGTTTTGCAACCTCAACCGCCGACCGCATCCGCATTCTGGAGCGCTACAAAAAAATTGCCATGGTCGGTTTGTCGTCGAATCCGTTTCGCCCCAGCCATTTCGCCGCGATCTATCTCCTGGCCCAAGGCTACGAGGTCACTCCCGTGAATCCGCGCGAGCCGGAAGTGCTGGGCCGGCGCTCCTATCCGTCGGTGATCGAAGTGCCCGGCCCTTTGGAGATCGTCGACATTTTCCGCGAGGCTGCGGCCGTCCCCGAAATCGTGGACCAGGCCATCGCGCGCGGCGCCAAGGTTATCTGGACACAGCTCGGCGTGATCCACGAAGCCGCGGCCGGGAAGGCCCGTCAGGCCGGCTTGGAAATCGTGATGGACCGCTGCATGAAAATCGAGCATGCGCGCTTTTTCGGAGGACTGAGCACCATCGGCCTCAATACCGGTGTCATCAGTTCCCATAAGCGGAGCCGCTCGTCGTTAACGTGATGGTGACCGCTCTCACACGCGCGGTCAGCCCCGCGATGAATCAATGCGAAATCGGATTCATCGAGCGCGAACCGATCGATATCGCTAAGGCCAACGAGCAGCATGGCAACTACCAGGCGCTGCTGGCCGAACTCGGCGCGCAGTTGATCTCTCTGCCCGCCGAGCCCGGCTACCCCGACTCCGTCTTTGTCGAAGACCCGGCGGTCGTCGTCGACGAAATCGCCGTCATGACGCGAATGGGCGCGTCATCGCGGCGCGGTGAATCGCCAAGCCTGGCGAGAGCGCTGTCGCACTACCGGCCGCTGCGCTGGCTGCGCGAGCCGGCCACCCTCGAAGGCGGCGACGTCATGCGCATCGGACGCGCTCTGTATGTCGGGCTGTCGCATCGCACCAACCGCGAGGGCATCGAGCAGCTGGCGAACGAACTGCGCCCGTTCGGCTATTCCGTCGTGGCAGTGCCGGTGCGAGGCGCGCTGCACTTGAAGTCCGCATGCTGCCCGCTGGGCGATGGCGTCATCCTGGCGAATCGCCAATGGCTCGATCCCGCGCCCATCCGCGAGTTCCGCATCCTGGACGTCGCGCCGGGCGAAGACCGCGCGGCCAACGTGCTAGCGCTTGGCGGATCGGTCGTCCTGCCGGCCTGCTTTCCGCGAACCGCGGAAATTCTCGATCGCGAAGGCTGGCGCGTGCGCCCGCTGGACGTGTCGGAGCTGATGAAGGCCGAAGCCGGAGTTACCTGCTGCAGCCTGATCTTCGAGAGCTCTACTGGTACACGTTCGCTTTCTTGAAATCTCCCGCCTTGATGTAAATCAGGGCCGCCGGGTCCACCGCCTTGCGCAGCGCCTCGGTAACCTGCTCGGGAGTAAGTGCCCGAACTTTCTGATCGAGCTCCGCATCGAACTGCATCGTCCGGCCCCACCGTTCATGGCTTGAGAGTAAGCCAACCAGCGAGCCATCCTGCGAGCGGCCCAAAACCCGCTCCTGAAGCCACGCCTTCTTCGCGGCAGCCAGTTCGTCGGCGGTGAACCCTTCCTTTTCCGTCTTGGCGAGCTCGTCCTTCATGCTCGATTCCACTTTGGGCGCATTCTGCGGATTGCTGATGGCGTACGCCAGGAATTCGCCGCCATCGTCCTTAATAGGCGCGCTGAAATTCGATTGGACTCCGTAGCTCAATCCCTCTTTGTTCCGGATACGATCGGGCAGCCGCGCCGCCAGACTCCCCCCGAGCATGTAATTGGCCATGATCATCGCCGGGTAGTCCGCATCCTCGTCGCTCATCCGCACGAGTTCCGCGGCAATGGACATAGCATTCTGCTTGTCGGGGGTTTCGATCTTCTGGTTCGAAGGCGCGATCTTATGGTATGGAGTCAAAATGCGGCCGTATTTCATGGAACTCTTCCAGTTGCCGAATAACTCTTCCGCCTCTTTCAGGATCGCGTCTTTATCGAACTGTCCTACGACGGTGAATTCCCCTTCGGAAACGCCGTAAAACTGCTGATAGAACTTGTGTACGTCGTCGAGCGTGACTTTCTTGAGATCTTCAATGTCCTCATCGGACGTGCCGGCGTAGCGGACATCGCCCCTCGGGTACATGCTGTTGATGGTGCGGCCGAGCGCCTGAACGGCCAGCGACTGCGGCTCGCTCTTCCCCGCTTCGATTCCGGTAATCGCCTGTTTGCGAACCTGCTCGAACTCGGCTTCCGGGAAGGACGGTTCCTTCAACACTTCCGCCGCCAGCTTTAATGCCGCCGCCAGGTTCTCTTCGGTGGTATGAATCTGAATGGTCGCGTTATTCACGCCGCCGGACACGCTAATCTGCGCTTTCAGGCGATCCATCTCGTCCTGAATTTGCTGCCTCGTCTTGGTCTTCGTGCCGCGCATCAACGTGGCGCCGGTCAGCTCCCCGACCGCCGTTTTGTTGAACAGCGACTTTTCATCCCCAAACCGCGCCACAAAACTGGCGATCACCGTGCCGCCGCGCGTCTTCTTGGGAAGCATCACCACTTTCACGCCGTCGGATAACTTGGCGCGCGTAATGCGGTTCTCGATGTTGGTGGGGGAGGGATCGAAGACTTCGCCCTCGGATACCGCGGCACCGCCCTTGAAATTCTTGAACGTCTCGGCATCGGTCGGCGTGGGTGGAATCTCCGCTCGATCGGGCGTCTTGGTGGGAATGAATTCGCCCAGGGTGCGGTTCGATTCCTTCAAATATGCCTTGGCAACCCGTTCCACATCCTCCGGAGTCACGGCCTTCAACCGGTCGCGCTCCAGGAACAGCATGCGCCAATCGCCTTCAGCGGCGTACTCGGTGAGATCGAGCGCGATCGATTGCGAATTGGTGAAGGCCAGATCGATGTTCTTTGCCATTCGCGTTTTCACGCGCTCGACCTCTTCCTTCGTGGGAGGTTCCTTGGCAAAATCCTCCACCGTCTTCAGGAGAATCTGTTTGGCCTCTTCCAGGTTCTGATCGGGACTCAATACCGCGTACGCCATGATGTCTCCGGCGTCGTGGCGTTCTTCGGTATCCATCCCGGCATTGACAGCCTTTTTATTGTCGACCAGTGCCTTGTAAAGCCGGCCGGAAGGCGTTTCGCCAAGCACGCCGGCAAGCACCTGCAAGGGAGCATCGTCGGGATGCATGCCGGCGGGAATGTGATACATCGCCATCAGGTACTGCACGTCGCCCACGCGCCGCAGGGTGACCGAGCGTTCACCGTCCTGCGTCGGCTCGACGGTGTAAGGCTGGTCGAGGACTCGCGTGGGACGCGGGATCGGGCCGAACAGCTCGTCAATCCAGGCCAGCGCTTTGGCCGCATCGAATTTTCCGGCCACCGTCAGGATCGCGTTGTCGGGCTGGTAATACTTGTGATAAAACGCGGCCAGCTTGTCGATCGGCACGTTCTCGATGTCCGCCTTATTGCCGATCGCAGGGTGTCCGTAAGCGTGCCAAAGGTATGCGGTTTCGAGCACCCTCTCCATGAGAACCCGCCCGGGGTTGTTCTCACCCATTTCGAACTCGTTGCGGACCACCGTCATTTCCTTGTCGAGGAACTGCTTCTCGATCCTGGTATTGACCATGCGGTCGGCTTCGAGTCCCAGCGCCCAATGCAGGTTGTCGTCGGTGGCATTGACCGTTTCGAAATAGTTCGTGCGATCCTCCCCCGTCTCGCCGTTGAAGTCGGCGCCGTGGTCGCTCAATTCCTTCTTGATCTCGGTGCGGGTCTTCGTCTGGATGAAATTCAGGTGCTCCAGCAGGTGCGCCATACCGGTTTCGCCGTACCCCTCGAAGCGCGAGCCCACCAGGTAGGTGATGTTCACCGTCACCTTGGGCTTGGAATCGTCGGGGAACAGCAGCACATGCAGTCCGTTGGGCAGCGAGTATTCGGTGATCCCCTCGACCGAGGTGATCTTCTTGACGCCGGATGGCAGGCTCTGAGAAAACGCCGCGGCGGCACACAATAAGGCCGAAATGGCCGTGAAGGATCGTACAGTACGACGCATATATACCTTTTTACGATGGATTGCTCGGATTATAGCAGGAGATATACCGATAGACGCGCGGGAGCGGCCTTCGTTTCGAGGGACTTGCGGTGCCTTTTACAGCCAGCCCTTTTGCCGCGCGATGCGCGCCGCTTCCACGCGATTGGCCGCGCCCAGCTTGCTGATTGCCTCCGAAAGATAATTCCGCACCGTGCCCTCGGTAAGATCCAGCCGTTGGGCGATTTCGGCGCTGGCGGCGCCTTCTCCGGCATATCGCAGTACCTGCCGCTCCCGGTCGGTGAGCGGGTCGGCTTCCGACCAGGCTTCGGCGGCTAATTCCGGGTCGACCACCCGTCCCCCGCTGCGAATTTTGCGGATCGCGTTGGCCAGCGTCGAGGCCGGCGCGTCCTTCAACAAATACCCCGAGACTCCCGCATCGAGCGCTCGCCTGAGGTACCCGGCACGCGCAAAAGTGGTGAGGATAATGACCTTTACCGGCAGCTTGCGCCGCTTGATTTCGGCCGCCAGCTCCAGCCCGGTAATCTCCGGCATTTCGATATCGGTGAGCAGCACGTCGGGCGGAGACGCCAGCACCATCTCGAGCGCTTCGCGCCCGTTCTGCGCCTGGCCGGCGATTTCGAAATCGCCCTCGGTGGCAAGCAACGCCGCCAGCGCGCCACGCACCATACCCTGGTCCTCGGCAATCGTCACGCGAATCTTCATACCGGCACCCGAATCCGCAATTGCGCGCCGTGCGAGCCATCGCGTTCGAGCGCGCCGCCGAGCGCTTCCACGCGCTCGCGCATGCCGCTCAGTCCGCTGCCCTCGTCCAGCGCGCCGCCGCGGCCGTTGTCGGCCACCACCATCTCGCAGAACCGTCCGACCTGGCGCATTGTCAGACGGCAAACCGTCGCGTGGGCATGGCGCACCACGTTCGTCACCGCCTCGCGCAGCGCCATGGCGAAAACCGTCTCCTGCGCCGGCGACAGCAGCGGCGGTTCTATCGATGTCTCCACCTGAATGCCCGCCGCTTCCAGCGCCTCCATCGCCACCTTCAATTCGCTGTCGAACCCCGCCGTTCGGTATCCGCGGACGGCGGCACGCACCTGCGCCAGCGCCTCCCTCGAAATCCGTTCCACGTCGCGGATTTCCTCCGCGGCCCGCGTCGGTTCGCTTTCCGCCAACCGCGACGCCAATTCGGATTTCAGCACGATCACCGAAAGCGTGTGGCCCAGCAAGTCGTGCAGGTCGCGCCCTATCCGTTCGCGCTCCGCCACCTTGGCGAGATGCTCGCTCTCCGCCTGTGCCGCCAGTAGCTTCCGCGTCAGCCGTCCGCGATGCGTCCACTGGATCACCACCGAACCGATCAGCGATGTAAAGACCATCGTCGGAATCCAAAACTCCGGCGGCAGATGAAACAGCCAGGATTCCAGGGCCGCGATAGCCACGATCAGGTACAACAACGGGAAGGCTTGCGATTGCTTGTCCAGTCCGGCGAGAGCCGATGCGGCAAACACGAAAAGCGTGGCCGCGCCGGGATTGAACGGCGCGAAAACCACCGCCAGCACCAGGAATCCGCCCACCACCCACAAGACCCGGTAGCCTCGGAGCCAGTAGCCCAGGAAGTACAACGGCACCGCCACCAGCGTGCCCGCCACCGTTGCGATTCGCGTTCCCGTCTTCAGGTGGAAAAGAAACGGGATCGCCAGGAAGTACGCCAGATACACCAGCCACACGTAGGCTGTCCAATCGATGTAATCCGGCAGAAGCCGGAGCCGCTTACCCTTGAGCATGGCCGTTCACCCGTACATTTTCACATGCTCGCGCGATGGAGCAATCCACGCAATGCCCGCGAACCGCAGGCCAAATCCATCCGCGCCTCCACGTGCGCGGCGATCGGCCCTTGCGCCGGCGCGCCCGGAATCGCCAGCGCGATTGGCCCGAAAATGGTACGAGGGCAGAAGCGGCGCGAACTGTTGCAACATCCTGGGCATCGCGTCGATAGGGATCCACCAGCCGCCCAGGTACGCCAGAGGCAGATAAATCATGTTGACCGTGCCCGGCGCCGAACTGGGCCCGGCGAAACTGCCTATTGCGAGCCCGATGGCGCCGAACCGAATCGCGCGGGCCGCCGGCGCGAAAAGCAGCGATACCACCATCGCACCGACCACCACCGGTACCGCCAGTTTTGCCGGCAGATAAGCGCCCGCGGGCATGGGGCTGGCGCGTTTCGCCTCCAGCCATCCCATTCTTCGCTCCACCGCTAATCCCGCGCCAAACGCATAGATCGCAGCACCCACCAAGTTGAAAGCGCCATACGGAGCCGGCAGGTATTTGCTCACCGAAATCGAACCCTGCGAAAACGACGCCGCCATCGCCAGCCTGGCGGCCTTGATGACATTGGTGTCCTGCACTTCGATGAGGCCGTCGGTCACCGTGTCGAACAGCGTCGGCATGGGTTCCTCCACGCGGTCCGCAGATTCGCTGTTCGCTCAACACTTCGGCTTTGGTGGTGGGCAGCGTCCGGTGCGCGCCGAATCCCGCCCTGGCGCGCGTCGCGGTCGCGCCGGAAACTCGCTTATGCAAAAGAACCGTCAGGATGGAATCGTAAGAGGCGCAAAATGGTGCTGGGTATCTCGTCGATGAAGATAGTCACCTTCTTCGCGGTTCCCTTGCGGAGCATATCCCGGCCTCCACGCCAAGCATAACTCAGCTCGGCCGGCATTGACATACAATCTGCCTATGGACCAACTCTTACACGGCCAGACCGCCATCGTCACCGGCGGGGCCACCGGAATCGGAGAAGCCATCGCCGCCCGCCTGGCCGCTTCCGGCGCCGCCGTCGCCATCGTCGACCTCGATCTGGAAGGCGCGGATCGCGTCGCCGCGGCGATCGGAGGCGGAGCTTTTGCCATCCGTGCCGACATCACCAAATCGGCCGAGGTGGAACGCGTGGTTTCGGAAGTGCTCGCCCGCACCGCTCGTATCGATATCCTGGTGAACGATGCCGGCATGGCCGGAAAGTCAGCGCCCATCTGGGAGCAAAGCAACGACGATTGGGACCGCAACGTCGCCCTCAATCTGACGGCAGTCTTCTACTTCTGCCGCGCCGTGGTGCCGCACATGCTTGGGCGCCGGTACGGCCGCATCGTCAACATCGCCTCCATTGCCGGCAAGGAAGGCAATCCGCGCATGATCGCCTATTCCGCCACCAAAGCCGGCGTCATCGGGCTGACGAAATCGCTCGGCAAGGAACTGGCCACCGATGGCATCTGCGTCAATGCCGTCGCGCCAGCGGTAGTGCGCACGCGCATTCTCGACCAGGTGACGCCCGAGCAGGTCCAGTATATGACCGACAAGATTCCCATGAAACGGACCGGCACTCCGCAGGAAATCGCCGCTGTTGTCCACTTCCTGTGCAGCCCCGAATGCTCCTTCGTCACCGCCCAATGCTACGATGCGAGCGGCGGCCGCGCGACGTATTGACCGGCCCTCGGACTTTCCGCGCGGCGAAGAAGTTATGCCGAGGCCGGATCCTTGACCCGTACCTGCGCGCTCTCGGCACCGGTTCGAATGCCTTTTTCCAGTTTCTTCGAAAGGAACAAACTCGCCAGCACGAACCCGATGAACAGGAAATAGCCCGGCAGAATCTTGGAGCTTTCCGTCGGGATCACCAGGTCCGCGCCCGTCTGCTTGAGCAAGCCCATGGTGTTCCCGATCAGCCCGTTGAACGCCACATACGCCATGAAGATCGCCAGCGCCATCACGTCCGCCATGGACCATTTCGAGGATTCCAGCGCAAAGAATTTCACCAGCCAGTTTCTTCGCAGCAGCGATGGCCGGAACAAACAGAAGGAGAGCGTCGAGATCTTGATGGCCGGGAACACCACGCTGAACATCAGCACCAGCACGCCCACGAACCACATATCCGGCCGCCCCATGGTCACCAGCGTGCGAAACACTTCCAGAACGCTCTTGCTCTGGAAATACAGCACCTGCTCGCCGAACGTCACCGGCTGCCCGAGGAACGTGAAACTCAAACGCGAAATCTTGGCCTCCACTTCGAGCATGGGCGTGAAGATTCCGCCCGCCAGCAGCACCAGGCAAAACAGCAGCAGCACCATGATCGCGCCTCGCCCCAGCATCGGCCGCCCGATTATCAGCAGCAGGAACGCCACCAGGCTGGCGGCCAGCGCTGTGAGGTAATAGTAGTCGATGCGGTCTTCCGCGTCGCGGATTTCCGCCCCCAGGGATTCCTGGCAGGCGGTGGCGTCCGCGCACCCGTGCTCTTTCAGGATGTAATCGTAGTACCGCGTATCGACCTTGCCGAACGTGGTCTTCGCGGCGTCGTCCAACACGCCTTTGGCATATTTCCGTAGCGCGGCTTCGTTCTCGGGCTTCTCGAGCTCCGCCATCACCACGTCGGTGTACTCGGGAACGTGCGGCTTGAGCGCGTTCACCATCATGTTGGCCATCATGGCGCCGGCGCCCCCGAACAATCCGCCGCCGGCCTTGGCCTGCGGATTGGGCGCGGTCATCTTCGCTTTCACCTGGTCGAGCAGTTCGTAGAGCGATCGTTCCACGGTCGGCCGCAGATCTTTGGCCGCCGATTTCAAATTGAGCGCGTCCACCTTGGCGTTCAGGATGGGAACCAGCTTCGCCATCCAATGGTCGATATTCAGCAGGTCGTAGCGCGCGTGGCTGATCTCGGCGAGTTCGGTGCGGAGCACGCGCCGCTTTTTGAGGCCGTCGATCGTCGCCCACGTGCCCGCCGCAGCCACCGCCAGCAGGAGCACGGAGGCAATCCACCGGATATCGATCTTCGCGCGCATAAAGGTCCTGTAACGATGACGGACGGCAATGGAGATGATTATAAGCTTTTCGCCGCCGTCCTACTTTAGCGTATACGTCGCCCGGTTGGCCGCAGGATGCTCGACGCTGAAAGAGACATTCCCGCGCCGGTCGGAAGCCAGGTGATCGTCCGGCAGCGGCGTGGTTTGCTCGACCGAAAGCACCATGCCGGTCAACCGTACCGTGCGTTTCCAGCCACTGCCGAGGAATTCCAGGCTATCGCCCACGGCGTGTACGTCCACCGGACTCTGGGCCGCAAAGACTCCCTGGGGTGGCAGGAAATTCAAATTGGTGTCCTTCCAGTTCAGCTCCATCCACCGCCCGCCATCCTGAGAGGAGAAAATAGCCCGCACTTTCTGCGTTTCCAGAACCCACTCCGGCGATCCATCGCCATCCAGGTCGGCCGACCATGCCACGGTGCGGCCGCGCGGCACCAGCACCACCCGCATGGGCAGATCCTGCGCCGCCCCGCCGCCCACTTTCAGGTTCCAATCGCGCAGGCCCTCGACGCCCTCCTTGGCAAAAATGCGCAACCGAGCCAGCCGCTCGGCAACGGCACCTACCGCGATATCGGCCTTGGCAGGGAAGAAATCGAGCCCGTCGCCGGACGCGGTCAGCGTGTAATCCTGGATACCCGGCCAGTTGTTGCGAATCGATAGCTCGAGGTCGCTGCCCGCCTTCGGTTCGATGGGCGCGATGGGCGGGTCGGGCGCCAGTTCCGCCTCCGTGCCGAAGTGAAGCTGAATGGCTTGCATCAACCGGATGGAGACCGGCCGGAACATTTGCAAGTGCGCGCGCCCCAGCGGAACGCCGTCCGCCTCCAGGGCCAGATCGGCGTATTCGCCGTGCAAGGCCTCGGGCGGCGTACCGATTTCATAATCGATCTCATTCGGCGACTTCGGAATGGGCACGGCCGTGAATCCCGACGGCAGCAGCATGCGCGAACGCGTCGCCACTTCAGCGGAGGAGTACGCCGTGGATACCACGTTCTTCTGCCCGATGATCAGCCGGTGCGCCTCGTTGAAAAAGGCCGACGTCTCCGGCTCTTCCATCGCAATTCCGACGCGGACCCGATTGCCCGGCCCGGGGTTCGCCGGGATCGCAAAACGCGCCCGCAGCGTTTTATCGTCCCAATCGAACTCCGTCGGCTTGCCCAAAGCCAGGTACGGACCCACCGGCTTTCGCGCCAGTTGCAGGATCATCTCGCCGCCCACGGGCGCGGCAAACTCCATGGCCAGAATTCCATTCTCGAACTCGATGGTGAGCAACTCGGCGGTAGCATACACGATCCGCTCCGCCTCGGCGAATTGCGTGCATTCGTGGCACAGACCCACCGGTCCAAGGGAAACGTCGAGCGGCAGCCACAGCGATTCCCCCGAAGGCACGGTTATTTCCGGAATCACGAGGGTGCGCCTCGAGATCGGCTCGAACACCCGCAGTTCGTCGTGAAAAGGCGCCTTGCCGCGATTCGTGAGGCTGACGGCGCTGACTCCCGGCGAAGTCAGTTCGCTTGCCGTTACGCCGTCGGGAAACTTGCCCGCGGCGGGTTTGGGTATTGGGACGGAGTGTAGTTCGCTGCGCCGCGGTCCCCATTTGCGCAACAGCGCGGCGTTCCGGCGAAGCGGAACCGCCGTGGGACGCTCATCGCCGCTGAGCCCGACCGCGCCCGGCCGCAGCAGCGTCGCCGGGTCGGCCGCCCACCCCGCGGGGTACAACGCATCTTCCACGTGCGTCCACAATACGGCGCT
>Ga0335073_10000757_pt1 | contig 42221 bp, 44 predicted proteins | sample Lox_Sample_22_FD_207093 | JGI IMG/M metagenome (GOLD analysis project Ga0335073, IMG submission 207093) | Soil microbial communities from Loxahatchee National Wildlife Refuge, Florida, United States - Lox_Sample_2.2 | ecosystem: Environmental > Terrestrial > Soil > Wetlands | place: USA...
AGGTGAAAGCGCAGGCTCGGAAGGTTGCGTGAAAAAGTCGGATCAGGAGTGTTCGGAGCAGCGCGAGGACAAACAAGGAAGCCCCCAGCGGCTAAAGCCGCGCTGATTCAGGCTAGTTGATGGCACGGCTGAAGCCGTGCCCTGACGAAAAAACGTGGGTCCTCATACATGCTCTCTAGACCGATGTGCTTGGTGCCATTTGCGTACGGCCTGAAGCTGCCTCCTAAGAATACTTTTTACGCAAATAATGCTGCGAGTCCTGACGCTTTGCGCAGCCATGGCTAAGAAAATGCGTTCGCGGGGGATTGCGAGTGAAATGCGCAGCGATCTGGGTGTGCGGGTATTGGGGCGGCTGAAGGAACAGCATTGGGCGGCGCCGGGGCAACGCATCGGCGTTGCGGTTTCAGGCGGGGCAGATTCCGTGGCGCTGCTGCGGTTGTTGCTAGGATTGCGTGAAAAGTTGGGGGTGGTTTTGTCGGTGGTGCACTTCAACCACAAGCTACGTGGGCGCGCGTCGGATGGGGACGAGAAATTCGTCGCGAAGCTGGCGGCGCGGCACGATTTAGCATGGTTCGTCGAACGCGAGGACATTGCGCACAAATCCAAACGCGAACGCGCCAATCTGGAAGACGCGGCGCGGCGAGCGCGCTATGCGTTCTTTGAGCGCCTGGTGAGCGAACGGCGGGTCGACAAAATTGCGGTGGCGCACACGGCCGACGATCAGGCGGAAACGGTGCTGGCGCATATCTTTCGCGGCACCGGCCTGGCGGGACTGGCGGGCATTCATCCGGAAGTGGGCTGCGTGTTCCGTCCGTTGCTGGCTTTTCGTCGCGCCGAACTACGAACGTATTTGCGTGGGCAGCGACAAGGGTGGCGGGAAGACGCGAGTAATCGCGACACCAAACGAACGCGGGCACGCATTCGTCTAAAGCTTGTGCCGCTTTTGGAAAAACAATTCCAGCCTGCGGTGGTGGAGCATCTATGTCAACTGGCCGATCTTGCGCGCGAGGATAATGCCTGGCTAGAAAGTTCGGCGGAGCTGCGAATGTTTCTGAACGCGAAGGAAACGCAAGGCGAGTGGCGGGTGGCTCTGCGGGATCTTCTGGCTGGACACGGCGCGGCGGAGCCGGGGGAAAATGTGGATGCGCTGTGGTCGCGGAACGCGCCTCAGGCGATCAGCAAGAGATTGATCCGGCTTCTGGTGAAAAGAGTGAAGCCCCATTCCGGGCAGCTGAGTTCCGTTCACGTGGATGCGGTGCTGCGCCTGGCGGAGCAGGCGGACAGCGGCAAAACTCTGCCGCTTCCGGGTGGAGTGGAAGTGCGGCGGGAGCGAGAGTCGTTGATTTTTCGGGCGGCAGGCAAGCGGGAATCGATGCCCAAGGCGTTTCGTCGTACAGTAGAACTGGGGGTAGAGATCACCGATGTGTCATTGTTGGAACAATCTCATTACCTGCGCTTTAGGGTGATTGACTGGCCTCGGGAAGGGCGAGAGACTAATAGGATAGGGGCGGTTTTAGACCGTGAGCGGATTTGTCTCCCCCTCGTGGTGCGATCATGGCAACCAGGTGACCAAATGCAGCCCGTAGGCCATCAGAAGCGGCACAAATTGGCGCGTTTGCTCAGCGAACAGGGCATAAGCCGTTGGGCCAAGGGAAGCTGGCCGGTTTTGGTTTGCGGCGAAGAGATTGTGTGGGCCAGAGGATTGCCGGTGGCGGCGGGATTTGCGGCCGGGGATACAACGCGGAAAGCGGTTGTAATCACGGAGGTTGCGCCCAGGTAACTATGGCCAAAGCGAGCACACTCTCCGCAGCCCGGATTGCCAATCGGGTAAAGGCGCTGGGGCGGCAGATTACGCGGGATGCGCGAGGCCGCAGGCTGGATATTGTGGTGACCATGGACCGGTCGTTTATGTTCGCGGCCGACTTGATCCGGGCGATAGAGGCGCCGGTGGTAGTGCATTTTGTGCGCGAAGACATTCGGGATATCGATCTGGGAGGCCATCGGCGACGCGAAGTATTCTTCGCGAACCGGTCGGCCACGACAGCAGCGCCAGACCAGGCGGAGTTGAAAGGGCGGGATGTGCTGCTGGTGGATAGTGTTCTGGACAGCGGAGTTACGCAGGATTTTTTGCTGCGCCGCCTGGGGGAGAGCAAGCCACGTTCGTTGCGATTGGCGGTCCTTTTGGATAAGACTTCCCGGAGGCGGGTGCCGTTGGAACCCGATTACTTTGGCTTTCGGACCGCATCTAATCTATTGTGGTCTGGGTACGGGCTAGCGGCCCCCAACGGCACAGGGCGCAACATCAGGAATTTGGTGGCAGGTTCTTCCTCCAACGGGGCAAGCAGATCCAAGGCGGTTAAGAAAAAAGCAGGTAGAGCGCACAGGGGCGCTAAGATTTCGTAGGTCGGTTCTCGGGGAAAAGTAGTTGGGTAAATTGAGAGGTTAATGTGAATTCCAGTTCTACGGCAAAAACAATTCTGTTCTGGATCTCCATCGTCTTTCTGGGCGTGATGCTCTGGAAGCTAGTGTCCAGCAATGGCCAGGCGGCGCGCGAAGAAAACCCAAGCTACAGCCTGTTCATGGCGCAAGTGGATAAGGGTGACGTGAAGGAAGTCACCATGTACCTCTCTCCGAACAGCTACGAGTTGCAAGGCGAATACACGAGCCCCGCAAACCGCAAGTTTCACGTAACCATTCCGAAGGAAAATGCGCCGGAGATAACCAAGGAGTTGAAAGATAAAGCGGTTGCGCTGAACGTGAAAGAAGTGCGCAGCGGCGATTGGGTGCTGATTCTTTTGAACGCGCTGCCGCTGTTGCTGCTGGCCGGCTTTGTGTTTTTCCTAATGCGCCAGATGCAAGCGGGTGGAAACAAGGCGCTGAGCTTCGGAAAGTCTCGGGCGCGGTTGCTTTCGGCGCAACAGAAGAAGGCTACTTTTAAGGATGTGGCGGGCAGCGATGAGGCGAAAGAAGAGCTGCAGGAAATCATCGAGTTCCTGAAGGACCCGCAGAAATTCCAGAAATTGGGCGGGCGCATTCCCAAGGGCGTGCTGCTGGTGGGACCTCCGGGCACGGGCAAGACGTTGTTGGCGCGAGCGATCGCCGGTGAAGCAAATGTACCGTTCTTTTCGATTTCCGGTTCGGACTTCGTGGAAATGTTTGTGGGGGTTGGTGCGAGCCGGGTGCGCGATTTGTTCGAGCAGGGTAAGAAGAATGCGCCGTGCATCATCTTTATTGATGAAATCGACGCGGTAGGCCGTCACCGTGGAGCGGGTTTGGGCGGAGGACACGACGAGCGCGAACAGACCTTGAACGCGTTGCTGGTGGAAATGGACGGGTTTGAGTCCAATGAAGGCGTCATTCTGATTGCCGCGACCAACCGACCCGATGTGCTGGACCCGGCGCTGCTACGGCCCGGGCGGTTCGATCGTCGCGTGGTTGTGGCCCGTCCGGACGTAAAGGGCCGCGAAGAAATTCTCCGCGTGCACACACGCAAGGTCCCTTTGTCTGACGATGTGGATCTTTCGATTATTGCTCGTGGCACACCGGGCTTTTCCGGGGCGGACCTGGCGAACCTGGTGAACGAAGCCGCGCTATGGGCCGCCCGGCAAAACCGGAAGTTCGTCACGATGGCGGACTTCGAAATGTCGAAGGACAAAGTGCTGATGGGCGTGGAACGCAAGTCGATGATTCTGTCCGACGAGGAGAAGAAGAACACCGCCTATCACGAAGCGGGACACGCACTGATCGCGGCGATGACGCCGGGAGCGGATCCTGTTCACAAAGTGACCATTATTCCGCGTGGCATGGCGCTGGGCTTGACCATGCAATTGCCGGAAGCGGACAAGCACACGTACACGAAGGAATATCTGGAAGGGATGCTGGCGGTGCTGATGGGCGGCCGCACGGCAGAAGAGATTTTCCTGGGCCACATCACTACGGGCGCTGGAAATGACATTGAACGCGCCACGGACATTGCGCGCAACATGGTTTGTGAATGGGGCATGAGTGAATTGGGCCCATTGGCATTCGGCAAGAAAGAGGAAGCAATCTTCCTGGGCCGCGAAATCGCACAGCACCGCGACTTCAGCGAAGATACCGCGCTGCAGATCGACAAGGAAGTGAAGCGCATCGTGAGCGGAGCGTATGAGAAGGCACAGAGCATCGTGCAATCGAATCGCGACACGCTGGAGCGCATCGCGCTGGCGTTGTTGGAGCGCGAAGTGCTCGACGCAAACGAAGTGAAGATGCTGATGGAAGGTAAGACGCTGCCGGAAAAGCCGCGCACGCCTCCGCCGCCACCGCCGCAGGGCGCGCCGACGACGGATCCCAAGGTGGTTCGTCCGGAGTTGCGGCCGGCTCCTGGATTTACGCGGGGAGATTCGCCGGCGAAGGCGTGAAGAGCAATCAGTAATCGGTAATCAGTTTTCCGTTGGAACAAAGGCGCGAAAAATCGCGCCTTTTGTTTTTTGCGCATCTACCGCTAGTCGTATGCGGGAGTTCTGCCCAGCCCTGCCAGCATGCCCGGACCGCTCATTGTGACGGGCTTCTGGCGCTCGATTTAAGTTCGGCTACTTATTGCTGGAAATCTGCGATGTTACTAGTACGCCGCGCGTGGTAATATCCGCCGCCATGGCTATACCGGAAGAGTTGAGGGACGGTCGGACGGATTTGGTGTTTGAGTATTTGGCGGAGGGGCACGCGGCGAATTCGACGGATGAAGGCGGCGTGTCACTGTTGCAGTGGTGCGCCTATTACGGGGATGTGAGTGCGATGAAGTTTCTGATGTCGAAGGGCGCGGCACTTGAATCGCTGGGAGACAATCTGGATTTGAATGGGGCGGCGTTTCATGGACATTGGCGGCTGTGCCAATTTCTGCTGGAGCAGGGCGCCGACGCGAACCATCCGTCGCCGGACACGGGGGAAACACCATTGCATGCCGCGCTGTGCACCACCCAACGGCTGGCGCACAATCTGGTGCTGCGAGTGCTGCTGGCTCATGGCGCCCACCCGAATCGCAAAACGAAGCACAATGTGGAAACGGGAGGGTTCATGCGCGATTGCCGAACGAAGGGCGAAACGCCACTGCACCGGGCTGCCGCGTTCGGAGACGAAGAAGCGATTCAGTTGCTACTGGAAGCGGGAGCGCAAATCGACGCAAAAGACATGAATGGAGAGACGCCTCTGTCCTGGGGGAGCTGGTATGCCCGACCAGCTTCGATCCTACGTAAGCTTTGTCACGGGGAACACCGGATTCACCCGCAGCATGCCGGGATGCAAGCGAATTTGCTGGGTAAACCACATTTTGTGAGAAAGGGGTAAAATGGAGCCATGGGACGCAAAGACGGCGAAAATTTGAATGTGATTTGCCCCTGCTGCCAGGCCAAGCTGGTGATCGATCCGATCTTCGGCGCGGTGCTGTCGCATGAGGCTCACGTGAAGCCCGGACCGGATGTGGATCTGACGAAGGCGGGCGACATTCTGGAGAATCAGAAGAAGCAACGCGAGGACAAGTTCGCGGATTCGTTCTTCCAGGAGACGCATAAGGAAGACATCCTGGCGAAGAAGTTCGAAGAAGCGATGAAGAAGGCGAAAGACGCGCCGGCCGGGAAGCCTATTCGCGATTTCGACTTGGATTAGGGCTTTCGTTTCCCTTTCGACAAATGCACAAGAGAGATTCCTTGCTCCGAAGACTGCGCTCGGAATGACGGACTTTTTTGTTTGGAGCCCAGGCCCGGTTCACAAATCGGCACTGCAGTAGTTGGCAACTCAAGAGCACAGGCAGGAGTGCCTGTGCCACTTCGGAGGCGGATTATCGGTTTGCGGCGGGGCACGCTAAACTGCTGTGCACATGTACCGCCGCAAACGCTTCCTTTTAAAGCTGGCTTCACGCACGCTTGCGCTGGGTGAGCGCACGCTCGTCATGGGCGTTCTGAACATTACGCCTGACAGCTTCTCGGACGGAGGCAAGTTTTTTGCCGTAAAGAAAGCAGTGCAAGCCGCATTGCGGATGCAAGAGGCGGGGGCGGACATTTTGGATATTGGGGCGGAGTCCACGCGTCCCGGTTCGGTTGGCATTTCCGCGGCGAAGGAGTTGGCGCGGCTGTTGCCGGTTCTGCAGGAACTGCGCGGGCGGCTGAAAATTCCGATTTCGCTGGACACGCAAAAGTCTGCTGTCGCGGAACTGGCGATTGGCGCTGGGGTCGAAATACTGAACGACATTTCGGGGTTGAAGAACGACCCGCGCTTGGCGGAGGTTGCGGCGCGGCACAAAGTCCCCATTGTGCTGATGCATATGCGCGGAACTCCTCGCACGATGCAGAAAGGCCCCTTCGCCAAGAATGTGGTTCGGGATGTGACAGGCGGCTTGCGCCGTTCTGCGGCGCTTGCGCGGCGGGCCGGGGTGCGGCATTCGCAAATTATTCTCGATCCGGGGATTGGCTTCGGGAAATCGCATGCGCAAAATTACGAACTGCTGGCACGTTTAGCGGAACTGGCCAAACTGGGTTATCCGCTGCTGATTGGCTCTTCGCGCAAGGGATTCCTGGGGGCCACGCTGGCTCGCGGTGGTAAGCCCTTGCCGGCGAGTGAACGGATGTGGGGTACCGCGGCGACCGTTGCCGCGAGCGTTCTGAATGGTGCGCACATTGTTCGCGTACATGATGTGGAGGAAATGGCGCAAGTGGCGCGGGTTGTGGATGCGGTTCGCGACGCCTAGCGGGCTGCATGAAGCAGGGAGAGTAGATTGTGCTGGGTGTGAACTCTAAACCCGCACCCTCGAAAACCAAAGGGTGCGGCACCCAAAGGAGTAAGCGGGACAGCAGGTAAGAGAGATTCCTCACTCCGCGGACTCCGTTCGGAATGACGGACGCAGGTTTGCCGCGGTATCCATGCAACGCAATTACATTGGGCGGAGGCCGCGATCACGGATATCGCGGATGGATTCCTGGCGGAGCATGAACACGCGGATGAGGATCAATATGCCGATCACTATGCCGCCAATCAGAGAAACAATGCAACGGCTAGTTACGGCGGTAAGGGCTTTGGCCGAGCCGCCTCCGATGGCGACCTGGATTTTGTCCCCGGAAATTTCTGACGGTCCCTGGCAGGCCACGTTATAGGTGCCATTCTTGTTCACTTCAAAATCGAGGATGGACACGCCGACATTCATTCCGTAGGTGTACATCGCAGTTCCCAATCTAGGATTCGTCTGATTCCCTTCCCCGACTGCGTTATGGACATCGCAGTGGATCTGGGCCAAAGGTTGCAGATCTACGTTCTTCGACGCCCTGGAGGTGGCGCGTTCGACAAAAATTGTGTAAGTTTCGCGATTGCTCAAATCCAGATTGAGCTCGCCGGGCACATCCATGCGCACCATATTTTCGCGAATTTGCGGGACGCCGGTGTGCAGGAAGTAGAGCGCCAATCCAATCGCAAGGGCAAGGGGTAAAAGAGACAAAAGGTAATACCACGCATCTGGCCGAACTTGTTCGGTTCCCACAGGCATATTGGTCATAGTTTTCTCTTAGCCAGAGCATATCTCTGTCGGAGCAAATTTCAATCCCTTTCCGTGCTGCGCTATAATTCGCACGCAACTGCAAACCGCTTATCGTATCGAGGAATTCTCCGAATGTGCGTCCGCCTATTTTGTTTCTACAGCTTCGTGTTTTGTTTGGGTTCAATACTTCCGGCGCAATTGCCCCCGGTGAACACCGATCCGCTGCGAGCGACGCAGGCGATCCAGGGAACGGGGGCGTGTTCGGCTACGGAGCCGTCTTCTTGCGCGCAGGCGGCTGCGAAAATCACGCCGGTGGTGATGGGGGAATCGCCGTTGGAAGACAACCTGCGGCGGCTTACGGACGACGTTGGTGGCAGGGTGACGGGCTCGCCGGAAATGGCCAAGGCAGTGGAATGGGCGGAGACGGCATTTCGCGCGGCGGGCGTGGAGGTGCACACCGAAAGCTATACGCTGCCTCATGCGTGGAGTGAAGGGGCGACGCAGCTTGAGGTGATGGGGCCGGTGACGTTTCCGGTTTCGTTGGTTTCGGTGGGGCTTTCGCCCGCGACGCCCGCGGGAGGCATCGAGGCACCGCTTGTTTTTATTGGCACGGGCACGGAAGCGGATTTCGCGCGTGCGGGTGGGTCGCTGAAAGGTGCGATTCTGCTGGTGCATACCGAAGTGAGTTATACGTGGGAGGATCTGTTTCGCGAGTACGATATCCCGCCGCCGATTATCGACCGAGCCGTTAAGGCTGGCGCCGCCGCAATTCTGTGGACGGGGGAGCGCGAGCGCAAACTGCTGTATCGACACACCAATTCTTCGGACGGGCGGCTGGAGGCTCTTCCCCAAGCGATTCTAGCGCGCGAAGATGGCCTGCGGCTGGAACGGACAGCAGCAGCGAATCCGGGCAAGGTGCGGTTACGGTTGACCATGCCGAACCAGATTAGCGGACCGGTGGAACAGCAAAACGTAGTGGGGGAAATTCGCGGCTATGAGAAGCCGGATGAAATTGTGGTGCTGGGCGCTCACCTGGATTCCTGGGAACTGGGCACCGGGGCGCTGGACAACGGTTGCAACGCGGCAATGGTGATCGAAGCGGCCCGCGCGATTAAAGCCAGCGGCTTGTTACCTCGACGCACTATCCGATTCATTCTTTTTTCCGGCGAAGAACAAGGGCTGCTGGGTTCGTGGGCGTACGTGCGGGCGCATCGCGCGGGACTGGACAAGTACCGCGGCGTGGTGATCTTCGATTCCGGCGTTGGCCGCGTGACCGGCTATTCGTTAGGTGGGCGACGGGATCTGGAAGCGCCGGTCGCGGAGATTCTGAAGCCGTTTACCGGCTGGGGCGTGGATCACTCGACGCTGGACGCGCAGACGGGAACCGATCATCTGGATTTTCTGCTGGAGGGTGTTCCGACATTGGTGGCGAATCAGGAAGTGGCGAATTACCTGCAGAATTACCACGCCGCGTCCGATACGTTCGACAAAGTGGATATTCGCGAATTGAAGCTGAATACGGTGCTTGCGGCGGTTACGGCGTGGGGCATCGCGGATCGGGCCGAGCCCATCGGCAAGCGGCAATCGCGCGCGGAGTTGGAAGGGTTGATGAAGGAAACGGGGTTGGATAAGGAATTACACAATTTGGATATGTGGAACGATTTTGAGTCGGGGGCGCGCGGACGGCAGCCTTGATTTCGGCGTGACGGCGGGTGGCCGGGATGATGTGGCGCAGCTACGGCGCTCGTCTGCGGCAGCCAGAATGTATAGCTTCTGCTACAGCCAGTGGTCCTGGGAGAAAAAGACTACACGAACGCGGCACAGGCAAAAGCCTGTGTTACAGGTTAGGGCTATACTGGTTGTGTGACGCAAAATCGCAAATCGGGCGCAAATTCCCTGCCGGTTGTTCCTGTTGAAAGCGCAAAAATTCTGAGTATCGACTACGGGCGGCGAAAAATGGGGCTAGCCCTGGCCGATTCCGCGGCGCGGGTCGCCGAACCTTACACGACGCTGGAACGCATCAATCGCAATGAAGATATGAGACGCCTGCGGGAATTTGCACGCGATCATCATGTCAAACAGATCGTGGTTGGGTATCCACTGCGACTGGATGGCACAGCCGGGGAAATGGCAGACGAAGCGCGGCGGTTCGCGGAACGAGTGCGCAAACAGCTGGGCTTGCCGGTGGAGCTGGTGGATGAACGCTTAACCAGTTGGGAAGCGCAGCGGATTCTGGAAGAAGAAATGGGGCGGCGCATCACGCATGTGGAAACGCACGATGGACGGCAAAAGTCTACCCGTGTCACTGACGGCAAATACACGGTCGACGCCGTTGCCGCGATGGTAATTTTGCGGGAATATCTGAGTCATACCCCCAAGCCCAAGGAGTCTGCTTAGCGTGAAGGCGTTGCTCACCGTTCTGCTGTTGCTTGTACTCGTGGTAGCCGCAGTGGCGGGGTACGTTTGGGTGGCGATTGAAAAGCCGTATGGTCAAGTTCCGGCGGAAGGGGTATTTGTAGAGATTCCCCATGGAGTTTCGCAACGCACAGTTTCCCGGTTGTTGGCCAGTCAGGGTATCGTGCGCAGCGCCGCGGCGTTCGAGCTGTATGCGAGGCGGCATCCGCGGCGTTCCTTGCAAGCGGGTGAATACTTCTTCGATCACGCGATGAGCGGCAAAGAGGTCTACTGGAAGATTGCCAACGGCGAAGTGTACGTGCAGCCTTTCACGGTGAAAGAAGGCGACACCATCTACGACATCGCGCACAATCTGGAGACCGCGAAGTACATGATGGCGGACGAATTCGTGAAGGCCGCGCAGGATGCGTCGCAAGTTAAGGATTTGGCTCCCGGCGCAAAAACGCTGGAGGGATTCTTATACCCGGCGACTTATAATTTGCCGCGGCACGCTTCGGGGGGCGACTTGACCACGATGATGGTGCGTAAGTTTCGCGAAGCCATGCAGCAGATCGCGCCGGAGCGGCTGGATCCGCAAACACCGGGTACGTCTCTTCTGTCGGTGATTACGCTGGCGTCGATTGTGGAAGCGGAGACGCCGAAGCCGGAAGAGCGGCCGCTGGTTGCGGGGGTGTATACGAATCGTTTGCGCAAAGACATGTTGCTGCAATGCGATCCCACGGTGATTTACGCGCTCAGAGCCGCTGACAAGTACAAACCGCCGCTGCTGCTGAAAGATTTGGCCTACGCTTCGCCGTACAACACCTACGTGCACGCCGGGTTGCCACCGGGGCCGATCGGCAATCCAGGGGAAACTTCGATTCGGGCGGCGCTTTCGCCGGCACCCACGGATTATTTATATTTTGTGGCGAACACCCAAGGGGGCCATTTTTTTGCGGCCACACTGGCGGAACACAACCAAAATGTGGCCAAATATCACCGTCTGTTGAATGGCGAAGCCGCCGACCCACCGGTGCCCGAGACGCCTCACACTCGCAGCGCTGGCGCGGCTCACAAAGGCAAACGATGACCGACGGTTCGAATAGCAAAAAAGCAATGATTCTGGAAGCGGCGCGACAGCTGGGGCACCAAAAATGGAGCACTGCCGAAATCGACCAACTGCGCCGCAAATTGATCGCGGATCATGGCGAAGTGGGCAAATCCAGCAACGACTACATTTCCGATGTGCTGCAAGCCATGGGCTGGAAAGTGCAACTGAGCGAGCGCGAAGAAGCGGAAGAACGGTTCGAGGAAGAGTTCGAAGACATTCTGCATTTCAAAACGCTGCAGGACGCGCAAGTGAGCTTAACGCGGCTGGATGAACTGCTACGGCGTTTCCAGACCCACGGAGAGAAGGCAGCGATGGAACGGGTGATGGAGATTGCGAGGCTGGGCAAGCGGCGGGCGGAAATGATTTCGCACAACCGCAAGGTAGAGGCGCAAAAACGGGAGGAAAAAAGAGAAATCGCGGAGTGGTTCCGCATCTGGCTGGAAACACCTGACGCTTTTTTCAATTGGCTGGAAGTGCGCAAAGCTTCCCCGGAGTTTCGCCAGAAATTCGGGGATATCGACGTGGAGCCCGACGAAGAATAATCATGGATTCTGAAAACGCCGCTCCCGATCTTCCGCCGTATTCGCTGGACGTGCAGGCCATGGACCTGGGCCCGGGCGTGAAGGCGGTGGGGCTGGAACTGATCGAGACGGAAAGCCGCGAGCCGCTGCGCGGCGAGGAAGCCGCGGCGATCTGGTCGGGTGCGCTGGAGGCGTTAGCGGGAACGGAACCCTACGTGGTCGACTTCTTCAGTCATCTGGACCGCGTGCGAGATTTTGCGGCTTCCCACGCGATCGGTCTTCGCGAAGCCGCCGCTCGCTGCGTGGTGGTACCGCAACCTACGAAAGAGCTGTTGCGCCTGCTGGTGGGCCGCTTCGAAAGCGAGACGTTCGGTCTGCGAGTGGGGCCGGCTGCCGCGAATGGGGATGCGGCACTGGAAAACGAGCTTTCGCATCGCGGGCTGGACGCGTACCAGCAGGCGTATTCTCGCTACACCTGTTGCGCGATTTGTGAACCCGGCGACGGCTGGGTGACCCTGCTGAGCGAAACCCTGTGGCCCAGCGAAATTATCCGCCGCGTACGGCCGGCTCTGCAGGCTTACGATGTGTACATTGCGCGCCCCCAATAATTCGCGAAAACCGGGAAATACGCTAAAATAGAGGGGTAGAGCCTTGGGGATCATCTAGATCAGTTGCGCGGAAGTGAGCTTGCGAGCGGGGCAATTGCGCAAATTGTTTGCGCGTAGTGTGACGCCAAATTCGCGAGATGCGGCTCTGCCTTGCGCCCGGCGGCGCGCACCGTGGCGGTTCAATTGCTACTTGGCTCAGGGAACACAGTATTGTCCATGAATCGTGTGCGAACTTGCATGGTGTGGCTGACACTGTCGGCGGTGGCTTGCGGTTGCGGCCGTGGAGCGGTGAAGAAAACGACCACGGTGCCACCGGCCGCGCGTCCGGTGGCGCTGGAAGCCTCGCAAGAGCAAATCCGGGATCGGTACAACGCGCTGGCGCAAGGTCTGCAATCGGTGAATGCGACGATGGAGTTAAAGCCGTCGGCGGGGTCCGAGTATACCGGCGTCATCAGTGAATATCACGAAGTGAAAGCGTTCGTGCTGGCGTCGCGGCCGTACAATATCCGCATGATTGGGCAGGTGCCGGTGGTCGGCACGACGGCGTTTGACATGGCGAGTGATGGGCGGGATTTCGAAATTTTCATTCCAACAAAAAACAAATTTCTGATCGGACCCGTTTCCCTGAACCGTGCGAGTTCCAAGCCGATCGAAAATCTCCGCCCGCAGCATTTGGTGAACGCTCTTCTGTGGCCGCCGATACACAAGGAAGAGGTAACACTTTTTGAGGAATTCAACGACGAGTCGGCGCGCTATTATGTGCTGACGGTGTTGCGCGGAGGCTACCAGGCGGAAATCCTGCACAAAATCTGGTTCGACCGCGCCGATTTGCATTTCGCGCGATTTGAAACTTACGGAGCTAAGGGCGTGTTGTTGTCGGATGTGCGCTACGGGGATTGGCAGCCCGCGGACAATGCTTCGCCGGGGCAGAATAATTACCCGCGAGCGATTCACATTGACCGCCCGCATGACGAGTATCAACTGGATATGAGCATCAGCAAAATCACGTTGAACGAAACGCTGTCGGCGGATCATTTTCAATTACAAATGCCGGCGGGCGCGGAAATTGTGGACTTGAGGGATGCGGTGGAGGAAAACAAGCGATGATGGGCCAGTTCGTTTTCCGCAACCTTTTTCACCGGCCGGTGCGCACACTGATCGGGGTGCTGGCCATTGCCGTGGAAATTATGTTGGTGGTTGTGATAGTTGGGCTAACCTCCGGCATGTTGCAGGAGACGGCCAAGCGCATTGAGGGCATTGGCGCGGACATCATGGTGCAGGCGCCGGCAGCGCAAATATTGATCGGGTTCAGCGGTTCGCCCATGCCGATCAAGATTGCGGAGAAGCTGCAGGAATTGAAATACGTGCAGTCGGTGGCGCCAGCGCTGCTGCAATTCAATTCTTCGGGCGGGGTTGACGTTGTTTACGGAATCGATCCCGCATCATTCCGGGCGGTTTCCGGCGGATTTATTTTTCTCGCGGGACATGACATGCAAGGTCCCGACGATTTGCTGGTGGACGACTGGGCAGCGAAATCGAAGCACCTGACGGTGGGCAGCACCTTCCGGCTGTTCAACCACGACTGGACAGTGGCGGGGATCGTGGAGCATGGCAAAGGCGGGCGACTGTTTGTGCCCATCACGACGCTGCAGGAACTGGTCGGCGCGCGCGATAAAGCTTCGATCTTCCTGGTGAAGTGCACGCGGCCGGAGCACACCGAAGATGCGATGAGGGAAATCGAAGCGCTACTTCCGAATCATCCGGTGCGGCCGCTGAAAGACTTCATGAGCCTGATGACCTCCGCGAACATTCCGGGGCTGCAAACCTTCATCAACGCGATGATTGCGCTGGCCGTGGCGATCGGGCTGTTGGTGATTTTCCTGACAATGTACACCACGGTTTTGGAGCGCACCCGGGACATTGGCGTGCTGAAGTCGCTGGGCGCCAGCAAGGTATTGATCGTGCGCGCGCTGCTGACAGAAACGGTGTTGCTTTGTTTTCTCGGTATTGCCGCAGGCATCGGTCTGAGTTACCTTGTTCGCGCTGGGTTTCTCGCCATTTTCCCGACGCTTTCGGTTCTGATTACCCCCGGATGGATTATCCGGGCCGGCCTGATCGCACTGGTTGGTGCGTTGTTCGGAGCCAGCTATCCTGCGTGGCTCGCCAGCCGCAAGGACGCGGTGCAGGCGCTGTCATATGAATGAAAAGGAGTCCGGCAACCTAGTCACCTATGTCAATCACGGTTAGAATACAAACGCAGACGAACGATCTGGCGGAACCTGAGCTGAAAACTTTGGAGCCGATACTTAAAACCGAGAATTTGTGGAAGCTGTATCACGCGGGGCAAGTGGAAGTACCGGCCCTCCGCGGCGTGAATTTTGACGTGCTACCCGGAGAATCGGTGGCGGTGATGGGTCCTTCCGGGTGCGGCAAATCGTCGCTGCTTTATGTAATTGGCGGGTTGGCGCAGGCTTCGCGCGGGAAAGTATATGTAGATGGCAACGACCTTTCGAGCATGAGCGATGCCGACCGAACCAAATTGCGCCGACACAAGATTGGTTTCGTGTTCCAGCGATTCAATCTGCTTCCGGCGCTGACCGCACGGGGCAACATTGCCATTGCGCAATACATTCATGGCGACGGATTCGACCCGCACCGTTTTGACGTGGTGACGAAGATGCTGGGGTTGGACGGCCGGCTGCATCATCGCCCGGCGGAAATGTCGGGCGGAGAACAACAGCGAGTGGCCATTGCGCGGGCCATCATCAACGAGCCAAAAATTTTGCTGGCGGACGAACCCACGGGCAACCTCGACACGAAAAATTCCGAGGTGGTGCTGGAGATGCTGCGGCGGTTGAACAAAGACCTGGGGCAAACGATAGTGATGATTACGCACAACCCCGAGGCTACGGTGTATTTTGATCGAGTGGTGCATATGCGAGATGGCGTGATCGTTGACGGCATTCCGGCGGACTGAGATGGCCGGTCCCGGAAAAATCCTGAGCCGCACTTTTTTTTGGTCCTACGAGCGTGGCACGTGGCAATACGATATCGCTGTGGGGCTGATTCTGGTGTTTGTGCTACTGACACCGGCGCGATGGTTTCACGATCAGCCGCAAGTGGGCCTGCCGGTGAATTCCACACAAGTAGAGCTGATCTCCAAGACTGGCGAAACTGAGATTTATAAAGTGGATGCGCGTGTGCTGGCACCCCCTGAACGGACACCGGCGCTGCAGAACGACCTGCACAATGCGCTGCAGAAAGCGAGTCCGGACTTGCGCGATGGGCGATTTTCGATTGGAAAGATAGAGCCGATCCGCGATGAGTCTGGGACAGTGATTGCTTATCAGGTACAAATCAGCCACTGAGGCTTGTTGGATTCCAGGGGCAAGCGCGCTCTCAGCGGATGAAGCCGCAATGTTTCTGGGCGGATCGCGGCGCGGCCCTTCCGTAGCCGGAGTGAACTGAAGCCTTGCGCTGACGCGAAACATAAGAACCTACACAGACGCTGGAAGGCCGCAAAAAGCAATGGCCGCCTCGGAAGGCGTCCGCTACAAAGCAAGAACACAGGCTGAAGCCTGTGCTACAAAAAGCTGAAACCGGGCCGAGGCGTGAAGCGTCGAAGGTCTGGTGGCGCTTACCAGCTGCGCCGTTGCCGTCCATGGGCCTGCTCCTCCGAGGTTTTCTCTTCCCGCGCCTGTGAGACTCACTGAACGAAAGAATCGGGTAAGCGATGTTCATAGGTCATTTTGGCGTGGGGTTCGGACTGAAACGGATGGCCCCGCGGGTGTCGCTCGGGCTGCTGATGCTGGCGACGGTGTGGGCTGATATTTTATGGACGGCGTATCTGCTAATCGGGTGGGAGCACGCGCGAATTAAAATCGGGAGCACGCGCTTCAGTCCTCTGGAACTCTACGACTATCCCTGTTCCCACAGTTTATTGTTCATGGCGCTATGGGGAGCGGCGTTGGCAGTGGTGTATCGCGCGTACCGGAGCGATCTTGTGGGATCTATGGCCATCTGGCTTGGCGCAGTGAGCCACTGGGTGCTGGATTGGCTGACGCATCGCGCGGATATGCCTCTTTATCCGAATGGCGCGAAGCATGGTTTAGGCTTGTGGAACTCGATTCCGGGGACCATGGTGGTGGAGTTGGTGCTGTTCGCTGCGGGAGTCTGGCTGTATGCGCGAAGCACGCGCGCTCGAGATGGCATCGGGCGCTTTGCATTTTGGGCTTATGTCGCGGTGTTGTTGGTGCTGTATGCCGGAGACCGTTTCAGTGGGCCCCCGGAAAGCATCCGGGAAGTAGCGGTCTCGGGCCTGGTGGGCACGGTAGTTTTGTTGGTTTGGCCGTGGTGGTTCGACCGGCATCGCGACCCGGCGGAGCGACGGGCTTCGGCATCCCAAGGGGCAGCCTCTCTGTTATCATCTGCGAGTGAAGGTCCCAGTCACGCCAACCTCGGTTAAGGCCGGGGCAGTGGACGTCCGCCGCCACGCTGCTGAGAGCGCACTGGGAGGACGGAGCAATGCAGATGAATTCAGGCTCGCAAGAAACGCGAGGGGCGAGAGGTTATGTTTTTTTGTTCATTTTTGCGGTGGCGGTGTTGGCATTAAGCGTCGCCGCGCAGCAAAGCACAACCTCCTTAGCCCTCAACGGACAAAACGGCAGCGCGAAAGTGGTTCAAGTGAACGGCCACAATTATGTGGACGTGGAAGGATTGGCGCGGCTAGCTAACGGGTCGATCAGTTTCAAAGGGCAGCAGATCGTGTTGACCTTGCCGGGAGGAAGTGCGTCGGCAGCACCAGCGGCGACGCAACCACCGCAAGGCTTTTCGAAGGCGTTTTTGACCTCGGCGATTGAAGCGATGACGCGCGTGCGCGAATGGCACGCGGCGCTGCGAACCGCAATCGAGCGCGGCGTACCTTTGGCCACGGGCTGGCTCGACAACTATCAGGCTGCAGCGCAGAACGGTTTGAATCTGGCTTCGGTGGCGATCAGCACCGACTCGGACAGAAATGCCTACCCGTTCATGGTCACGGAATACAACAATATGAAAGCACTGAGTGACAAGTACGTGAACATGAATAAGGCGTTGCAGTATATCGACCCTACGTCGCTGCAGACCGATCCTTTGAATCAACAACTTCTAGCGTGCGGGCATTCCTTGGCTTCCATGGCGACTTCCGACCAGTTCGTTAACGACGGCTCCTGTCAGTGATGCGCGGCGGCGCGCTGCAAGCTTGTGTTACGATTTTGAATGGGGAATTCGAGGCTACTGGTTCAGCCCCGCGGGGTAACTTTTGATAAAAATCCGCTCGTGTTTTTTGTTGGCGCTTTTCTCTTTGGCGGTTTCGGCCCTGTGTGCGCCAGGTCCCACACAGGGGCCCGGCAAAATCAATCTCGATTACGTACTTTCGATGATGGATCACTCCGCCGAGGACTTCAGATCGCTTACCGCAGCCATCGATTACATCAAATACACCGCGGTGGTGCAGGACACGTCCAGGGAAACTGGCGAAATTTTCGCGCGAAAAGACGCGAAAATGCGCATCGATTTCCAGACGCCGGATCCGCGCACGATTTTGCGGAATGGGGACAATCTTTACATCTATACGCCGAAGATCAACCGCGTAGAGGAATTCAATCTGGGCAAGAATCGTGCCTTGGCGGACCAGTATTTGGCACTGGGGTTCGGCACGCGGGTGGAAAGTTTGAAGAAAAATTACACGATCAATTTAACGGGCGAAGAGGAACTGGACGGGCATAAGGCGGCGACGCTGGATCTGGTGCCAAAATCCGAAGAACAGCGAAAGCAATTTTCGAAGGTGGTGTTGTGGGTGGATGAATCGTCGTGGCTGCCGGTTCAGCAAAAATTCATCGAGGCGGGCAGCGGGGATTATGTAATGTCGCACTACACCAAAGTGATGAAGAATTTGAAACTGGGTGACGGCAAGTTCAAAGCGGATTGGCCAAAAGGGACAAAGGTCGAAAAGCCGCGCGGGTGATTCACGGGAATAACGGCGCGCTTAGGTGATGGCGGCAGCAGGGCTGCCGCGCACCGGGGTTTTGATGTGGATGCAAGCGAGGACTGGCGGGAGCAGGGCTCCCGTACTCCATTGAACCTAGGATGCCGCTTCGCGCTCGAGTAGCTGCTGCTTGCGGGAGAGACCCCAACGGTAACCAGCCAGGCTGCCATCGGTGCGGATGACGCGGTGGCAGGGCACAACGATCGACACAGGATTGGTGGCGCAGGCACGCGCGACAGCACGTACCGAGCGTGGCTTCCCCAAGGATTTGGCGACCTGCGTATACGTCCGTGTGGAGCCGCGAGGAATTTTCTGCAATTCTTGCCAAACGCGGCGTTGAAACGCGGTGGCCTGCACATCCAGGGGCAGATCGACGCTGGGAGCGTTTCCTTCCACGCGGCGCACGATCTCCTTCAGCCAATTCTCATGGCCAGCTGTGGCGCGTACGAGATCAGCTTTTGCGTATTCTTTGCGCAACTCGTCGACAAGTGCCCGTTCATTTTCGCCCAGATAAACGGCGGAAACGCCGCGCTGGGTAGCGGCGACCAGCACTTTACCTAAAGATGTGTCCGCTACAGTGTATTTGATTTCCATTCCTGCTCCTCCCTTTCGATAAGCTGCCGGAGTCATTCCTAAATGCGAATGCGCTTTTTCATACAGACGGCTGGATGAGCCGAACCCGCAGGCATACAACGCTTCCGTGACATTGTTGCCATTCCGCAGCAATTGTTTGAAGCGCTCGAGCCGAAAGGCCTGCTGAAAGTCCTTCGGGGAAAGGCCTGTGGCTTTGCGAAATGCGCGGCGGACTTGCGCGGGAGAAGAACCCACTTCCACGGCAAGGGTATGTAGCCGAGGAGAATCCTCGTCGGCGGTGGCCAGGACCGCGGCGACGCGTTGCACCAAAGCGATGGCGGAGTTCTGCTGCTTGGGGCGGCAGCGCCGGCAGGGACGGAAACCCTCGCGCTCGGCGTCCTGTGGCGTACGGAAGAAGAGAGTGTTGCGCCGGAGAGGGCGACGCGCAGGGCAAGACGGGCGGCAATAAACGTGGGTGGAACGCACGGCGAAGAAGAAAGAGCCGTCGGCGCGGGCATCGCGATGCAGAGTGGCCTGCCAGAAGCGTTCCGCGGCCTGGGGCGGGATAGCACGGGCCAACGATTGATGGTGTGGCGTGTTCATGGCCTTAGACTACCGCTCATGAAGGAAGCAATCTATCCGATTTGCGACAGCAAATTTTGCTGCGCCCGCCCGCGAGTTTACGCTTCGCCGGGAACTGGGATGGATTCTTCGGCTTCGATCTGGGTTTTGTGGGGAGCGGTGATAACCAGCAAAACCGCGGTGAGAATAATTCCGCTGGCCAAAGCGGTGCGGAGGGTTAGCGGCTCTGCAGCCAGCAGCCAGCCGAGAAAGAGCGCCACGACCGGGTTAACGAAGGCATACGTGGCCACGCGGGACGCTGTGCTGTGGCGGAGGATATAGGCATAGGCGCTGAAGCCCAGGCCCGTGCCAAACGCGGTCAGGTACAAGAGCGCTATCCAGGAGCGCAGCGTGACGTCGGCGAAGTGAAAATGGCGTGTCTCGCCAATGGCGAGGGAAGTGAAGCACAAGAGCAGGCCGCCGCACAGCATCTGCATCCCTGCACCCAGTAGGGGCGACCGGGGCAGCGGGTGATGGCGCAAGTAGATGGAGCCGATGGCCCAAGCCAGAGAGGCGGCGATCAAGGCGAAAGCGCCGATGGGATCGATGCGCTCTGAGTTTCCGAGATGCTTGGGACCGACGAGCAATGCCATGCCCGCAAATCCCAGGAAGAAACCGGCGATCACGCGTGGTGGAGGCCGCACACCTCCCGGGCGCAGCCAATCGACCAAAACCATCCAGAGGGAGACGGTGGCGACCAGCAAAGCTGCGATGCCCGAGGGGACGCGAAGCTCTGACCAGGATACCGTGCCGTTACCGATGCAGAAGAGCAGCGCACCGGCGATCAGCGTGGTTCGCCACTGGGGCCAGGTCGGCGTCTCTTTGGTGGTGGCTCGAAGAACGGGATAAACCACCGCCCCTGCAAACAGGTACCGAAACCCGGCTAAGAGGTGCGGCGGAAACGATTGGATGCCCAACCGGATGGCGTAAAAGGTGGAACCCCAGACGAGGTAGACTACGGCAAAGCAAAAAAGAACGAGCGTCGGATGGTTGGGATGTTCCGATTTATCGTGGGACATGAGCTACAATTAGTGGCGGCGTAAATTTGAATAGATGCAAGATATGGCGATTTTCGCAGATAAGTGGCCGAGAATCGAACAGAAAGAAAATGAACCAGTACTATAACTAAGTGTTTCAATTTAGAGCACTTCTTGCGTTTTCCACAGGTTGACAACAACCCCCTCGGAATGGCATCTTGGCACCCCAACATCTTCACGGGACAAGTCTTAGCAAGGCAAAAGTAATAGAACCACCGCAGTGGGGCTATTTGTGTTTCATCTCTTTCGCTGAGGGGCGAGATGAGTGCCGCCAATCACGCTTTTGCTTGGGATAATGTAGCCGAGTCGCCGCAATCGAATGTAGCAGCCGCCGCGGCACCGGCCATTGCAGAACCACAACCAGGTGTTCCGTCTGGCACACCTAAATTGCGGGTGATGCCGTTGCTGCGTAAGCCGCAACAACAGCAACGGCTCTTCGTGCGAGTGCCTACCCACGCTGTAGGTGTGCACTTGGAGCAGCGCGAATGCCCGCGGGCCGCGTTGAAGTTGCCGCTGAAGCTGCGGAGTGTGGCTGGGCGCCGCGAAGAATATCCCATCACGCTGGTGACCCGCGACATTAGTTCTTCAGGCGTGTTCTTCCTTTGTCCGAAAGCGCTGGCGCCGGGCGTGGAAATTGAATTGGATATCGTGCTGGTGAGCCGTCCCTTGGGCTACGGCAACGTGGTGGTTTCTTCAAGGGCCCGCGTAGAGCGCGCCGAAGCCGCGAATATGCCAGGTTGGCATGGAATTGCAGCGAGTTTCGACGATTTCGCGTTCGACCGTGATGACCTGATCCCTGGGTGGAAGCCCGTCGACTGAGCGCGATTGGGCAAGAAACGCGTATCCCCACAATTCTGATAATGTGTTGGAATGGCTGAGAACCACGCTTTGGCCGGTGTGTTGTTTGATTGGGATGGCACGCTGATTGATTCCTATCATGCCGATTCGCAGGCTTATCTCGCGATGTTTCGGGAGCTGGGGCTGGGCTGGGGACTGAAAGAACTGGAACTGCACTACTCGCCGGACTGGTACACCGTTTATCGCGCCGCGGGAATTTCCCAGGAACATTGGAACAAGGCAGACAGCTTGTGGCGGATGCATTACGCCAAGCACCCTTCGAAGCTGGTTCCGGGAGCGCGGCGGGTGCTGCAGCGGCTGGCGCGGCGTCACAAGTTGGGATTGGTAACCAGTGGTGATCGGGTTCGCGTTACCCGCCAGCTTCGCGATTTTTCGTTGACGCGCACGTTTCGTGCTCGCGTGTGCGGGGGAGATACGCCGGAGAAAAAGCCGCATCCGGCGCCGCTGCTGATGGCGCTGGAACAGATGAAATTGCGTGCGGAGCAGTGCGTTTATGTGGGCGACACGCCGCAAGACCTGGAAATGGCGGGAGCGGCGGGGATGCGGGCCATTGCGGTGCTGGGCCCTTTCCCGACGGAAAAACGATTGCGGGCGGCGAAACCGGAATTTTTGCTGAAGAAATTGTCGGACTTGCCGGAATTTTTGGAACGGCTGAATGGAAAATCGCGGGCGGCGTCGGCACGATAGCTATCCTGTAATCGGATAAGCCCGGCGGAAGTTTCAGGGCAGAGCGCAGACTAAAGTCTGTGCTACACAAGGCAGAGTGATTCAGTTTGTATGAGTCAGGGCTTGGATGGAGATGCAGCCGGAGGCTGGGGAGCGGACGCAGGTGGAGTTGCTGACGGCGTAGATCCCCCTGGCGGGAACGGCTTGAAGTTGGACCACTTGATGGTGACGCGGATGGGCACATCGCGATCCTTCATTTTGTAGCTGCCCTCGGAACGCGCGTAATCCGGAAACCAGTATTTGCCGTCGACATTTTCCCGGTAGATGTCCCACATGACGAAGGGGAGCGTAATGGGATGCATGTCGCCGAGGTCGGTGACCCATTTCCCGTAGGTCTTCACGACTTCCAGGTACTTCTGGTCGACCCAGATGATTCCGTCGAAGTAACCCTCCTTTCGCTCCAGAGATTTGGGAGAAACCTGAAAAATGTAGCAATCGATCTCGTCGACAGTTTCTGTGTTGAGATACTTCAAGTTGTATTTGGAGAGCATGCTGGCGGTGACGGGAAAGGCGGGAATACGCGTGAGCGCCTGGGCATCTTCGGGCTCGAAGGTGAGATATTGCAGATTCGATTCGGGCGAAGAGACAGCCTTTTCATAGACCCTACCGTCGGAGGAGCGCACCGCGTCGTAGGTAGCGTCATATTCGCCGCTGGGATGGCCATCGGGCCCAAATTCCTGGATGCGGATGGTTTTTCGGTAGGAATATTGCGGGCGCGTTTTCTGGTACAGCTCTTCTTTCTTGGTGAACGCTTGAATGATCTCCATTGGCGGCAACGAGGGCGGAGCAGCGGCTTCAATGCCTTCGATGCGGGTGACGTGGTGTTCCGGCGGCGGTTCGGTTGGGCCGGGCGCGCCTTCCTGTGCAAAGCCGGCGGATGCGAAGAGCACCAAAGAAGCCAGCGAAAATGTCAGGGAACGGAACACATGGAAAGCGCGCAAAACGGTGGAAGCATTCTCGGTCATATAAAGTTAGATGCGAGTGTGCGGCCCCTCTGCCGCCTCGCTCCTTCATTCTATATCCGGTTGGTTTGCGGCACAGCAAATCGCGGCGCGCATCTGCGGTGCAACAAATGTGTTTGTGTTTGCTAAACTGAAAGCATCGTGGAAGAGGATGTCCTCGCTCGGCGGTACATGGTCTCGGGACGGGTGCAGGGAGTGGGTTTTCGCAACTACGTCGAGTACATTGCCGACAAACTGGGAGTAAGCGGGTTCGTACGGAACCGGCGCGATGGCAGCGTGGAAGTGTATGCGATGGGCAGCGGAGAGCAATTGAACAAATTGGGATTCGCGCTGGAAAAAGGGCCGATGCTGTCGCACGTGACGGATGTGCGAGAAGAACCCGACCGCCCGAATGAACAATATCGGGACAATTTCGTCATCGAGATGACCATATAACGAGGAGCCGTTGGCATGGACGAACTGAAGAAGCTGATCCGGGAAATAGCGGATTATCCAAAACCCGGAATTTTGTTTTATGACTTGACGACGCTGCTGAAGGATAAGAACGGCTTTCGCGGATTGATCGATGGGCTGTGCTCTCATTACGAGGGCCACCAGATCGACCTGGTGGTGGGCATCGAAGCGCGCGGCTTTATTTTGGCGCCGGCGTTGGCTTATCGGCTGAAGGCGGGATTTGTGCCAGTGCGCAAACCGAAAAAGCTGCCGGGCAAGGCGGCGAAGGTTTCGTACGCGCTGGAGTATGGCACAGATTCGTTGGAAATCCACGAAGACGCGATACAGAAGGGGCAGCGGGTGCTGCTGTGCGATGACCTGCTGGCTACGGGCGGTACCGCGGCGGCGGCGGTGCAATTGATCCGGTCGCTGGGCGGAGTGGTGGATGGCGCGGCGTTCGCTGTGGAGCTAAGCTTTCTTGGTGGGCGGAAGAAACTGCCTGACCTCGACGTGTTCTCCCTGATCCAATACGACAAGTAGCGGTTTTCGCTTTACCTAAAGCTATGTCTTTTCGAATGACGCCTTTAGAGCAAGACTCAGTAAATCAGTTTCCCCAAGCGGCCGAACAATTCTGCCAGCTTCTGGAGAATCAAGCTGACCTTTCCCGGGGAATTGGCAGATAACCTCCTGATGCATCTATCCAGCCTTTTATTCCTCGGTGCGCATTTGCCCGACGTACCAAGCGCAACCGAAGGCACTGATTTCTCACACGAAGACGTCGAACGTCATTCACGACGATGCATTCAACTTTCAAGTACTTTGAAAGCTAAGCTGGGGGATCTCGATACCTACTGGTCGATATTCGATCCTACAAAATCGCAGAAGTCCGTGCCGAACTCGCTTTCACAAGACCTCGCTGAGATTTATATGGATCTAAGAGACGCGATCAAATCAACCAAGAGCGTTGAGCCTATCGACGACGTCTACTGGCAATGGAGGTTTGGCTTTCGCGAGCACTGGGCTAGGCATGCGGTGGAAGCGCTCAAGGTAGTGCTGTTTATTTCACGAGTGGCCTAGCTTCCCTTTTCTTTGGCGAAGGGCTTCGAAGAGGACAACGCCGGCGGCTACGGAGACGTTTAGGGATTTGACAGGGCCTTGCGTCGGCAAGGAGACCATGAAGTCGCAGCGTTTTTTGGTCAGTTCGTGGAGGCCGCTGCCTTCTCCGCCCATGACGATGGCGGTCGGGCTGGTGTAGTCCACTTCGGTGTAGTTTTTCTGCGCGGCTTCGTCCAATCCGACGATCCAATAGCCTGCTTCCTTTAGTTCTTCCATCGCTCGGGCTAAATTCGTGACCTTCGCTATGGGAAGATGCGCGAGTGCTCCTGCCGAGGCCCGGGCCACCGTGTCGGTCAAACCTGCGGCGCGGCGCTCGGGAATTACGACGCCATGCGCGCCGGCAGCGAGCGCGGTGCGAATAATGGCGCCGAGATTTTGGGGATCTTCCACGCCATCGAGCAGGATGATTAGTCCTTGCTGGCCTTTCGAATGATTGGCGTTGGCGAGAATGTCTTCGAGAGTGGCGGCGGCGCGTGCTGCCACAAGCGCGACTACGCCTTGGTGGTCCTTGGTGTTCGCGAGGCGGTCGAGTTGGCCGCGATCCTCGAAGCGCACGGCGATGCCGCGGCGGCGCGCCAATTGGACGATGTCTTCAACGCGCGTGTCCTGACGGCCTTTTGCGATCACGATACGATCGAAGGCGCTGCCTGCTTCCAGAGCTTCGCGTACGGCGTGTATGCCGGTAAGTCGGTCCATGATTAAGGAAGTTTATCGTAAGAAGGGCGTTAGCCGGGGACATGATCGATCTTACCGGCGCAGGCGATCTTACCGGCGCAAGGAAAAGCCTCACCCCCTGAAGGGGTGAGCTACCGGGTGCCGGATACGCGTCCGGTCGGAGTGTTGATTTTGCCGGTTCTTCGAAAAGCCGCCTCAGAAGGCAGTTTAGTCCAGGGCACCACAAAATTCGACGATGCGGGCGCGAATCGTCTTCAGCGGCGTGGCAAACGGAAGAGCGGCGGCCTCATCGACAAGCAGAATGACGCGGTCGAGTTCACCTTCGCCTGCGCGGCCTGCGAGAGCGAGGCGTAGCGGATGAAATAGATCGCGACCGCGCAGTTCCAGTTTTTCTTTCAGCAACGTGACCGCTTCTTTGAAGCGATCCGAGTCGAAGGGCACCGGATCGAGCAGAAACAACGCTAACTGGCGGACGAGGTCGCGCGCACCGTAACGGGCCAGTACCGCGTGGGCTTCGACGGTTTGCAGGATTTGTGGAGCGTCGTAATGGAAGACCAGGCGGAGCAACTCGGCTAATCCCTGAGCGTCTGCGGCATGCGGACCCAACAATGCGGCGGCGCGCTCGCAGAACGCGGATTGCTCGGGAGAGGGTTGGTCCAGGAGCCAATGGCGGGTATGGAGAATCTCCAGCACATCCTTCGCGGTGAACGAATTTTGGCGAGAGGGATGATCCTGGACGTGCTCCGACAAAGACATAGTGAGAGTTTAGCGTTTCCTTTCTTCGAAAGAAAAGAAATGCCAGGAAAGAGCTTAACGCAGAGACACGGAGTTCGCGGAGGCGTGGAGCTTCTGGAGCGGCAGCGGCGTAAAGCCTGGCGACCGCAGGCGGGCCGCCGCTACAAACTAATGGTGGCTACGACGTGGCAGGCGATGGCTTCGCCGCGGCCTACGGCATCGACGGCTTCGTTTGTTTTGGCCTTGAGGTGAATCTGGTCGGGTAAAAGGCTCAGGGATTTCGCGAGGGCTTCACGCATTTTTGGGAAATGCGGGCCCAGCTTGGGCCGTTCGAGGATCACTACGGCATCGATGTAGTCGATTTCCATGTCGTGCTGATCGAGCAGCTTTCGCACGTGCACCAGAAACTGCAGGCTGTTGGCACCCTTCCACTGCGGATCGCTGTCCGGGAAGTGCGTGCCAATATCGCCCAATCCGGCAGCGCCGAGCAGCGCGTCGCACAGGGCGTGAGCGACCACGTCGCCATCCGAGTGGCCCACCGGGCCCTTGTCGAAAGGCACCTCAATGCCGCCAATGGTGAGCTTACGCCCTTCCGCCAAGCGGTGAAGATCGTAGCCAATGCCGCAACGAACGCTCATGTTTTTTTCTGCTCAGCTTGGAGATAAAAGCGTGCAAGGTCCATATCAGCGGGCTTGGTGATCTTGATATTGCGCTCAGAGCCCTGCACGACGTGTACATCGTGGCCCAGTTTTTCGATTAGTCCAGCTTCATCGGAAGCATTGATGCCATCGGCTTCCGCCTCCGCGAAGGCCTGCTTCAACAAATTGGTCTCGAACACTTGAGGAGTCTGTGCGAGAACCACGCGCTCCCGTGGAACAGTCGCGGTAATCAAAGCGACATCCTCGGGCAAACTGGCGCGCTTCACTTCCTTCACAGTGTCCATCGCGGGGACCGCCAGAATAGCCGCTTTGCAGCGGCGCGCTTCTTCGATCACGCGGGTAATCTGCTCGACGGTGACGAACGGGCGGACAGCATCATGGACCACGACGAGCGCGGTATCTTCGGGAATATGCTTGAGCGCCTGGCTGACGGAACCCTGGCGCGAGTCGGCGCCCTTCACCACGGAAACGGGCTGGGCGAACTTCTCTTCGCGGATGCGCGCCTCGAGCCGGTCGACCAGATCTCCACGCGTCGCCACGATGATATGGGTGATGAGCGGGCAAGCGGCGACCTTGCGCAACGTATGAATGACAATGGGCACGCCGTCGAGCTCCAAAAATTGTTTTGGAGTCTCGTGTCCCATGCGCGTGCCGAGACCTGCAGCGGGCAAAATTGCGGCAATGGTATTCATAGGATGAAGGCAGTCCGGCTGAAGCGGAGCGCTGACGGCTTAAGTCGGGTTGCAGAAAGGAGAGTGTACCTCAAGGCGAGGGTGGAAGAGAAATGGCGGCGGGGTAAAAATGCGTGGCGCCGGCACTAATAAAATTGCGATTACGTGCCTATTGCGGCTCTTGCCCAGGAAAGGAAGAACGCGCCCCGGCTTCATATCTGGGCGAAGCAGACATGCCGCCGGAACCTGGGACGTTGCCAGCGGCGGCGACGCGCGAAGGTGCGCCATCGCTGCGTTCCTCGCAGCGGCCAAAGATCATTTTTCCCGCCGGAGTCTGGTGCGTGGAGGTCACAACGATATCGATGGTGCGGTTGATGTGGCGGCGGGCTCCGTCGACGACCACCATGGTGCCATCATCGAGATAAGCCACGCCTTGGGTGGACTCTTTGCCTTCGCGCAGGATCAGCACGCGCATGGATTCGCCCGGCAGCACCGTAGGCTTCACGGCGTTGGCCAGTTCGTTTACATTGAGCACGGAGATGCCTTGTACGCGGGCCACTTTATTCAAATTGAAATCGTTGGTGACTATTTTCCATCCGGAAGAGCGCGCCAGTTCAATCAGCTTCTGATCGACAGCCGAAGTTCCTGGAACGTCGTCGTCGAGAATGCGCAGATTCAGCCAGGTCATCTTCTTCATGCGCTCGATTACTTCCAAGCCGCGGCGACCGCGCTGACGCTTCAAAGAGTCGGAAGAATCGGCTACCTGCTGAAGTTCGAGCAACACGAATCGAGGGATACCCAGCGTACCGTCCATGAAATGGGTTTCGCAAATATCCGCGATTCTGCCATCGATTAAGGCGCTGGTATCCAGCAGCTTGGTGCCTGCGACGGGCGGGAGCGCAACCTCCACGGTGTGAGGCAGCGAGATCTGGCGAAGTGTGTGGGCTTTGGAAGAGCCCATTACGACGCCCAAGTAACTGAAAGCGAATAATGAGGTGAATTCGAGGAAAGACTTGGTAGGTTCGGGCTCGGAGGTGCGGGAAATTATGAGGGTCACCAGGAGGGAAGCGAGCAGACCCAGGATGGCACCGCAGGCCGCTCCCACAAGCCCGCTGATCTCCGCGCGGCGTAGCCTTAACTCGGCGAGCAGAATGACCATGGCTACGAGAAATCCTAGACCCGCGGCAGCCAGCCCCTTCATGCCGAAGGGCGTGAGGGTGTAGCAGATCGCCGAACTCGCGCAGACCAGCGCGACACGCATGGCCCAAAATTCCCAATTTAGCGGGAGCGGATTTCGTTGTGCGGGCGGCGTTTCTTGGCTTAGAGATGGGCTTTCCGAAGAAACACAGTTCTGCGGCGCACTGTCATTCCCTTGCAGCTTCGGTTTTCCCACAAGACCTCGCAATCCAGCGGGACTCGCTTTGCTCCGGGGAGCTCGAATGAATGAGCGTGTGCGTTTGCCAGAGCAGTTAACGTGTCAAGTGTATACTCCGGCAATCGAGCTTTCGTCAAGGGAAAGTGAACAGGGAATGCCCGAGAAAAGCGAGCCCACGGGTTCAGGTAAACGCAAAGAATTAGGGCAGGTAAAAGCGTTTCACGCGGCGGCTGACGCCGGAAATCAGGTCGGAGGTGACCGTGCCGATACTCCGCGCCACCACATTGGCGGGATACATCTTGTCGCCATCGGTGCCGTACACGGTGGCGATATCCCCGACGGCCACGTCGGGCACATCGGTCACATCGAGCATGACCACGTCCATCGAGACAATGCCAATGATCGGAGCGATATGTCCATGAATGGCCGCGGAACCGCGATTGCCCAAGGAGCGATGAATGCCGTCGCCATAACCCGCAGCCAACACAGCCACCAGCGAAGGACGTTCCGCGATCCACTTCCCGTTGTAGCCGACACTGACGCCGGGAGCCACCGAGCGCACATTCAGAATGCGCGCGCGCAAACTCATCACCGGGCGGAGAGCGAGCTTCGTCTCAAATTCAAAGCGCCGCTCCATGGGGTCAAAGCCCGGATGGTAGCCGTACAGTAGCGCTCCCGGCCGGACCATATCCGCCCAGGTGTCTGGCCGCGCGGCGATGGCCGCACTGTTCGCGACGTGTACGATCCCCGATGCCACACGCAATGCGCGCAAGCGGTCCAGGGCGAAGTGCAGGCGTGCCATCTGGTCATCGGTCTGATGGCCCAATGGCGTGTCGGTAAGAACTTCCGAGGAAGCCAGGTGCGTGAATGTTCCGGTCAACTCGAGATGCTTGCATTTCGCGAGTTGGCGCGCGAAACAATCCATGCCGGTAGGCGCAAGTCCCAGGCGGTTCATGCCAGTATCGATCTTGAGGTGAATCGAAACGTGCCGTTTGCGGGCCTTGGCTGCGGCGGCTTCCAAGAGCGTGAGATGCTCGCAGCGATGAATAGCCGGCGTGAGATTGTGGTCGATCAGGTTCCTTTCTTCACCGGGCCAGAAACCGCCGAGCACCAGAATCGGTTTGCGCACTCCAGCTTTGCGCAACTCCATGCCTTCGCCGGCCGAGGCCACGCCGAACCAGTCCGAACCGAATTTTTCCAGGGCCTTGGAGACTTCGGGGCCGCCGTGGCCGTAGCCGTTGCCCTTCACGATGGAGAGAACCTTGCGTGGGGTGTTGCGCTTCTCGGAGGGCGGATTCACGTAGTCGCGAATGGCCTGGAAATTCTGGCGCAGAGCCGGGAGCGATATCTCCGCCCAAACGGGACGACCGACAAAATCGACGGGATTTTTTTTGGTTCTACTCATGAAATTTTTCCGAAAATCTAGTTTACGGCATTCGCGCCCAGCCTCCAAAACTACGAGCGGGAAGGCGCGTGAATGACAACAAGGGATTGAGCACGCAGGCGGCCAGCAACGGGGAAGGAGGAATAGGCTTAATTGCAGAACTGTGACAGGCCCGCCTGAGACACATTCTAAAGCACTTAGACTTGAACGACCGAACGGATGCGACCGTTTACACGATAGCTTGCTTCGTTGGTTTGTGGCTGGGCAGACGCGCTGTGTGTAGGCGCAACGGAGCTACGCGGGGGGGCCAAAAGCTCCCGCCTCCTAAAGAACAGATTTTCTCGGCACGCTGTTACGTTGCGCGCCTCAATGAAAGCGAGCGCTTGGAATTACTTGGTGGGGACGGCTTTGTCCTCAATGCACTTGGAGCAATACGAAATTTCGTCGTCCAGAATTTTGAGTCGCATTTCAAAGAGCGGGTCACTCAGGGTAGTTTGCTGACCGGCTAACAACACGTTTCTTTTGCGCTTTAGCTCTTCGCGCTTCATTTTCCAAAAAGAGGTGCTCACGAACATCGCGACGGCCCTCCCGGTTCCGGTTACGCTTGCTGAGAATCTTGCTTGGCGGCCATCCAGCGCTTGTCGACTTCGTCGATGGCCTGTTCCAGGGAAAGATGTTCCGCTTTCACTTGGCGAACCGCGACGTCCAACTTATAAACCTGCTGGGAAGAATAAAATGTTCTTTCGTTCTTGATGGTAGGGCGAAGGAGCCCAATTTGAGAGAGGCGAGCCACTTGAGCGCTGGAAATATTGAAACGGCGAGCAATTTGTTCCGGCGTGTAGTAGTCTGCGATCATTCATCCCCCATTATTTTATTTGCCATGCAGTGAATCCAGAGCCGATATAACGTTGCAGAGTCAGTTTATATCGTCGTGCGATGTATTGTATGTGACGGGCAGACATGAGTAGTTTCTAATGACGGTCGAACGGCAACTGCCTGCTTCTTCTTCGTTTTCAGTGGATTAGCACGAGGAAATGGAGTGCCTTCACGTACAGAGGAAGGCGCGATGTTCGCAATGAATTATTATCTGATTTGGAGGCGTGGTCTGACGGCGTCGAAAAGCCAACGGCCCGCCTCAGAAGGCGGCCGCTAGAAAAGCGGCTTGCAACACAGGCTGAAGCCTGTGCTACAGGTTACATTTCGTCGCCACCGGCAAATTGCGAGAATGCGTCGGGCGCGGCTTCTTCGAAGCGCGTGAGGCGGCTGCGGAACACGAACTTCACTTTGTCGGTGGGGCCATTGCGTTGCTTGGCGATCAGGATGTCGGCCATATCGCGCTCTTCGGGGGTGGCGTTGAGGTTGAAGAAATTCGGCCGGTAAATGAACATAACGACGTCGGCGTCCTGTTCGATGGCGCCGGATTCGCGCAAGTCGGAAAGCTGCGGACCGCGTTCGTCGCGCTCCGGGGCGCGGGTCAACTGGCTGAGTACAAGGACGGGGATCTGCAACTCCTTGGCCAGCCCTTTTAAACCGCGGGAAATGCTAGCCACTTCTTCCTGGCGGGAATTGAAGCGGCCGCGGCCGGTAATGAGCTGGAGATAATCGACCACGAGCAGGGAAAGGCCTTTGTCGCGCTTGAGGCGGCGGGCCTTGGCGCCGATTTCCAGGACGCTGGTGGAACCGGCATCGTCGACCCACAGCGGAGCCGAAGCAATGGTACTGAGCGCTTCGGTCATGCGCTTCCAATCATCGCGGCTGAGATGGCCGGAGCGGAACTTGTGGGCGTCCACCTGCGCCACAGAAGCCACCATACGCTGCAGGAGCGATTCCTTGGACATTTCCAGACTGAAGACCGCCACCGGCAAACCGCCGCGAATGGCGATGTTCTCAGCCAAATTTAACGCTAAGGCGGTTTTTCCCTGGGACGGGCGTGCGGCAAGAATGATGAGTTCGGAAGGCTGCAGGCCGGAAAGCAACTTATCCAGCTCGCCGTATCCAGTGGAAATGCCGGTGATGCTCTTGCCTTCGCGGAAAATCTTCTCGAGACGGTCGAAGCTGTCGTGGACGATGTCCTTGATGGGAATCAAGCCGGCTTTGACGCGGTCTTCGGCGAGCGCGAAGATGCTGGATTCGGCGCCGTCGAGAATGGCATCCGCGCCTTCTTCGGCTTCAAACGCACGCTGTTGAATATTGTGCGTGGCGTGAATGAGGTTGCGCAGCATGGCCTTTTCTTTGACGATGCGCGCGTAGTGCTCCACATTGGAAACGCGCGCCACGCCGTCGACCAAGCTGGCTAGATACGGCGCGCCTCCCGCCGCTTCCAATTCGCCGTGCCGGTGCAGTTCCTCGGTCAGAGTGACCAGATCGATGGCATGCTGCGATTCTCCGAGGGCCACCATTTGCAGGAAGACCTGACGATGCGAGGGCAGGAAAAAATCCTCGGGCTTCAAGGCTTCGACAGCGGTGTTGAGCGCGTTGTTGTCCAGCAGGATGGCGCCGAGAATGGAGCGTTCCGCCTCCAGATTGCTGGGCAGTCGACGTTCGAGAGTGGCTTCGGCAGGCATTTTTACTTCGCCCTACTTTCGCTATCGGACATAGTAATAACACACCCCTAACCGCTTGGCAACGCCATGGATCACAGCAGCCAACTCACTCGGGACTTCATTGCAAAAGCATGTGCAAAGGTTCTCGCAAAATTCACGGCACGTCAATCCGGCTTCTTGTGAATCGCGAAGGAAAAACGGTGAAAAACTTTTTCGCAAATTTTGATCGCAAAAATTACTTTGTGCCACAATGTTTGGCATTCCTGTGGAGTCTTTCCAGATTCTTCTTCATACAACATAGGAGACACGACATGCGCATCATTTACCGGATCGCTCTGGCCTTCATGGTGGTGCTTGCCTCGGTGGCGTTTTTGTGCGCGGACGAACGCGAATCGGCGAAAAAACTTCTGGAGCGCACGATGTTCAATCCTGAATTTCACCCGAAGAGCTTTCATGGAGGAGAGTGGTACGGCAATGGCGACGCGTATCTGGCTTTAGAGCCCTCGGCATCAGGCAAGGATACGGACATCGTCCGCTATCAGACGGCCACGGGCGCCCGCGATGTGCTGATCTCCGCCAACCGTCTGATCCCGCAGGGCGAAGCAAAAGCGCTCGAGATTGAGGACTACCGATTTTCCAGCGACGGGCAGCAACTGCTGATTTTTACGAATACGCAAGCGGTGTGGCGACAGCACACGCGGGGCGATTATTGGATTCTAAATCTGAAGAGCGATGCGCTGAGAAAGTTGGGAGGCGACGCCACGCCGTCCACGTTGATGTTCGCAAAGTTCTCTCCCGACAATTCCAAAGTTGCTTACGTTCGCGGAAACAACATTTACGCGGAAGAGATCGCTTCGTCAAAAATTGTGCAGTTAACTCACGATGGATCCAGCACGATTATCAATGGCACGTCCGACTGGGTGGATGAAGAAGAGTTCGATATCCGCGACGGCTTCCAATGGAGCCCGGACGGGCATGCGATCGCGTATTGGCAATTCAATACGGAAGGCGTTCAGAACTTCACGCTGATCTACAACCTGGGCAACCCGCGGGGAAAAATCGTGACACAGATTCCGTATCCCCAAACCGGCGTGTACCCGGAGACGCTGGTATATCCATATCCGGAAGCGGGAACGCGGAATTCCGCGGTACGGGTCGGGGTGGTCTCGCTAAAATCAGGCAAAACTGCGTGGATGAACACGTCCGGCGACCCCCACGATTTCTACATCCCGCGGATGGAGTGGGCCGACGCGAAGCATCTGCTGCTACAACACATGAACCGGCTGCAAAACAAGAATGAGTTTCTCCTGGCGGATGGCGAGTCAGGTTCCACACGCACAATTTTTGTCGACGAAGATCGCGCCTGGGTGGAATTGAACGATGAGATTCTGTGGCTCAATCAGCACCGCGAATTTCTTGTGTTGAGCGAACGAGACGGATGGCGGCATCTGTATCGAGTAGAGCGAGACACCGGCAAAAGCAAGCTGGTGACTCACAGTGATTTTGACGTGGTCAAACTCGAACGGGTGACCCCCGACGAACAGTTCATTTACTTTACCGCTTCGCCCGATAATCCGACGCAGCGGTATCTATATCGCGTGCGGCTCGACGGCTCCGGGGCCGCGGAACGCATCACCCCGATTCAGCCGGGGACGCATTCGTACACCATCGCTCCGAACGGGGAATACGCGTTTCATAATTTTTCTGCGATTGATGAGCCGCCTCATTCCGACGTGGTCCATCTGCCGGACCACCGGGTTTTACGGACTACTGCCGACAATGCAGCACTGGCAGAACACGTGAAACCATTAAGCGGCGGCGCAGCGGAGTTTCTGAAGCTCGACGCGGGTAACGGATTGATGGTGGACGGCTGGTTAGTGAAGCCGCCGAATTTCGACGCCAACAAGAAATATCCACTCATTGTGGAGGTGTATTCCGAGCCTGCGGGACAAACCACGGAAGACCGCTGGCAGAGCATGTTTGTGCGTGCGCTGACGGCTGCAGGTTATTTGGTGGCTACCTTCGACAATCAAGGAACTCCGGCGCCACGAGGGCGCGAGTGGCGAAAGGTGGTGTACAAAAACATCGGTCCACTGTCGTCGCAGGAGCAATGCACTGCCCTGCAATCTCTGGAGAAAGCGCACGCGTTCGTTGATGCGAAACGTGTCGGGGTATGGGGCTGGTCGGGGGGCGGGACCGAAACGCTAAACCTGATGTTCCGATACCCGGACGTTTACGCGGTGGGAGTGGCGGTCGCGTCGGTCCCGGACCAACGGCTGTACGACTCGATCTACCAGGAGCGCTACATGGGGCTGCCGCAGGACGACCCCAAAGCGTGGGAACAATCCTCGGCCATCAACTTCAGTTCTGGGCTGCGTGGCGATCTTCTTGTGATGCACGGCAGCGGGGATGACAACGTGCACTACCAAGGGTTCGAGTTGCTGGTGAACAACCTGATCGCGCAGGGCAAGGTCTTCGACATGCGTGTTTATCCCGGGCGGACTCACGGGATCTTTGAAGGATCGGGTACGACCCCTGATGTGTTCACCAACATCCTCGGTTACTTCGAAACGCACTTGCCGCCTGAAGCAAAGTAGGCGCCGCGCGGCAATCCGGCTGACATGATCGAGAATGAAACCGGTGAACCACTGTTTGGTGAAGTTCGACAGCGAGACTTACGGTCTCCCTTTGCCTGCGTTCGGATCCAAAACAAAAAGGGCATGCAGTGTAATGCACGCCCTCGAAGAATGGTGGTGTGTAGAGAGGCGATTTATGCTTCTTTGCCGATATGGACTTTGATTTCGGCGGTGACGTCGCGGAACACCTTCACGGTGACCGGGAAATCCCCCAGGGTCTTGAGCGGGTCGGCGAGTTGGACCTGGCGCTTGTCGATGTTGAAGCCCTCGTTTTTGAGGCCTTCCGCAATATCGCCGGTGGTGACCGAGCCGAACATCTGATCGTTTTCGCCGGTCTTGCGGATGAACTTGAGGGCCACGAGGTTCAGTAATTCCGCCTGCTTTTTGGCGGCTTCCAGTTCCGTGGCGGTTTTCTTAGCCAGCGCGCCGCGAATGCGTTCGAGCGCTTTCATGTTTCCCGGCGTCGCTTCCACCGCCATCTTTTTGGGCAGCAAAAAATTGCGAGCGTAGCCAGGCTTCACGGTGACCACGTCCCCGCGGTGTCCGAGTTTGTCAACGTCTTCTTGAAGGATAATCTGCATATCGAATCTCTAGCTCCCTTTCCTGACCTTAGGCCTTGGGGGCCTCAACCGCGCGAGGCGCCTGCACGCCCGCCGCGCTGCCGGCAAACGGCAGCAAAGCAATGTTGCGGGCACGCTTGATGGCTACGCCGAGCCAGCGCTGGTGGCGCGAGCATACCCCGGTCATGCGACGAGGCAGAATCTTGCCGCGCTCCTGCACGAATTGCGAAAGAATGTCGGCGCGTTTGTAGTCGATGAAGTCCATCTTCTCGACACAGAACTTGCAAACTTTCTTCTTGCGGAAGTATTGCCGCTTGCCGCGACGTGGGCCGCCCGGTCCGCCGGGACCGCCTCCGCCAGGACCACCTTCGCGGCGTCCACCGCCGGGTCCGCCTTCGCGACGCCCGCCGGGGCCATGGCCCCCTTCGCGGCGAGGACCACTCGGTCCGCCCTCTCCACCTTCGCGGCGAGGACTGCTCGGACCGCTCTCTCCGCCTTCGCGCGGAGCGGGAGCCGGTACCGCTGGCGCCTGCGCTTGTTTCTGTTCTTCTGCCATACCTTCCTACCTTTCCAATGTCGCTTGCCGCGGTTAGCGCGGTGCGTTCGAACCTAATCTCAATCGCGCTGCAAAACCCAAAGACGCAATTACGCCTGCGTGTTCTGCTCCATAGCCGGTGCCGCCGCCGGTGCTGGAGGAGCGGCACGCCGAGGACGCCGAGCCGCGCGCTGTTCGCGCTTGTGCACGAGCTTCTTCTGGCGCTTCAAATCTTCGTCGAGGCGCACGGTCTGATACTTGATGACGGCGTCCAGAACGCCTAAGCGGCGTTCCAGTTCGTGAAGCAGCTCGCCGTGCGAGGTGCGCACTTGCTGGTAGAAATAAATTCCTTCGCGGTGCTTCATGACTTTGTAGGCCAGCTTGCGCGTGCCCCAGGTTTCGGCCTTTTCGATTTTCGCGCCCTTCTCTGCGCACGCGTGCTCCAGCGACGAGAGGACCTTCTTGATTTCCTCTTCCGGCGTGGCCGGGCGAACGATGAAGACCAGATCGTACAAACGTTCTTCCATAATGACCTCGTTTCTTCCTGACCGGTCTAAAGACCGGCCGCTACATAAAACCTGCTAAACCCTCGCCCGCCTCGAAAGGCGGCCGCTACAACCCCAAGAACGTACCGCCGAAGGCCGTTACTCTTCCGGGAGCGGCACCCTGCGGTTGTACTTGTTCATGGCCACCGCGATGCCTTGGCTCAGAATCAACTCGACCGCATCACCCGCAGCCGCCAGCATTTCTCCAGCGGCTTCCAACTCCGTCTTCTTCATCGGCCGTAGAACATATGCGGCCAGGTCGCCTACCGGATGATCGGGCCCAACGCCCAGACGGAGCCGCGCAAATTCTTGCGTGCCTACCGCGCTGGTGACCGACTTCGCCCCGTTGTGCGTCCCCGGGCTGCCGCGTTCGCCGATGCGGATCATGCCCCAGGGCAGATCGCGTTCGTCGAACATCAGCAGTAACTCCGCGGGCTCCACTTCGTACTTGTCCATCAGGCGGCCCACGGAATTGCCGCTGAGGTTCATGTACGTCTGGGGCTTGGCGAGGATGACATCGTTCCCCGCCACTTTCCCGAGTCCTACGAGCGCCTGCGCTTCCGGGCGCTCGAGGCGAATCCCATTGCGGTTGGCCAATTCGTCGACCGCCAGGAAACCGAGGTTATGCGGCGTCCACTGATATTCGGGTCCCGGATTGCCAAGGCCAACAATGAGCCGCATAGGATCCGCAGTGAGGCGCGCGAAAAAGAATTACTTCTTCTTTTCCGTCTTTTCGGCCTTCTCGGCCTTTTCTCCGCCCTCGGCGCCTTCCTCGCCTTCCACTTCCTTCTTGCCCTTCTTGATGACTTCGGGCTCGGCCGGAACTGCTCCGGGTGCCGCAGCTTCCGCGGGCTTCTCTTCCTCGACGCGCAGAGCCACGACGTGCGCGAGGACCGCGTTGGCATCGGTGATCAGCTTGATCTTGTTCTTGTCGATGGGCAGTTCGCCCGCGCGCAGGCTCTGGTTCAACGCCAGGCCGCTTACGTCCATCTTGAACTCCGTCGGAATATCCGCGGGCAAGCACTCGACTTCGACTTCGCGAGCCACGACTTCATACACGCCACCCTGCACCTTCACGCCGGCAGGATCGCCGAACGTGTGTACGGGGACTTTCACGCGCATGCGCACGTCCATGGCGACGCGCAGAAGGTCTACGTGCAGCAGGCGCCCGCTGACCGGGTCGACTTGCCAGTCTTTCACGATGGCGGGCTGCTGCTTGCCGCCAAATTCCACCTGGAATAAGGTGTTGTGGCCGGTGTCGGACCGGAGAATCGCGGTGACCTGCTTGCTATTCACCGCGAGTGCGACGGCGTCTTGCTTGCCTCCATACAACGTTGCCGGAACGTTTCCGGTTACCCGCAAACGCCTGGCGGCATTCTTACCGCGTAGATTCCGCGGTTCACCTTGTACAATGATCTGAGCCATAGCTTCTTTCCTTCCCTAAATTCTTCCCGCCGCAAAATTTCGCCGCAGAAAATCCATCAAGTAAACAACTCGCTGATCGAGGTCTCCTCATGAATCGAGCGAATGCCCCGGGCGAGCAAATCCGCAACGCTCAGAATCTTGAGCTTCTTCAAGTTTCGTGCGGCTTCGGAAACCGGTACCGAATCGGTGGCCACGACCTCAGCGATCTTCGAATTCTCGAGGCGTTCCACCGCGGGTCCAGAAAACACCGCATGAGTGCAAGCGGCGTAGACTTCTGTTGCACCTTCGCGGATCAGCGCGTCCGCGGTCTTCACCAGGGTGCCCGCGGTATCGATGATGTCATCGACGATGAGCGCGGTACGTCCCTTCACGTCGCCGATCAGGTTCATCACTTCGGTGACGTCCAGGTCCACGCGGCGCTTATCAACGATGGCCAGCGGCGCATCCAGCTTCTTGGCAAAGGCGCGTGCGCGTTCCACGCCGCCTGCGTCGGGCGAAACCACGGTGAGACGGGGCAGCTTTTTGTGCCGGAAATAGTCCACCAGCACGGGCGACCCGTAAAGATGGTCGACTGGAACGTCGAAATAGCCCTGAATCTGCGGCGCGTGCAAATCCAACGTCAACGCGCGGCTGGCTCCGGCCGTTTCCAACAAGTCCGCCACCAACTTCGCAGATATCGGGACGCGCGGCTTATCTTTGCGGTCCTGACGGGCGTAGCAGTAGTAAGGCAATACCGCCGTAATGCGCCAGGCGGACGCGCGTTTGAAGGCGTCAATCATCAGCAGCAACTCAAGCAGGTGGCTGTCCACCGGATACGAGCAGGGCTGGACCACAAACACGTCGGCGCCGCGCACGTTCTCGAGAATCTGGAAATAAATCTCGCCATCGCTGAAGCGTCCAAGCAACGACTTGCCCAGCGGAACGTTCAGGTGCTGGCAGATGCTCTCTGCCAGGCCGGGATTGGCGGTGCCACTAAAAATTTTGAATCGTTCGTCGTTCACGAAGTTCTCACTGGTCACCGCTCGGCGGTGACGGAACAGCGGACCGGGCCGTGCCTTGTAGATTAAGGAAGGTCAGAAAAGCAGAGGACGTCGCAGGTCACACAACCATCGCGCTTTTCATCCAGCGCGCATACCTGCTCCGCGAAAGTGTCTCGCAGACGAAGGTCTGATCGTGCGGAAACCCAACAACGGCTCGGCGCGCCTTTGCTGGGCTCGGGAAAACTCCAAACACCGCCGAACCGCTACCAGCCAGCAAGGCTTCTGACGCTCCTGCCTGGAGTAAAACCCGACGGATTTTCGCCAGTCGGGGATGACGCCGGAAAACCGCCTCCTCGAAATCGTTCGAGAGCGGCTCTCCCTGCACACTCCAGCACAGAGCACAGAACTCAAATAGTTTATGGTTGGCGGCGAATTTTGTCAATGAAGCGAGTTCGGGCGCATGTAGCCAGCGATAGGCGTCCGGAGTGGGCACGTGAATGTCCTTTGGCGAGACAATCAGCAGGGTACGTTGGGAGATATCCGGCAGCGGATAAATCTCGTCGCCTTTGCCGATGCCCAGCGCGCGGCCACCCAGGAGGAAAAAAGGCACATCCGCGCCCAAGCCCGAAGCGATTTCGAGGAGGCGATGGCGTGCGATCTTTTTCTTGGTGAATTGCAGATAGCCGAGGAGGGCCGCCGCGGCGTCGCTGGAACCTCCGCCCAAGCCACGTCCAGCCGGGATACGTTTTAGCAGCAGAATATCCACGCCGGGGCGAATCTTCAGTTCGCGCCGCAGGGCATCCACCGCGCGGAAGACGAGATTTTTTTCGGTCGCTTCCTGCGAGAGTTGTTCGTTGCCGTGAATGGCGAGCGCAATGCCCTGCTCGCGGCGTGGGCGAAACCGCAAGGTGTCGTGCAGGCTTACGGTATGAAAAATAGTGCGCAGTTCGTGGTAACCATCGGCGCGCTTGCCGAGCACGTCGAGACGCAGATTCACTTTGGCGAAGGCGGGGATTCGAATTTCACTCATGAAGTTAGATGGCTCCGAAAGCTGGAACCATTATAGCGGAGAGAGAGTAGCCTAAAGCTTCCAGCGAAACGCCTTTACGGTTGCGGAAAAAGTCGAAGAAGTCTTCAGGGGCTAAAGCCCAACTCGTGATGGGGCTACTTGCGCGGGGGCTAAAGCCCCCGCCTCCGAGCAGTTGCTTGCCAGTTTAGGGTTTGTCTTCGGCGGCGGCGGACTTTTGTGCGACGCGGTGCTTGGCCTGGCTGAGCTTCTTCTCGACTTCGGCGACCTTGTCGCTTTCCAGATCTGCTGGGAAGGAGCGGTGCCATTCGTTCAGCGATTTTTCCCATTCCGCGGCGGCAAGATCCATGCGGCCCTGCTTAGCCAGTACATCGCCCAAATGGAGGCGAATGGTGGGGTCGCGCGGTTCGTGCTCGACCGCTTTGCGCAACATGGCTTCGGCTTCCTCGAGCTTGTTCTGCTTGTAATAAACCCAGCCGAGGCTATCCAGGTACGCGCCATTGAGCGGTTCCTGGTCCACGGCCCGTTGAATCAAGTCGTGGGCTTCGTCCAATCGAATGCCGCGATCGGCCAGCATGTAGCCGTAGTAGTTCAAAACCTGTGCGTTCTTGGGATCGGTTTGCAGGGCTTTCTTGAATTCGTCTTCCGCGAGGTCGTATTCCTTCTGCTTTTCGTAGACGGCACCGAGCAGCAACCAGGCGATGGTGTTGTCCTGTGGTTCGGCGGACATAGATTCAGCCTTGCGGGCGGCCTTCTCTGCGTCGGAATAACGCTTGCCCTGCTCGTAAACCTGGGAAAGATTCAGATAAGTTTCACGGTCGGCGGATGTGCCCTTTAATGTGGATTCGAGCAGTTTGACTGCGTCATCGGTCTGTTGATTTTCGCCGAGCAGCAGAGCCACACTGGCCTTGATCGCGGGATCGTCGGGATATTTGGCCATGGCATCCTTGCCGGTTTGCAGGGCCTTAGGCATGTCCTTAGCCTGGCGGTACGTTTCCATGATCAGCAACCTGGCGCGGTGGTCTTCTTCCTCGCCCAAGTGTCCCAGTTCCTGGAAGGTGTAGATGGCCGCAGGATAATTCTGGACTTCGCGGTAGAGGACGCCCAATTCCTGATAGAGAACCGCCAGTTTGTGGCGATTCGAAGGCAGCGCGGTGGACTCTGCCTTCACTCCGGTAATCGCATCGGAAATGACGCGAATGGCGTCATCGTAGCGGCCCTGGCCTTCATAAATCATGGCTTCCTGGAACAGCACATCGAGACTGCCGGGATTGTATTGACGCGCCTTGACCAAATACTCTTCGGCCTTATCCAACTGGTTCAGTTCGCGGTAAATTTTGGCCATGTTCAGGTAGTTGTCGGAATCGTCGGGCATCAGGTCGATCAGCTTCTGATACACGGCCAACGCATCCTGATATTTCTCTTCGGTCAAAAGGGTCTGGCCCAGCCCGCGCAGGTGATTCAATTCGGAGGGGTCGAGGTCGACGGCTTTGCGATAGGCCGCTTCGGCCTTGGCGTAATCGTGGTTTTGGGTATAGGCGTCGCCGAGCAAATCAAAGAGTGTGGCCGAGGAGGAGTTGGCCGTCATCGCTTCGAGCAGCTTGATGGCGTCATCCGCCTTATTTTCGTCGAGCAGGAGTTGCGTTAACTGCTCTGCGGCAGCTTCGTTGCCGGGATCGTCGTCGAGCATCTTGCGCAAAACCTGCTCGGCCTTGTCGGGCTCGTTGTGCAGGCGGTAAAGCCGCGCCAGCCAGAGCGACGCTTCCTGGTCGCTGGGATCGAGGCGATGTACTTGGGCATATTCCGCGATGGCCTTCGAGACCATTTCGGACTGCACTCCCGTCCCGTTGATGTCGCCGAGGCTACGCAGATAAATCCGTCCGAGAAGGCGGTGCGTGGCCAAATCGTTCGGATCGTGCTTCAGGATTTCGTTCGCCTCGTTGACCGCATCGCGCACGCGCTGCGCCTTCCAATACATTTCCGCCAGGCGCT
>Ga0335073_10000758_pt1 | contig 42209 bp, 38 predicted proteins | sample Lox_Sample_22_FD_207093 | JGI IMG/M metagenome (GOLD analysis project Ga0335073, IMG submission 207093) | Soil microbial communities from Loxahatchee National Wildlife Refuge, Florida, United States - Lox_Sample_2.2 | ecosystem: Environmental > Terrestrial > Soil > Wetlands | place: USA...
CATCTCGGGCGACAGGAAATGGAAATAGAAGGCATAGAGGCTGCCCGAGAGCGATCCCAGGGCCGCGCTGATCACGAACGCCGCCATCTTGTAGCGCGGCACGTTGACGCCCAAGGCAGCGGCGGCGGTCTGGTCGGTCCGCACCGATTTGAGCGCCCGCCCGAAGCCCGACCGCATGCCGCCATGGAGCACCAGGACCAACACGATGATCAGGCCTGCGACGAGGTAGTACATCTGAAACGGCGTCGCGAAAGAGAGGCCGCCGATCGAAAAGGAAGGGATGCCGGCGAGCCCCGACGGACCGCCCGTGACATTGTCGAGCCCGACGGTCAGCGAATCGACCATCAGCGCAAAGGCAAGCGTTGCAAGCGCGAGGAAATGCCCACGCAGCTGCACCGTGACGAGCGACAGCACGACCGCCGCCGCGACCGACAGCGCCATGCCGGCGAGGACGCCGATAATCGGCTCGACGCCATAGGTGGTGGCGAGGATCGACGCGGTATAGCCGCCGATCGCCATGAAGCCGGCCTGACCCAGGCTGACCTGGCCGGCGAACCCCATCAGCACATCGAGGCCGAGCACCGAGATATAGAGGATTCCCGAGATCACCAGCGAGTTGAGGATCCCGCGCCCGGGAAAAATAAACGGCAGCACCATCAGCACGGCGATCCCGATCGCCGCGAACAGCAGCCCGCCCTTCCCTTCGATGCGTACGATGGCGCGGTGGATGCGCTGCTCGTCGCGCACGTCGGAGCGGCGATGCGCCGCGCGGAAAAGACCATCCGGGCGCCACAACAGCACGGCCAGCAAGAGCGCCAGGGCGAGCCCGTTGGCGAAGAGCGACGACACGTACCCGGCGGCAAGCTGCTCGGCGACGCCGAGCAACAGGCCGCCCATGATCACGCCCGCGAACGAGCCGACGCCGCCGACCGCGATCGAGATGAAGCCGAAATTGGTGAAGAAGCTGCCCGTGTCGAACTCGAGCGAGGTGATGGGGGCGACCACGATGCCGGCGATGCCGCCGAGCAGCGCCGCCATCACGAAGCTCAACAGCGTCATGCGCGGCACGTCGATGCCCATGAGCTGCCCGGCCATGCGGTTCTCGGCGCAGGCGCGGAGCGCCATGCCGGCGGTCGTGCGCTGAAGCAGGTACCAGAGCCCGACGATGATGGCGATGGTGGCGCCGGCGATCCAGAAGCCTTGGGTCGGAATGCGGATGCCCAGTATCTCGACGGGCGCCTCGCCCGAGAACGGCGGCAAGGCATAAGGCTGGCTGCCCCAGACGACCAGGAGCAGCCCTTCGAGCAAGGTCAAAAGGCCGCCGGTCATCACGAAGAGGCTGCTTTGCGGGAGCCGCGTCAAGGCCGGGACAAAGGTCGCCCCGCCAATGGCCGCGCCCAGCAGGCCGGTGCCGATGACGGCCCCCACGAAGGCGAGCGGAACCGGCAGCGACCAGTCGACCTCGAGCGTGTACATGCACAGCGCGCCCACGACGCAGAACCCGCCTTGCGACAGGTTGAGCACGCCGGTCACGCGATAGACCAGCGAGAACCCCAGCGCCACCATGGCGAAGACGCTCCCTTGGAGCAGCCCGCCGATGACGATCTGAATGAACTGGTTCACGGGGTGTCGGGGGCGGACGGCAACGGGATGCCGGTCGGCTTGCTCACCACCTGCCAGGTCTTCGCCTCGGGGCTCCAGCGCGTCACGACCGCGTCGGACACGTCGAGCCCGCGCTGCGGCACCTTGACGAAATCGTAAACCCCGTTCACCCCGGCATAGTTCTGAAGCTTGCCGATGTGATCGCGGATCGCCGCCGGCGCCGCATCGGGACCCAGGCTTCGCAATGCCTGCACCAGGATGAAGGCCGGGTCCCAGCCGAGCTCCGAGGCGATGTCGGGCTTCGCGCCCACCGCGTCATAGGCCTGGTAGAAGGCGTCGTGCTGCTTTGCGACCTCGGGCAGGAGAAGCTTGTCGTCGCGCACGACCCACTGCGCGGCCGCGATGTAAAGCTGCCGCGGGAGGAAATCGGCATATTGCTTCATCTGCGCATAGGTCATGTTGCCGTCGGTGGTGCCGATCGGGATGTCGAGCCCCTGGTCGCGCATCCCGCGGAAGATGGTGGCGATCGGCGTGCCGGTGCTCCAGGCGATGAAGCATTGCGGATTGGCGGCTTTCACCGACTCGAGCTGCGCCGCTACGCTGACATCGGTCACGTTGAAATGGGCGGTCGTGACAATCGTCATGTCCTTGTTCTCGGGCTTCGCCAGCACGGATTTGAGGCCCGCTTCGGCATCCTGACCGGTCGCGTCGCTGCTGAACATGAGCGCGATGCGGGTCCAGCCCCGGTCGTGGAAATAGCGCACCAGCGCCGTCGCCAGATCGAGTGTCGAGACGCTGCTCGAGAACACGTATGAGCCGGGATCGGGATGGAGGCCGGGAGACAGGCAATAGTCCGCCGGCCCGTTTTTGATCAACGGTGCGATCGCCCGGCACGTCGCGACGATGGCGCCGCCGATGAGAATCGCCGGCTTCTGAGCCAGCACGTCGTTGGCGAGCTGCACCGCGACCTGCGGGTTGGTCTGGTCGTCCTGGTAGGTGAACTCGAGCGGCCTTCCGTTGATGCCGCCGCTCTCGTTGACGAGCTTCTTCGCGAGCTCGAGCGATTGCTGCTCGCCCTTCGAGACGAAGGCGCCTTGGCCGGTCAAAGACATGATGGCCGGAATCTGGTACGGCTCCGCCGCTCCGGCCGCCACGGTCGCAACCACCATCAGCGCCGCCGCGACGGGACCGGCGCTCCGCACCCCTTTCATCAGAAACCTCCCTGAGCTCCTTTTGGCGCCACGTTATGCGCTCGACCCAGTGCGGGCAAGCCCGGCGGCACCGAACTTGCGCCTGGACAAAAGCTCGGCTTCAATGTCCGTCGTATTTCCAGGACCACAGGGCAGCAAGCATGGCAACCGCGACGACCGCCTCCAACACGCCGACGGCCGCCGAAATGATCGCGCGCGCGAGCGGCATGCTGGCCACCATGCGCGCCCGCGCGGCAAAGGCCGAGGAGCTGCGTCACATACCCGACGAGACGCATCGGGACTTCATCGAGGCCGGGTTCTACCGCATGCTTCAGCCCGCGCGCTATGGCGGGTTCGAGCTCGATTACGGCACCCAGACCGAGGTGTCGGTCGAGCTGGCCCAGGGCTGTGCGTCGAGCGGCTGGATCGCCAGCATCACCGCCTGCCATGCCTGGATCGCCGGCATGTTCCCGGTCGAGGCGCAAGAGCATATTTGGGGCGATGACAGCGGGACCTTGATCGCGAGCGCGTTCCAGCCGCCGAGCGACTATCGCATCGAGCGCGCGACCAAGGGCTGGCGCGTTTCCGGCCGCTGGCATTTCTCGAGCGGCGTTGGGCTTTGCCAATGGACCATCCTGGGGATGCCCGTTCCGCAGCCCGACGGCAAGCCGCCCGAGCGCATGATCGCGGTCGTGCCGCTGAACGAGGCTCAGGTCGACGATGTCTGGTTCGTCAGCGGCCTTGCCGCCACCGGCAGCAACGATATCGTCCTGCGCGACGTGTTCGTGCCGGACGAGCACACGGTCGAGTACAAATATCTTCAGGACGACAGCCCGACGCCGGGGAGCGCCGTCAATCCGCACCATATCTTCCGCCTGCCGCTGTTCGGCGTGTTTTCCTACAACCTGGTCGGGACCGCCATCGGCTCGGCGAAGGGCATGGTCGACATGGCGGTCGATCATCTGAAGCCGCGCACGACGGCCGGCCGCGTGCGGCTCGCCACGTTGCAGAGCGTCCATCTGCGCATCGCGCGCGCGGCTTCGAGTGTCGATGCCGCCCGCACGATCATCCAGCGCAATTGCGACGAGTTCAATCGCATGGGCCGCGCCGGCGAGCCGATCGGGCCGGACTATCGTGCCCGCTATCGTCGCGACGCCGGGTATGCCTCGCTTTTGAGCCTCGAGGCGGTCGAGGACATTTTCCCGCTGCTCGGCGGCGGCGGACTCGCCTCGAACAATCCGATCCAGCGTCATTGGCGCGACACGCACGCGGTGGGTCAACACATCGCCTGCAACTGGGACGTCGCCGGCTCGACCTATGGCGCGGCACGGCTCGGCGTGCTGCCGCCAGATCAGATCTAGCGTGCGGCGATGGCGCGCCCGCCTCATGTTCTCCTGATCGGCGGCGGCATCGGCGGCCTGACGGCGGCGATCGCGCTCGAGCGGCACGGGATCGAGACCACGGTCTGCGAACAGTCGGCCGCGCTGGGCGAGATCGGCGCCGGCCTCAATCTCAGCCCCAACGCCGTCAAGGTCTATCGCGCGCTCGGCATCGAGCGCGAGGTCGCGGCGATCGGCTTTGAGTCCGATTTTCAGGTGATCCGGAGCTGGCACAGCGGCCGCATCATCTCGCGCACCGAGCGCAAGGGATTCCGCAGCCGCTTTGGCGCGCCGCATCTGACCGTCCATCGTGCCGACCTTCTCGACGTGCTGGCGGGTGCGCTGCGCGACACGAAGGTGCGCTTGGGCGCCCGCTGCGTCGATGTGACGACGGGCGAGCGCAGCGCCCGCGCGCGCTTTGCCGACGGAAGCGAGATCGAGGCCGACATCGTCGTGGGTGCCGACGGACTGCACTCGGCCGTGCGCAAGAGCCTTTTCGGCCCCGAAGACCCGCGCTTCACCGGCTGCATCTGCTATCGCGGCCTGGTCCCGGCGTCGGCCGTGCCGGCCGACATCTTCACCCGCGACGGCACGATGTGGATGGGGCCGCACGGCCATGTCGTGCATTACTGGGTCCGGCGCGGCGAGCTCCTGAACATCGTCGCGCATTTCGACAGCGATGCCTGGACCGAGGAATCCTGGACCCGCGAATGCGACCGGTCCGAGCTGATGCAGACCTATGCGCAGTGGAACCCGTCGCTCTTGCGGCTCTACGAGATCGGCGACCGCTGGTACAAATGGGCGCTTTACGATCGCGAGCCGCTTCAGCGCTGGAGTCTCGGGCGCGCGACGCTGTTGGGGGATTCGGCACACGCGATGCTGCCCTATCTGGGTCAGGGCGCCTGCATGGCGATCGAGGATGGTTATGTGCTGGCGCGGATCGTCGCCGCCTCGCACGACCTTGGCGCGGCGCTCGAGCGGTACGAGGCGCTGCGCCTGCCGCGCACGCGGCGCACGGTGCTGGGCTCGCGCGCGCGCGCCAAGGAGAACCATCTCGCCTCGCGCTGGGGACGGGTGAAGCGCGACGCGATGTTCGCGCTGCGCGAATGGTTCGGCACGGACAAGACCGCGTTCCAGGCCGATTGGCTCTATTCCTACGACGTCGCCAAGGACCCCGAGCTCGGCCCCGCGCCGGTCCTTCACGTCGGCATGGTTGGTTAATCCGCCGACACTCGACAGGAGCCGCGGCTCTGCCTACCTTTGAGGCGCCGCTTTCGCGAAGGAGTTGGGACATGGCTGAGAACGCGTTCTTCCTCGACCGGACCGGCGCCGCGCCCATGGCGCCCGAGCTGTGGCCCGCGGTCGTCATCCCCAAAGAAGCGATCGATGCCGAAATCGAACGGCTCGCCGGCCTGCCGCGACCCGCAAACGGGCGCCGGCGCTCGCTCATCGTCCATCCGCTGAACAAGCTGAGCCGGGGTCTGGCGCCGGGCATCGAGGTGGCGCTCGACGTGCTTCTGCCGGGCGAGCGTACCGTGCCCTATCGTCAGAACTCGACCCAGGTGAATTTCGTGATCCGCGGCAGCGGCCATTCGGTGATCGGGGGCAAGCGCTTCGCGGTCGACCTGCACGATGTGTGGAACACGCCGTCGATGCACACTTATTGGCACGGCAATGACGGCAAGGATGTGCTGGTGCGGCTCACTTATTCGAACGCGCCGCTGCTCGAGATGACCAACGTGCATTTCGCCGAAGAGAACCCGCCGTCGGTCGAAGCGGTGAAGCACGAGGAGGTCTCGGAAGAGGACAAGAAGCGGCGCGTCAGCCCCTATGGCACCTTCAAGCTCACCGAGGACGGCGCCTATCTGATGCCCTACGAGGCGCTCATCAATCCGCCGACGGTGGAATCAAAGGCGCTGCATTGGCCGTGGAAGCGGGTGAAGCCCGAGCTCGACAAGCTCGAGGCGCTGGGCAAGGACTATGTGGGGCGCCGGCTTTATCTTCTCTACAATCCGATGACCGGGCGAACCAACGGCTGCACGCCGTCCTTCTTCGCTACCATGACTATCCGTCCGCCCAAGATCGTCGACCGGCCGCACCGTCACAGCTCGGCAGCGATCAATTATTACTTCCACGGCACCGGCCACTCGACCGTGGAGGGCAAGCACTTCGAATGGAAGGCCGGCGACCTGATGCTGACGGCGCCGGGCTGGGCCGTGCACAACCACGCCTCGCACGACGACTATGTCTACGAGCTGACGGTGCAGGATCAGCCGCTTCACATCGCGATGGAATCGCTCTTGTGGCAGGAAAGCCTGAAGATGCCGTTCGCCGTGCTGGGTCAGCAGGAAGGGTTCGGCACCAACAAGGCGGCGGCGGGGTAAGCGCGATGATCAGCTTGAAGGACGGGTTCCTCAAAGGGTCCTACCCGCCGATCGTGACGCCGTTCCGGGACGGCGCGGTCGACTACGAGACCTATGCGCGGCTCGTCGAGCGCCAGGTCGCGGAAGGCTCGCACGGCATCGTCGTCAACGGCACGACAAGCGAGCCCTCGACCCTTTCGCTCGAGGAGCGGCTTCGGCTCGTGGAGGTGGCGGCGCGCGCGGTCAAGGGGCGCATCCCGCTCGTGGCCGCGACCGGCTCGCAAAGCCACGCCGACAGCATCGTCCTGACCGAAGCGGCCAAGGGCGCAGGCGCCGATGCCGTGCTGATCGTCACGCCTTATTTCATCCGCCCGCCGCAGCGCGGCCTTATCGAATATTACGTCGATCTCGGCAAGCGGACCGATTTGCCGGTGATGATCTATCACATCCCAGGCCGCGCCGCGGTCAACGTCACGGTGGACACCGTCGCGGCGATCGCCGATCGGCTGCCGCGGCTCGTCGGGCTGAAGCACGCCTTCAACGATCTCGCCTTCGTGAGCGAATTGCTGGCGCGGCTCGGGTTCGAGTTCCGCGTGCATGTCGGGCTCGAGGATTTGTCGTTCCCGATGCTGGCCGTTGGCGCGTGGGGCTTGATGAACGCGGCCGGCAACATCGTGCCGCGCAAGATCGCCGAGCTTTACGAGCTTACCGCCGCCGGCAAGATGGCCGAGGCACGGGCGCTTCATTACGCGCTCTTCGAGCTGAACCAGGCGATCTTCTACGACACCAATCCGATCCCGATGAAATACATGATGAAGCGGCTCGGGATCCTCCCCAACGAGGAGCATCGCCTGCCGATGGTCCCGGCGACGCCCGAGCTCGGCAAACGGCTCGACGGCGTGCTGGCCCGCGCCGGTCTTCTGCCGGAAGGGCGCGCCGCGGCCGAATAGTGCCGCTCAGGACGCGGCCGTCACCCCGCCGTCGATCACGATGGTCTGACCGGTGATGTAGCGGCCGGCAGGCGCGCACAAGAGAAGCGCCGCGCCGGCAATGTCCTCGGGCTCGCCGAGACGCGCCAAGGGCGTCGCCGCGAGACGGTTCGCCACCAGCGCCTCGTCCTCCCATAAGGCGCGCGCGAAATCGGTGCGGATGAGGCCCGGCGCGATCGCGTTGACGCGGATGTTGTAAGCGCCCCATTCGAGCGCCAGGTTGCGCGCGAGCTGCAGCTCCGCCGCCTTGGAGATGGCATAACCGCCCAGCCCGCGCGTGCCGCGCAGGCCGGCGATGCTGGACAAAAGCACGATGGCGCCGTCGCGCCGCGCCTTCATGTCCGGCAGCACCAGCGAGGCAAGCGCCAGTAGACCGCGCACATTGGTGGCCATGATGCGGTCGAACGCCGCGTCGGATATCTCTTCGATCGGCCCGTAATGCGGGTTGATGCCGGCACAGCAGACCAGGATGTCGACCGGCCCGAGCTGCCGCCGCGTCTCGGCGACAAGATGGTCGCGTTGCGCCTTGTCGCCGGCGTGGCAGGCGATGGCGGCGGCGGTCCCGCCGTTCGCGCGGATCGCGGCAGCCGCGGCGTCACAGGCATCCTGGTTGCGGCTTGAGATGACGACGCGCGCGCCCGCCTCGGCCAGCGTCTCGGCGATCGCGCGGCCGATGCCGCGCGACGAGCCGGTGACGATCGCCGTCTTGCCGGCAAGGTCGAAGAGCCGCATGCGCAATTCCCTTTGTTCGCCGCGCCGGCCCAGCGGCGATGTCGTCAGGCCGCGCTGCGGGCGCTTTCGCCGAGAAGGCCCGCCGCCACCAGCGCGGCGCGGATGCGGTCGATCTCGTAGGCCGGAAGCTTCACGAGCGGCGGGCGCACCACTGCGCGCGGCTGCTTGCCCAGCAGCACGAGCGCCTCCTTCATGCGGTTGTGCATGTCGACGAAGGGATCGGCATAGAATGCCTCGGCCACCGGATTGATCCGGTCGTTGAGGCGCCGCGCCTCGGCGAGATCGTTGGCTTCGATCGCGCGGAAGAGCCGCGCCTGAAGATCGGCAATGACGCTGCCGGAACCGGACAGAAGCCCCTTGCAGCCCAGCACCAGCGAGCTCAGCAGAAACGCGCTGTTGGTGCTCAGCACATTGACCGGGCGCGGCAGGGATTGGAGCGTACGGATATGCTTCTCGTGCAGCGGCACGTGCGGCGTCCAGTCCTTGATCGCGCGCACGCTCGGCACCGCCTCGATGAGGGCCAGCAGCGTCTCGAGCGGATAGCCCTGGGTCTGGCGCGGATATTGGAACGCGATGATCGGCAGGTCCGATTGGTCCGCGATGCGACGGAAATGCGCGATCACCATCTCGGGCCGTTGTCCCAGCACGAAAGGACCGGGCGGGAAGACAAGGAGCGCCGAGGCGCCCGCATCGTGCGCCATGCGCGCCAAACGCGCCGCCTCGAGGCTGCCTTCGGCATAGATGCCGTTGATGATCGGCAGCCGCGCGCCGATCGCATCCTGCGTCAGGTCGAGGACGCGGCGCTGCTCGTCGACGGTGCAGGATGCGACTTCGCTTGCATGCGCGTTGATCGTGACCGCACTGATGCCGGGCACCGCGGCCACGTCGGCCAGATGCCGCCGATAGGACGCCTCGTCGATCGACAGATCGTCGAAGAACGGCAGCAGGACGGCCGGGATGACGCCATGGGGAACATAGGCTGCGTGCCGGGGCATTCTCGCTCCTTTCGATCCGACGCGATGCTACCAGCTATTTGCGTGCGCCGGAACCCGGCGCAATAATCGCGCCGCCACAACCGAAGCAGCCGGAACCGTCATGAAGAACAAAACGAGTGCCCTTGCCGCCCTTGCCGTCGCCGCCGTCGCCGCGAGCCCCGCTTTGGCGGCGCCCGACGGCCAGCAATTGTTTCAGCGCTATTGCTTCATATGCCATTCGACCGAAGCCGGCCAGAACAAGGTCGGCCCGTCGCTTGCCGGGGTGGTCGGCCGCAAATCGGGGCAGGAGCCGGGCTTCGATTACTCGGAAGCAATGCAAAGCGCCAACAAGACGTGGGACGAGGCAACGCTCGACAAGTACCTCACCGACCCGAGGCAGGTCGTGCCCGGGACGAAGATGCTGTTCATCGGCATCAAGAACGCCGACGAGCGGCATGCGCTCATCGATTATCTGAAGAGTCTCAAATCCTGACGCGGGCCTTGCGCGCGCCAAATTGATCACTGCCTAAATTAATCCCTGCAATGCAATTGACATTGTTGGGACGGGACCTCACTTTGCTGAGGCGGGGGACGAAGGCACGCGCGTGTGGGGCCCGACGCTCGATAGTGATCTCCGAGAGTCCCGGGATCACTCGTGAGACCGTCAGAGCGTCCCAGCCCCGCCCCCGCAACTTCATCCCAGCGTGAGCGCGCAATCGAGCTCGCGCACCCGGCCCATCTCGATCATGGCATCCGCGATCCGCGGCTGCACCGCGATGCGCGCGCGATAGCAGCGCGCGACCGCCGCGATAAGATGGCCGCGCCGCCCCAACAGCGCGTCGCCCAGCTCGATGATGCGCAGATTGGGCCATGCGCGCGGACGAAGCCGCATCACGTCCGCCATCACCGCGTCTGCGTCGAGCCCGGGGTTCGCCTGCGCCATCACCAGCGCCAGCGCGGCGCTCGACCGCGAAAGGCCCTTCTGGCAGTGGACGAGAAGATGAACGGAGGGAGCGCCGGCAAGCCCGCGCGCGAACTCGAGCAGCGCCACGACGTCCGCTTCTCCCGGCCGGCGCAAGCCCGGCAGCGCGTCGACGATATCGTGAAAGCGCAGGTCGAGCCGTTCGTGTCCGCCAAGACAGGCCAAGGCCTCGGGCGCGGGCCAGCCGGGATCGAGCAGCGACAGGACATGCGTCACGCCGGCATCGCCAAGCGCCTCGATCTCGTCGATGCCGCAGATCGAGGTGCGAAGCCGCAACGGCGAAGCAGGGTCCAAGGGTCCTCCGATGCCGCGCACTCTCGGGCGCGGGCCGGTTCCGGTCAAGAATCCTGCCGACTTGAACGCCACAGGGCAGAGTGGCATTGTGCCATTACTTGGTGATGGCGCAGTCACCGAAGTAATCTCGGTTAAAACGGGCAACGGGCTGCGATTGTCGCGCGGAGTACAGCGCAGGAACAAAATGTCGCAGTCCAGGTCGCGATATATCGAGAGCGCGCTCGCGCTGGCCACGGCCGCCGTCGCCCTGTGCGGCGCCAGTGCCCGCGCGCAGCTTGCCGGCGGCCACGTGGTCGCCGGCCAGGCAACGATCTCGCAAAGCTCGGCGACCAGCACGCTGATCAGGCAGACATCGCCAAGCGCGCTCATCACCTGGACCGGATTTTCGATCCCGCGCGGCTCTTCGGTTACGTTTGAACAGCCGAGCGCCAGCGCGATCGCGCTGAACCGCGTCCTCGGCGGCAGCCCGTCGTTCCTTCTGGGCTCACTCAGCGCGAACGGTCAGGTCTGGCTCGTCAATCCCGCCGGCATCGTGGTTGGCAGCGGCGCCACGATCTCCGCGGCGGGCGTGCTGCTATCGACCGCCGACATCCACGATGCCGATTTCCTCGCCGGCAATTACAGCTTCTCCGTGCCCGGCAATGCCGGCGCCGGGATCGTCAACAAAGGCGCGATCACGGCCGATGCCGGCGGATCGGTGGTGCTGGCGGGCGCGCACGTGACGAACGAGGGGTTGATCGCGGCGTCGCTCGGCACGGTCGTGGTCGCGGGAGCATCCACCTATGCCGTCGATTTTGCCGGCGACGGGCTGTTGAGCTTCGCGATCGACAGCGGGTCCTCCGCCTCGCGCACGCTCGTCAACAATGCGGGGACGATCGCGGCGCCGGGCGGCCTGGTGCTGATGACCGCCAAGACCGCCACGGACGTGCTCGACAATGTCATCAACACGAGCGGGATCGTCGAGGCGACGAGCGCCGCCAATGTAAACGGCACGATCGTGCTGTCGGCGGCGGGCGGCGGGACCGATGTGACCGGGACCCTCGACGCGTCGGGCAAAGGCGCCGGGCAGACCGGCGGTACCGTGGACGTGCTGGGCGACAGCGTCACCCTCGCCGCCTCGGCCCGGATCGACGTTTCGGGCGATGCGGGCGGCGGCACGGCGCTCGTCGGCGGCAATTTCCATGGCAGCGGGCCGCAGCAAGACGCGGCCACCACATCCGTTGCCGCGGGTGCCACGATCGATGCCGACGCGATCACCAGCGGCAATGGCGGCACCGTCGCCGTGTGGTCGCAGGACGATACCGCGTTCAACGGCAGCATCACCGCGACCGGCGGCGCGCAAGCCGGCAACGGCGGCTTCGTCGAGACCTCCGGCAAAGCGGGCCTCACCGTCGCGAGCGGCACGGTCGATACGCTGGCGCCCGCGGGGCAGATCGGCACGTGGCTGCTCGATCCCGCGAACATCGTCGTCGCAAGCGGCGTCTCCGGCGCCATCTCGCCTTCTGCGATCGATAACGCGACGAGCACCGTGCTGCTGCAAGCCGCGACCGACATCACCTTCGAAAGCCCGGTCACCGTCAGCGCGTCGGGCGTCGGCATCACCGCCGAAGCCGGCAATTCGATCACCGTCGCCGCCAACGCGCCGATCACGACCAACAGCGGCAGCATTCTTTTGAGCGCCAACGATCCAAGCGAGCCGGTTTCGGGCACGGGCAGCATCGTGATCTCGTCAGCGCTGACGACCATTCCGCTATTCACGGATTTTTATAACAGGCCCCCGGCCGGCGATGGCATTACGCTCACCGTTAACGGTGGCGCGGGAACGATATCGCTTGGCGCCAATCTGCTAACGGCCGGCGGCGCGATTTCCGTCCTGGGGCCGATCATTCTAACCGGCAATGTCGAAATCGATACGATCGACGACGAGTTTTCCTCCGACGCCAACATCGTGCTCGCAGAGACGATCGACGCCGACGCCGCTGCCAACTTGCGCACGCTCAGTCTTGACGCCGGAGAGGGAACAATCCTCATCGGCGGAGACGTCGGCCGACAATCCATGCTCGGCGCAACCTCGGTGGTCGGTTACGGGATGGACGTCGATGGTTCGGTTATTACGTCCGGCGCACAATACTACGAAGGGACGGCGATATCTTTGAAAGGATCGCTTTACCAAGCGGGCCAGGATTTCACCGTGGTGGACGACGCGACATTCGCCGCGCCGGCAGTCGAGGTTGACGCGCAGGACATCTGGATGCGAAGCGGCGTTGACGGGCCCGCTGCTTTGACCTTGATCGCGGGACCAGCTCAGCTCGTTTCCGGCTATTCCACCGGGAATATCGAGCTTGGCACGGTCGGCAGCATCACGCCGCCCGCGAGCCTTACTGCAACCGCCGCGAACGTCATCGCGCTCGACGGCAATGTGATCACGACCGGCGCCCAGACTTACACGGATCGAACACTCTATCTCGGCGGCACGCGCTATCAGACCAGCGGCGCACCTTTCAGCCAATCCGGCGCTACGGTCCTCGGCCCGAGTCCACCCTTGTCGCTTGCCGAGTACCAGGAGGAAGTGGACGACGACGAAGTCGATAGTGGCGGCGCCGGATCCACGCTCTTGGCGTTAGAGGTTGCGACAATCGTGTTATCGGATCCGGTGATCGACACGACCGGCAATGGCACCGAACCCGCGGGCGCTGCGATCACGTTCGCCGCGCCCGGCACGATCGACGGGCTGGCGGCGCTGACGCTCGACGCCGGCACAGGGGGCACGATCTCGGTCGGTGCCATCGGCGGCGTGACGCCCGTCGGCGCGGTGACGATGAGCGGAGACGAGGCCGTGCTGGATGGCAACATCACGACAGAGGGCGGCAGCGTGACGATCAACGCGCCGGTGATGCTCGACTCCGACGTGACTGTCGATACCGCAGGCGCCGCCATAACGCTCGCCGGCACTGTCGATGCCGATGCCGCAGCCAACGATCGGGCGCTGGCCCTCATTGCATCAAACACCGTATTGCAACCGCACAGCGGCAATGTCGTCGTTTCTGGAGCGGTTGGCGGCGCGACTGCGCTCGGTTCGGTCGATTTTCAAGGCGCCGCCATTTCAGTCGACGGCTCGGTGACGACGACCGGTGCCCAGGAATACTGGGGCACGACCGTCGCGCTGAACGGAGCGCAATATCATGGCGGCGGCGACTTCACGGAGTCGGGCGACGCCACGATCGGCCCCGCCGGGACTACGATTTCCGCCCTCGACATCTCGTTCTGCTGCAAGCTGGACGGGCCAGGCGCCTTGACGCTGAATGCCGGCCCAAGGGAACCCGCACTGGGCCCCGATTTCGACGGCGCTTATACCTTCGCCTATACCGGCAACATCGTGCTCTCCACAGTGGGATCGATGGCCCCGCTTGCATCGCTGATCGCGACCGCCGCCGACGATATCGAGCTCGCGGGATCGGTCACGACGATTGGGTCGCAATCCTATTCCGATCAGTCCCTCTATCTCGTCGGCACACGGTATCAGACGACCGGCGACGGCTTCACGGAAATCGGCGCAACCATCCTGGGCGCCCCACCCCAGTACTTCACAGGCGAAACCACCTTAAGCTTAACGCTCGGCTTCAACGGGTCAGTTGGCTTCGTGTTATCGGATCCGGTAATCGACACGACCGGCAATGGCGTCGAACCCGCGGGTGCTGCGATCACGTTCGCCGCGCCCGGCACGATCGATGGGCTGGCGGCGCTGACGCTCGACGCCGGCACGGGCGGCACGATTTCGGTCGGCGCCATTGGCGGCGCGACGCCCGTCGGCGCGGTGACGATGCAAGGAGCCGAGGTGGCGCTGGGCGGCAACATCTCGACGGCGAATAGCGCCGTCACGATCGACGCGCCGGTCGTGCTCGACGCCGACGCGACGATCGACACCGCAAGCAGCGCCCACGGCGCCAACGTGACGTTCGCGGGAACCATCGATGCGGATGCCGCCGGCAACGCGCGGACATTGGCGATCGACGCCGGCGCCGGATCGATCCTGCTCGGCGGCGATGTGGGCGAGGAAGCCGCGCTTGGAGCGGTATCGTTGACGGCCTTCGGATCGACCGAAATCGACGGCTCGGTCATCACCTCCGGCGCACAATCCTATGAAGGGTCGCCCGTGACGCTGAAAGGATCGCTTTATCAGGCGGGCCAGGACTTCACCGTGATCGGCGACGCGATCTTTGCCGCGCCCGCGACCGCCGTCACGGCACAGGATATCTGGATGACCGAAGGGGTCGAGGGGCCGGCCGCTTTGACCTTGGCCGCCGGGCCGGCGCAGCTCGTTTCCGGCTTCTCCACCGGGAATATCGAGCTCGGCCATGTCGGCAGCATCACGCCGCCCGCGAGCCTCACGGCCACCGCCGCGAACGTCATCGCGCTCGACTACAACGTGACGACGACCGGCGCGCAAACCTACACGGATCAGACGCTTTATCTTGGCGGCACGCTCTATGAGAGCGACGGCGCGCCTTTCAGCCAATCCGGCCGCACCATTCTCGGGCCCAGCCCGGCGCTGTCGTACGCCGAATATGAAAGCGACCTGGACGACGAAGATGACGGCGATAGTTTCGGGGTGGCCTCGATCGCCGCTCTGGCGCCGACCATCTCATTTTTATCCGATCCAATGATCGACACGACCGGCAATGGCGCCGAACCCGCGGGCGGCGCGATCACGTTCGCCGCGCCCGGCACGATCGACGGACGGGAAGCGCTGACCATCGACGGCGGATCGGCGGGGGTCGTGAAAATCGGTCCGGTCGGCAGCATCGCGCCGCTCGGCCCCGTCACGATCATCGGCGGCAGGATCTTCGGCGGCAGCGACATCGTCACGTCGGACGGCGATGTCACGATCGAGGGCACGCTCGCCACGGATTTCGGGGCGCCGGCGCCGGTCGATCCTTCCGCCATGGCGGCGATCGAGAGCATCATCGACCCATCGCCGGCGACGCCCACATGGTTCCTCGCGCCGACGGCGGCGCCGCCGCTGCTCACCATCCTGAGGCCGCCGCCCTGAACCATTCTTGACAGAAAGGCGCGCGGCGCTATCGTGCCCCGAACAGGCCGTTGGGCGAGGATTGGGCGATGGCGAAATCGAATACCGTGCTGATCAAGCTCGTGAGCAGCGCCGATACCGGCTATTTCTATGTGTCGAAGAAGAACCCGCGGGCGAAGACCGAAAAGCTCGAGCTCAAGAAATACGACCCGGTCGCGCGCAAGCACGTCGTCTTCAAGGAACAGAAGATCAAATAGGGAAAGGGCGCTTGCGCCCTCGAGACCGAAGGCCGCTCGCAACCCCGAGCGGCCTTTTGCGTTTCAGGCCACGGCGTCCTTGAGGATCGCCTGCTCGGGAAACGCCACGACGCGGTTGCGGCCGCGCCCTTTCGCCGCGTAAAGCGCCTCGTCCGCGCGGCGCAGAAGCGAGGCCGAGGTCTCGTTCGCATCCTCGGTGATGGCGAGGCCGATGCTGACCGAGATCGAGAGATCGGTCGGCGGCTGGCTCACCCGGATCGGCTGCTCGGCGACGACGACGCGCAGACGCTCGGCCACTGCTTCGGCGACGCGGCGGTCGGTGTCCGGCAGCACGACGACGAATTCCTCGCCGCCATAGCGCGCCAACAGATCGAAGGCGCGCACGTGCCGCGTGATGCGCGCCGTCACTTCGCGCAGCACCTCGTCGCCGGCCGCGTGGCCATGCGCATCGTTGACGCGCTTGAACCAGTCGATGTCGATCATCAGCAGCGCCGGTCCGCGCGCGCCTTCGCGCATGCGCGCCAGCAGCCCGTCGAGATGGACCGTGAAATAGCGGCGGTTGTAAAGGCCCGTGAGGCTGTCGGTGAGCGCGAGCGACAGGCTCTTCTGATAGTTCTCCTGGAGACGGTCCTGGAGCCGCTTGCGGCGCACCTGGGTGCGGGCGCGGGCCAGAAGCTCGTTCCGGTCGAGCGGCCGCAGCAGATAGTCGGTCGCGCCGAGGTCGAGCCCCTTGGCGACGCGCGGCAGTTCGTCGGGATCGGCGATCAGCAGGATCGGCACGAGCCGGCTCACTTCCTGCGCGCGCAGCTTGCTGATGATGCGCAAGGCGTCGGCCTTGCCCATCGTGTTGAGGATGACGAGGTCGATGCTGGCGTCGCATTGGCGTGCCAGATCCTCGGGCACTGTCGGCCGCACCAGCTCGCCCGTGATCGGCGCCATCATCTCGGCAAGACGGGTCGCGGCGTTGGTGCTTTCCTCCCACAAAAGGACGCGCGCGGGGCCCGAATCCTCGGCGGCGCGCCCGTCTTCGATGAGCGCGCTGAAACGGCCATAGACGTCCTCGCGGTGCCGCCACTCCTCCATGGTGCGGCGCAGCCGCACGAGCGAGCGCACGCGGGAGAAGAGGGCGATGTCGTTCACCGGCTTGGTCAGGAAATCGTCGGCGCCGGCCTCGAGCCCGCGCACCCGGTCCGATGCCTCGCTCAGCGCCGTCACCATCACGACCGGGATGTCGCAGGTGCGCGGGTCGGCCTTGAGCCGCCGGCAGGTCTCGAACCCGTCGAGCCGGGGCATCATCACGTCGAGCAGGATCAGATCGGGATGCTCGTCCTGGGCCACTTTCAGGGCCTGGAACCCGTCGAACGCCGTGAGCACGTTGAAATATTCTGCCGACAGCTTGGCATCGAGCAGCCGGACATTCACTTCGACATCGTCGACGACCAGGATTCGTGCGGACATGACGCCCTATCAACCAAGAAGGCGGGCGACAGTCTGAAGAAAATTCGTTACCGAGATCGGCTTCGCGATATAGGCTTCGCAGCCTCCCTCCCGGATCTTCTCTTCATCCCCCTTCATGGCGAAGGCGGTGACGGCGATGATCGGGATCGCCCGCAATTCCTCGTCTTCCTTGATCCACTTGGTGACCTCGAGGCCCGAGACCTCGGGAAGCTGGATATCCATAAGGATGAGGTCGGGATGATGCGCCCGCGCCAGCCGCAACGCTTCGAGCCCGTCCTTCGTCTGCAGGATGTCGTAACCGTGCGCTTCCAGGAGATCGTGGAAGAGCTTCATGTTGAGGTCGTTGTCCTCGACAATGAGGACCCGCTTTGGCGTCGCAACCGGCTTGGCTTGAGAAAGCATTTTACGCTCACCCTGGGACGCGGCTGATGGCGCCATGAATCACGTTAAAAATACGGCAGAACTTGCGACGATCCTATTAATAGAATTGAATTAACGAACGGTAACCGTTAGCCCGAAAGAGACCATTTGCCGCGATGCGGATCGGCGTCGACCTGGGCGGGACCAAGATCGAAGCGGCGGCGCTGGGCCCCGGCGGCGACATGCTGGCGCGTCGGCGGGTCGCGACACCCGCAGGCGACTATGATGCCATCGTAGGCGCGGTCCGGGACCTCGTCCTCGCGATCGAGCATGAGACGGGCGCTCGCGGTAGCGTCGGCATCGGCATCCCGGGCACGCTGTCGCCAGCGACGAGCCTCGTCAAGAATGCCAACTCGACCTGTCTCAACGGCCGCCAGCTCGACCGGGATATCGCCGCTGCGCTCGGCCGCGAGATCAGATTAGCCAATGATGCCAACTGCTTCGCCCTTTCGGAGGCGACCGACGGGGCGGCGGCGGGGGCGGCGATCGTGTTCGGCGTCATCCTTGGGACGGGGGTGGGCGGCGGCGTGGTGGTTGGCGGACGCCCTTTGGTCGGCGTCAATGCGATCGCCGGAGAATGGGGCCACGTGCCGCTGCCCTGGCCCGACGCGGCCGAGCGGGCCGGGCCGGCCTGCTGGTGCGGCCGGCATGGCTGCATCGAGTCCTTTTGCTCGGGGCCGGCATTGGCGCGGGACGGCGGGACGCCGACCGCCGAAGCCCTGGTCGCCCGCGCCGAGGGCGGCGATGCCGGTGCCGAGGCCGCTCTCCGCCGTTGGGAGCATCGGCTTGCCCGCGGCCTTGCCGTGGTCATGAATGTGGTCGATCCCGACGTGATCGTGCTGGGCGGCGGTCTTGGTCAGCTTGCGCGGCTTTACCGGAACCTGCCACGCCTATGGCCGGAGTTCGTCTTCACGGACCGGGTCGCGACACGCCTCGTGCGGCCCAAATGGGGGGATTCAAGCGGCGTGCGCGGCGCCGCCTGGTTGTGGCGGCCGGAGGAAGCGCCCTAACAAGACGGCTTGCCCAGGGGCTCGATCTCGTCGAGATGGGCCTTCACGACATAATCGCCGTAATCGAGGTCCATGCTTTCCGAGACCCCGTTCGACAAAAGCCTCATCCCGAGCTCGTAGTCGGGCGTTTCGGTCACCGAGTCGGGCGCGAAGAACGCGAGCCGCATGTCCCAGGACGGATGCTGAAGCAGCGGACTGTGAGCCAGATCGGCGGCCGCCTTGTCGCCGGCATCCACCGGATCGTTGCTGATGGCGCCGGTCTTGAAGGCCGGACCGATCACGGCGCTGATCTGCGACGCATTGTCGACGGTCGACCCGTCGAACACCTGTCGCACCACGAACTGATCGCCGGCCTGGGCCCGGTCGATCAGCACCAGCGTATGGGCGGTCGGAAAGATCACGCCGGGCGCGAGCTTGATGGTGGTGCTTTGCGGCTTGGTGAACTCGGCGACACCGCCTTTGCCGGGCCCGTCGAGATGCGCCTCGCCGTGAAGCTCTTCATCGGCCTCGCCGTTTCGCAGCCGTCGCTCGTTGAAGCGATAGCGCAGCCCGTCTTTCGATTCCCAGGTCACCAAGGTCGAGCTGAGGTCGCTGCTGCCTGATTCGGCATAGACGATGCGAAGGCGAAAGCGCTGCTCGACGGTCCAGCCGTCGCAGGTCTCGCCCCACTCGTAATACATGGCCCCCGACGCGCCCAGCACGCCGCTCCCCGACTTGGAGTTGCCAAGCGAGAGGCTGTAGAGCGCGCGGTGAGGGTCGATATCCGCGCCCACCGCCGGAACCGTGACGACGAGGACGGCGAGGAAGGGGCCGAACGCGCGGCCAAACCACTGGCTCATACACCCAATCCCGATCGAGGCGCCCATGCAGTATGTCACGCAGCGGCGGCGCACGATAGCGCGCGTTCCGCCGCAACAACGCTTTGACCCGGCAGTCTCTGCCATCACGGTAGATTTTACCCAGCGAAACCGGCGGATATCCCCGTTTTCGCACCGCGGATGCTGGCATGGCTCTTGCTTTCAAGAACCGGGACACGATCACAAATGGGGATAACGATGCCGCCCACCGCACAGCCCGACATGACGCTCGACCGGGCGGAGAGCCGTGCGCCAAAGCCGCCGCGCGGCACGCTCATTCGCCTTGCCCCGCCGACGGGCGACCACCCGGCGCTGCACGCCTGGGCGCTGGCGATCGCCGAAGCGGCCGACCGCCGTGTCGCCGAGCTCGAGGCGCGGATCGATTATCTGCGCGACCTCGCGCTCACCGACGAGCTGACCGGGGCGATGAACCGGCGCGGCTTCATGATGCAATTCGCGCGCGCGATCGACGCCGCCCGGCGCGGCGGCCCCAAAGGCACCGTCATCATGTGCGATCTCGACGGGTTCAAGACCGTGAACGATCGGCTGGGCCATGCCAGCGGCGACACTGTGCTGCGTCAGGTGGGCGAGCTGTTGCAGGCCGGCGTGCGCAAGATGGATGTCGCGGCGCGGCTCGGCGGCGACGAATTCGCGCTGCTGCTCATCGGCGCCGACGAGGATGTGGCCGCGCGCCGCGTCGCGGGCTTTTCCCGCGGCATCGCCGCCATCGCGCCTCGCATCAGCGGCGTCACAACGCCGCTCTCGGCCAGCTTCGGCGTGGCGCGCTTTGACGGCAGCGAGGACGAAGAGACGGTGATGCACCGCGCCGACATGGCGATGTATGCCGAAAAGCGCCGGCCGCCGGGTCTAAGGCGCGCATTGCCAAAGCGCCGGCCGCTGCGCGCGGTCGGCTGAACGAGGCCCTCAGCGCTTCACGTCGGGCGGCAGCGCGAGCCTTATGTGCAGCTCGCGCAGCCGCTCGGGCGGGACCGGCGCCGGCGCCTGCATCAGCAGATCCTGCGCCTGTTGATTCATGGGGAAAGCCACCACTTCGCGGATGTTCGGCGTGTCGGCGAGAAGCATCACGATGCGGTCGATGCCGGGCGCCGAGCCGCCATGCGGCGGCGCGCCATAGCGAAAGGCGTTGAGCATGCCGGCAAAGCGCGCCTCGACATCGGCCGCCTTGTAGCCCGCGATCTCGAACGCCTTGATCATGATGTCGGGCCGGTGGTTGCGGATGGCGCCCGAGCTGAGCTCGACGCCGTTGCAGACGATGTCGTACTGAAACGCCTTGATGGTCAGCGGGTCCTGGCTCGTCAGCGCCTCGAGCCCGCCTTGCGGCATCGAGAACGGGTTGTGCGAGAATTCGATCAGGCCGGTCTCCTCGTTGCGCTCGTACATCGGGAAATCGGTGACCCAGCAGAACCGGAACACGCCCTCCGTCACGAGGTTCAGCTCGCGTCCGATCTTTTGCCGCGCCGCTCCCGCGAATTGCAGGAAGACGCGCGGCACGCCGCAGACGAAGAACGCCGCGTCGCCATCCTTGAGCGCGAGGTCGTCGCGGATGCCGGCGGTGCGCTCGGGCCCGATATTGTTGGCGACCGGCCCGGCGCCCTGGCCGTCGCGGAACATGATGTAACCCATGCCGGGCTGCCCCTCGCCCTGGGCCCAGGAATTCATGCGGTCGCAAAAAGCGCGGTTGCCGCCGCCCGGTCCCGGGATCGCCCACACGCGCACCGCCGGGTCCGATGCGATCTGGCCGGCGAACACCTTGAAGCCCGAGCCCGCGAACCGCTCGGTCACGTCCGCCATGCGGAGCGGGTTGCGCAGATCGGGCTTGTCGGTGCCATAGCGCGCGATCGCCTCGGCATAGGGGATGCGCGGGAAAGGCGGCTTCGTCACGTCGCGGCCCGTGCCGAACTCCTCGAACACGCCCGCCATCACCGGCTCGATCGCGGCGAACACGTCGTCTTGCGTCACGAATGACATTTCGAGATCGAGCTGATAGAACTCGCCGGGTGAGCGGTCGGCGCGGCTCGCTTCGTCGCGAAAGCACGGCGCGATCTGGAAATAGCGGTCGAAGCCCGCCACCATCAGAAGCTGCTTGAATTGCTGTGGCGCCTGGGGCAGCGCATAGAACTGCCCCGGGTGAATGCGGCTCGGCACCAGATAGTCGCGCGCCCCTTCGGGCGACGAGGCGGTGAGGATCGGCGTCTGGAATTCGGTGAAGCCCTGATCGAGCATGCGCCGGCGGATCGACGAAATCACTTTCGAGCGCAACACGATGTTGGCATGGACATGCTCGCGCCGAAGATCGAGGAAGCGGTATTTGAGCCGCGTCTCTTCGGGATATTCGGCTTCCATGTTGACGGGGAAAGGCAGCGGCTCGGCCTCCGAGATCACATCCATGGCCGCGATCTGCAGCTCGACCTCGCCGGTCGCGAGCTTCGGGTTGACCGTGTCGGCCGAGCGCTCCACCACTTTGCCGGTCACCGTGATGACGCTTTCAAGCTTCAAGGCGTCGGCCGCGGCGAACAGCGCGCTCGCGATATCGATTACGCATTGCGTGACGCCGTAATGGTCGCGCAGATCGATGAACAAGAGCTGCCCGTGATCGCGCTTGCGGTGGACCCAGCCCGAAAGCCGCGCGGTCACGCCCGCGTCGGCGAGCCGCAGCGCGCCGCACGTATGGGTTCGGTACTCGTGCATGGGGCGGCTGATTCGCGAACCCGCGCGCATTTGTCAAGCGCGGGCGGGCACCGGCCTTACCATTTGAGGCGCTGCAGCGCCGCCTCCGCCGCCACGCGGTAGATCGGATCGGGGCGCAGCCTGTCCTCGCGCAGCAGCGTCTCGGTCAGCTTGATCGCGTGATCGTCGCCGTTCTCGACCGCGCGGCGGGCGAGATCTTGCGGCGTCGATGCCGATGCGGCGGTCTCGGGCGGCGGCGCGGCAAGCGGCCGCACGACCCGCGCGGCGATCGACGCGCTCACGCGCCAAAGATGGGCATAGACGGCGCCCCGCTCTTCCGCCTGCGTGTAGGGCAGCAGGTCCCGCATCGACACGGGCGCGGTGATGCAGTGGATGAGCTGGATCATCGGCACGATCTTCAGCTCGGCATGCGCCACCAGGATGCGGGCGAAGCACGCGCCGTGCCGGCTGATCGCGGTGTCGATGTCGGATTCCTCGGCCAAGCCGTCGATGGCGGCGAGATCGCCGCGCAAGTCGGGCGCTCCTGTCGTCTGCACGAACGTCGCGGCCCAATAGGCAAGGCCACGCGCAAGCTCGTCGCGCTCGAGCGCCGACGGGGCCGCGCCTTCGGGAAACGCGCGGACCGCATGCGCGGTCCGGATCAGCCCGTGAGTGAGACCGCCGGCATAGCCCGGGATCAGGATCGGCAGCCACGATCCCAGAACCTCCTGCCACGGCCGTTCCGCCAGCGCGCGGCGGAAGAAACCGAGCCAATCCGTGACGCGCTTCGTCGCGCCAAGCGCGTCCCGCCAGGCGCCTTCGTCGCCGCCCTCGATCGGCGCCGAGGCCGGCGGCGCCGGGATGTGGCGCCGGTTCTTCTCCGCGCCCTCGACCCACGGCAGCACCTCGTCATGGAAGCCCAAGGTGCTGATCGTCTCGGCGACCATGGTGCCGTGCTCGGCAAAGCCCGGCTCCATCGTGAAGCCGACGCCGGAAAGGCGCTCGAGCGCGCCATTGATCGCGTTCTGCCGCGTCAAGCCCATGGCGACCTCCTCCTTGATATTTGAACAGAGTTACTCTATTCAATAGATATGATGGAGTCAATTGCCAAACCCGATGTCCGCCGCTATGTCTCGCCCCGCCGCCGGCAGCAGGCGGACGAGACCCGCCGCCGCATCACCGCTGCGGCGCGGCGCCTGTTGGGGCGGAACGGCTATGACGCGACGACGATCGCCGAGATTGCCGGCGAAGCGGGTGTCGCGACCCAGACCGTCTATGCCGCGTTCGGCTCGAAGCAGGGGATTCTGAAGGCGCTCATCGACCGGGCGATCTTTGGCCTCGCTTATGACCGGCTGGTCGCTGAGGCGCTGGCCGAGGAGCGGCCGGCCGATCGCCTCCGCGGCGCGGCCAGGATCGCCTGCGAGATCTACCGCTCCGAGCGCGCCGAGCTCGAGTTCCTGCGCGGCGCCGGCGTGGTGGCGCCGGAAATCAGCGCGATCGATCAGGACCGCGAGCGTCAGCGCTTTGAGACGCTCGCGGCGATGATCGACCTGCTCGACGCGGCGCGCGCGCTTGCCCCCGGCCTTGCGCGCGCCAAGGCCCACGACGTCCTTTTTGCGCTCACCGCCCGCGATCTCTACCGCACCCTGGTCGTGGATCGGCACTGGACGCCGGAGCGCTATCAGGACTGGCTTGGCGACGTGCTGGTGACAGAGTTGCTTGGTCCCAACGGCATCTAAGGCGTCCAGCCACGCTCTTTCATGCATTGGGAGAACAGGACCGAGCGGATGGCCCCGTTGCGGTCGGTAAGGCCCGAGCCCGAAAACGGGCTGCTCGACGGCACGCAGCCGCGATTGGTGCAGGAATATCCCGGCGCGTTCGCCCCCGGACCCGCGTCGGCCAGCGAGCTCATGTCGAGCGGCGCCTGGTAGAGCGCCCGCTGATTGCAGAGCGATTCGTCGGCCGCAAGCTGGTCCGGCGTGGCACCGGGCTTGGTCCAGGTGCTGCACCCCGCCAGCAGGAAAACCGCGAAAACCAGGACTCTTGGCATTTTCGGGGCCCTACGGTTATGTGCTACAGCCCCCCACGCAACGAGTGTATAGCACGCGGACATGACCCCCCAACCTTCCCCGCCGACCCTGATCGACACGAGCGCCGAGCTCGCCCAGTTCTGCCGCCGGCAGGAAGAGGCGCCCTTCGTCACGATCGACACCGAGTTCATGCGCGACCGCACCTATTGGCCGGTCCTGTGCCTCGTGCAGATCGCAGGGCCGGACGAGGCGGCAGCGCTCGACCCGCTCGCCAACGGCATCGATCTCGAGCCGCTTTTGGCGCTGATGCGCAACGAGGGCGTGCTGAAGGTGTTTCACGCGGCGCGGCAGGATATCGAGATTTTCTTTCATCTGATGCGGGCGGTGCCGGCGCCCGTCTTCGACACCCAGGTAGCGGCGATGGTGTGCGGCTTTGGCGATTCCGTCAGCTATGAGACCTTGGCGAGCCGCCTCGCCGGTGCGCAGATCGACAAATCCTCGCGCTTCACCGACTGGTCGCGCCGGCCCCTGACCGAGCGGCAGCTGCGATACGCGCTCGACGACGTCGTGCCGCTGCGCCGGGTCTACCAGAAGCTCGTGCAGCGCCTCGATTCATCCGGCCGCGAATCGTGGCTCGAGGAGGAGATGGCCGAGCTGACCGATCCCGCAACCTACCGGCTCGATCCCGCGGGGGCCTGGCGCCGGCTCAAGGTGCGCAGCAACAACCGCCGCCTTTTGGCTCTGGCGCGCGAGCTCGCAACGTGGCGCGAAGAGACGGCGCAGCGGCGCGACCTGCCGCGCGCGCGCGTCCTGAAGGACGAGCAGCTTCTCGAGATCGCCGCGCACGCGCCCAAGAGCGTCGACGATCTTGCCCTCGCGCGCGGGCTTGGCCGCGGCTTTGCCGAAGGGCGGTTCGGCACCGAGATCCTCGACGTGGTGGCGCGCACCTTGGCGATGCCGGCCGGCGACTATCCGCTTCCGACCCCCCGGAACGAAGCGCCCCCGGGACTGGGTCCGCTTGTCGATCTATTGCGCGTGCTCTTGAAGATGCGGTGCGAGGAAAACGACGTCGCGCAAAAGCTCGTCGCCGACGCGGACGACCTCGAGCGCATCGCCGCCGACGACCACGCCGATGTGCGCGCCTTGAGCGGCTGGCGCGCCGAGCTTTTCGGCCGCGATGCGCTCGACCTGAAGCACGGCCGGCTCGCGCTTACCGCCGCCGGCAAGCGCATCAAGCTGGTGCGCCTCGCCGAGGCGGACGCTGCGCAATAAGAACAGGCGCGATCCTTCGCCTATCGTCTCCGCGTCACACGGCGACGGTAGAGGCCAAGCGCCGCGAGGCCGGCGCCGAGCAGAGCGAGCGATGACGGTTCGGGTACGGAGGTGGGCAGGCCCGGGGTCATCACCGAATCAGAACATGTGATCGTTGCGCCGGTTCCTGTTTGGGTACAGGTTTCGGAGATCGAGGCCGTTTGGCCGAGGAAGCCAAAGCCGCTGGTATCGCCGGTCACCGACCCATTGAATTGTTCGGAGATGCTGCCGTTCGAGGAAGCGCCGGTCGGGACCAACACCGCCGACGAGATTTCCGAGAACGTCAAGACCAGGTCACCGGCCGTTATCGTGAAGTCATCGGCACCGGTCACGGTGCTGAGGGTGAGCGTGCTGAAAGACACCGCTTCACCCGTGGTGATCCCCGCTTCTGTGCCGGTGGTTGGCGTGGCGATGCCGCTGACCACCTCGTCGCTCGGGATGGTCTTGCTTGTCGTGGTCGCTTCGATATTGCCCGTGTTCACGGTGTAGGTGCCGATCCCCGAGATCCCGAACGACAGCAACGGGTCCAACGGGTCGGCGAAAGCTGCACCCGAAACAGCAATGGTGGCGGAGACCACGGCAGATAGGAGGATCACCCTCGTCATTTTTGACTCCCCATCAATGAGTGGCTAGATCCGCCAGTCTTCACCCCATAAGTATCTAGCGAGTCCAACCTAACTAACAACAAATTAATATGCAATTTGTGAGCCATATTCAGACTCTTAACAGAGTCAAACACTTGTTAGCACGCCGCTATCTGCCTGTAAGATTCTCTGACGACTCAATAACTGGACGATTGTGCCGATGAATGTGCAAGGAAACCGACTTATTATTTACTATCTATTTACAAGATGGACATGTATCCTTACCGGCCGGACATCATTCGATGCGCCCTGGCGCTAGCACGTGAATGGAATGCAATGTTCTGGAGCGGCGTTTGCTACGCGCGGCGGCGCCCCAATGGCGCCTGTAAAATTTCCCGACAGGCGCGCCGGCCGCGCGCGGGGAGCAAAGGTCGGCGGCGCGAGGTGGGTCGGATTGACCGGATGTTTTGGGCGGAGAGGACCGAGATGCCGGCAGTCTAAACGCCGCGCACCTCGGTGCGACGCGCCATGGCCCGGCCCAAGGCCTCGAGGCGGCGCTCCACGGCCTCGCCATAGCGGCCGGCGCTCGCTTGGGTGAAGGAAAGCGTCAACGCGCCGTCGCTCAAGCTCAGCATGACGCCGCTAAGGAGCGAGGGGACGCCGCCCGAGATCGTGTATCCCAGACGGAACGCAAGCCCGGCGATGCGCGCCGTTGCCAACCCTTCCTCGTCGAGAAGCTCGAGCGGTGCCGCCAGCTCGACCCCGCCCCGGCCGCCATAGCGCGCATGGAGCGCCAGCGCGAGAAAGGCGCGCTCCACATGGCTGATCCCGTAGAGCGGCATATAGAGCGCGTGGCGCGTCGCCTGCTCGGCGCGATAGTCGGGATGCTCGGACCAGGCAATGTCGGACAACAGCGCCGCGGCGCGACGCAAACGCTGCCGCGGCGCCGGCTCTTTCGGGAAAAGCGGCGCCGTCCACGCGTGAAGCGCGTCGCCCATGATGGCGAGGCGCGGATTGCGCTCCGATTCTTCCGTGCAAGCAGCGATCAGCGGATCGACGCGCTGTTCGCTGGCGCCCAAGAGGCTGTAGAGATGGCCTTCGCGCAACCCGCCCGCCGAGAACACGAGCGCCTTGGGCTCGAGCCGGCGCAGCAGCCGCAGCAGGATGCGGGCCGCCAACGGCACCACCTCGAGCCGCTTCTTCGAAATGGTGCTGATCCGCTCGAGCGATCGGCGGGACTGGCGTGCGACCAGGTCCAGATATTTCTCGGCCTCGATGCGCGGCAGGGTATAGGCCTGAACGATGTGGAGCGGATATTGCGACTGCTCCATGTGGAGCCGGGCGAGCGCGCGCCAGGCGCCGCCCACCGCGTAAAAGCTCTGGTCCGGCACGCGGGCGAGGAAGGGTACGCTCGCCAGCCCTTTGTCGATCGCGTCCTTGAGACGGCGCTCGTCATCGGCAATCGCTTGCAGACGCAAAGGCCCGATCGGCAGGGTCGCGGCGGCGCCGGCGCGGCCCTTCGCCAGCGGCACGAGCTCGACGCTGCCGCCGCCCAGATCGCCCGCGATGCCGGTCGCCTCGGGAATGCCGGAGAGCACGCCCATCGCCGACAGCTTCCCCTCTTCGGCGCCTGTGAGCACGCGCACGCGCACGCCAAAGCGGCGCTCGATCTCGGCGGCAAATTCCGGCCCGTCGGCGGCGTCCCGCACCGCCGCGGTCGCGAGCACGTCGAGGCGCGCGACGCCGATCGAGCGGGCAAGCGCGATGAAACGCTGCAGATTGACGCGGGCGAGCTCGACCCCTTCGGCGTTGAGGCGCCCCGTGTCGCTCAAGCCGCGGCCGAGCCCGCACAGCACCTTCTCGTTGAGCAACATGCGCGCGGCGCGGCGCACACCGTCATAGACGACGAGGCGAAGGCTGTTCGAGCCGATATCGATGACCGCGACGCAGGTGCGGCGCGCGGACTCCGGGCGCAGCGCCTCGACGCGGCTTTCCGGGCTCAGGACTCGGCCCTTTCAGCGATGAGGCGCGGGGCCCGCCGCGTGCGGTGAAGCGCGCTGCCGCGGCCCGAAAGGCTGGGGTTGGTCATGAAATAGGTATGCGCGCTGAACCCGTCGGAGAAGGGGCTGACGCGATGATAGACGCCGTCGGCGTCGAGCCGCCAGCTTTGCGCCTCGTCGGCAAGCGTGTGGACCATGATCTCGTCGAGCACCTGGCTGTGCACCGTTGCGTTCTCGATCGGCACCAGCGTCTCGACCCGCCAGTCGAAGTTTCGCGTCATCCAGTCGGCCGACGAGATGAAGACGAGAGCCTGCGGCGAGGGAAGCTTGCAGCCATTGCCGAAACAGACGATGCGGCCATGCTCGAGGAAGCGGCCGATCAGCGACTTCACCCGGATATTCTCGCTGAGCCCCGGGACCCCCGGCCGCAAACAGCAGATGCCGCGCACCACCAGCTCGATATGGACCCCGGCCCGCGAGGCATGATAGAGCGCGTCGATCATCGCGGGATCGACGAGCGCGTTCATCTTGGCCCAGATATGGGCTGGCCGGCCGGCACGCGCGTGCTCGATCTCGGCGTCGATGAGCGTCATGAGGCGCTGGCGCAGCGTGACCGGCGCCACCGCGATCTTCTCGAGCGCCGCCGGCGTCGCGTATCCGGTCATGTAGTTGAAAAGCCGCGCCGCGTCGTTGCACAGCGCGGGATCGCCGGTGAAGAACGATAGGTCGGTATAGACCTTCGCCGTGTTGGGGTGATAGTTGCCGGTGCCGTAATGCACGTAGGAGCGGATCGATCCCGCCTCGCGCCGCACGATCAGCGACACTTTGGCGTGCGTCTTCAGATGCACGAACCCGTAGACGACCTGCACGCCCGCGCGCTCGAGATCGCGGGCCCAGCGGATGTTCGCCTCTTCGTCGAAGCGGGCCTTGAGCTCGACGAGCGCCGTCACCGACTTCCCGGCCTCGGCCGCATCGATCAGCGCGCGCACGATCGGGCTGTCGTCGCTGGTGCGGTAAAGCGTCTGCTTCACCGCGACGACCGAAGGGTCGCGCGCGGCCTGGCGCAGGAACTGCACCACCACGTCGAAGCTCTCGTAAGGGTGATGGACGATGATGTCCTTCTGCCGGATCGCGGCAAAGCAGTCGCCGCCGAAATCGCGGATGCGCTCGGGGAAGCGCGCGTTGTAGGGCGTGAAGACGAGGTCGCGCCGATCATCGACAATGAGCTGCCGCGTGTCGGCGAGCCCCAGAAGCCCGTCGAGCGCGATCACGTCGGCGGGCGAGACGTCAAGCCGCTCGGTCAGGAAGAGCCGCAGGTCCTCGGGCATGCCCTCATCGACGAGGAGGCGGATCACATGGCCGCGCCGGCGCCGCTTCAGCGCGGACTCATAGACCCGCACCAGATCCTCGGCTTCTTCCTCGAGCTCGACCTCGCTGTCGCGCAGGATGCGGAACATGCCGCTTCCCGCGATGACGAAGCCCGGGAAAAGATGATCGAGATGAAGCGTGATGAGCTGCTCGAGCGGCAGGAACCGTGCCGGCCTGCCTTGCAGGCGGATGAAGCGCGGGATGGTACCGGGGATGAGCAGCAGCGCGTCCTTGCGCTCGCCGTCGTTCTTGCGCTCGAGCTGAAGCGCCAGCCCCAGGCCTAGATTGCCGACGAACGGGAACGGATGCGCCGGATCGATGGCGAGCGGGGTCAGGACCGGAAACACCTCGCTCATGAAGCGCTGCGACAGGAACGCCTCTTCCTCGGGCAGAAGGTCGGCCGGTCCCACCACCGCGACGCCGACTTCGGCCAGATCGCGGCGCAGCGTACGCCAGGTTTCCTGCTGGTCGCGCATCAGCCGCCCGGCGCGCTCGCTGATCGCGTCGAGCTGCTGCGCCGGCGTCAGCCCGTCTTGCGACGGGGCCGAGATGCCCGCCAGAACCTGGCCCTTGAGCCCGGCGACTCGGACCATGTAGAACTCGTCGAGATTGTTGTCCGAGATCGACAGGAAGCGCAGCCGCTCGAGCAGCGGGTGATGCGGGTTGTCCGCCTCGGCAAGGACCCGCTCATTGAAGGCGAGCCAACTCAGTTCGCGGTTGATGAAGCGGTCAGGCGCCTGCTCGCTTGGCGGCGCATCCGCGGCGCGTTGGGCTTCGGCCATCGGGCAGTCTCCATTCCCCGACCAGGGACGGTCAGTCTATAACACCCACATGAAAATATCATTTCGCCCGGAAGTTGTACGGTGAGACGGCTGTGGCTCCTGCGCCACGCCAAGGCGGCGCCGAGCGAGTCGGGCGAGGATCGCGGCCGGCCGCTTACCGGCAAAGGCGAGCGCTCGATGCGGGAGATCGGCGCCTGGGCCGCGGAACGGCACTTGGCGCCCGACCTGGTCCTTTGCTCGACCTCGGTGCGGACCCGGCAGAGCGCGGCCATCCTCCTGCCCTATCTCGAAGGCAAGCCCGAGCTGGCGTTCGAGGACGGGCTTTACCTTGCCGACATACCGGCGCTCCTCGAACGGCTCCGGCAGGTCGATGACGCGTGCCAAGGGGTGATGGTGGTCGGCCACAATCCGGGCCTCCACGCGCTTGCCATGATGCTGCTCAAGTCGGGCGCCGGGGCGCTTGCGCGCAAGCTCGCCGCCGGCATGCCCACCGGCACGCTCGCCGGCTTCTCGCTCGACGTGCCCTGGATCGGGCTCGGCCGTGGCGCCGGCAAGCTCGAGGCGCTGGTGACGCCCAAGGATCTGCAGGACGATTAGCCGAAGGCGGCGCTCAAGCCAGGTTGAACACGGCGAGCGAGTTGTCGCGCACGAGCTTGCGCCGGTCGGCGGCGCTGACGCCGTCGGTCGCCTTGGCCACGAACTCCTGCGACCGGGGCCAGGTCGAGGCGAAATGCGGATAGTCCGACGCCCACATCAGGTTCTCGACGCCGATCTCGTTGCGCATCGGCACCGCCTCCGGCTCGTCGATGAAGCCCACGAACACTTGCCGCCGGAAATACTCGCTGGGCTTTAGCGACAATTTCGTCGGCCAGGTCTCGACCTGGAGCGAGCGCGTCCCGGCCCTTGCGGCGCGGTCCATGCGCGCGAGGAACGGCGGGAACCAGTCGATCCCGTTCTCGGCGCTGACGAGCTTCAGGCGCGGAAACCGCTCGAGCACGCCCGAGCCGATCATGTGCGCGAGCGTGCGCTCCGCTTCGTGGTGGAGCAGCACGCCGAAGAGTGTCATGGCCGGGTCCCAATAGGCGATCGAGAGCCGGCTTTCGCCCGCCCCGGTGATGGCGTGGAGCACCACCGGCAGGCCCATCTCCTGCGCCGCGGCCCAGATCGGATCGTAAAGCCGCAGGCTGTAGGGGCGGTCGGGCGGCGGCGACAGCGCGATCATGATGCCCTTGTGGCCCAGCTTCGCCGCGCGCTCGATCTCGCGCACCGCCTCGGCCGGATCCTCGATCGAGATGAGCGCGAGACCCACGAGGCGCCGCCGGTCATGGCTGACATAGTCGCCGAGCCAGTCGTTGTAGGCGCGGAACACCGCGCGCTGCAGGTCGGCATCCTTGAGCCAGAACAGGCGGAATCCCAAGGTCGGATGCAGCACCTCGCCATCGACGCCGTCGAGATCCTGATCCTTGAGCCGCGCCGCGGGGTCCCAGCCGCCGGGAAGCGCGTCCGCATATTTGGCCGCGCGGATCTGCTCGCCCGCCTTGTCGCCATGTTTGCCGCCCGCCGCCGAGGCGAGCCCCACCGAGACGGGATGCGGCGGAAACCCCTCATAGATGAGAAAATCCTGCAGCCGCCCATCCTTCTCGCGCGTGTCGACAAAGGGCGCGCGATAGGAATAGCGCTTGTCGATCCGCTTCTGCCAAAGGTCAGGCGGCTCGCTAACATGGGAATCGCCCGAAAACAATTTGTAGTCGGTCATGGGCACCCCTCGCCTCAAGGAACGATGGCGAGCGTGCGACTGACGCGCCGTGGAGTCAACGCGGGAGGTTCCCGGCACCGCGCGGCCGTCGAGGCAATCGCCTTGACATATTGACGCAAAGTGAATATGTCGTGACATATGGCTGAACGGACCACGGTGCGTCTCCCGGCGGAACTTCTGAGCCGCGCAAAGCGCAAGGCGGCTGCGGAGGGACGGACGCTCACCTCGCTGATCGCGGATGGGCTGCGCCAGATCGTCGCCGGACAAACGATGCAAGTGAAGAACCGCGTCATGCCGCGCGTAAGCAAGGCAAGGCCCGGCTTGATGCCAGGGATCGATCTTGAGGACCTGTCCACTCTTCAGGATCGTGAAGACCGCGACTACGTCCGACGTATGGGCAGTGCTCGGTGATCCTCCCGGATGTGAACGTCCTCATCTATTCGTTTCGCAGGGAAGGTCCCCATCACGAGACGTGCCGCCGATGGCTCGCGGGAATCGTTGCCGGCGACGAGCGATTTGGTGTTTCGCCCATGGCCTTGTCCGCCGTGGTGCGGATCACGACAAATCCTCAAGCGTTCCGGATGCCGAGTGCGACCGAGGAGGCGTTCGGGTTCTGCAACGACATTCTCCGACTTCCCCATTGTGAGATCGTCGAACCCGGCGAACGGCACTGGGACATCTTCCGCAGACTTTGCGTCGAGACAAAGACGCGCGGGCCACGCGTCACCGACGCATGGTTCGCCGCTCTGGCGATCGAATCGGGGTGCGAATGGATCACACTCGACCGCGATTTCGCCCGGTTTCCGGGCCTCAAATGGCGCGTGCCGAACCATTAGCAGAGACGGTACTCCCGTGATCGCGGCCAGCATCGCATCGACTCGCGGTGCGCCCGTCGATTAGGCTCTTGCGAATGAGCGGCATGGGAGGCGCCCGATGAACGCAGAAGACTATGTCGACCGCGCGCGCGGCCTGGCGCCGCTTTTGGAAAAATCGGCGCCGCAGATGGAGCGCGAGCGGCAGCTCACGGACGAGGTGGTGGCGGCGCTGCACGATGCGGAGCTTTATCGCCTTCAAGTGCCGCGCTCGTTCGGGGGCGCGGAATTGCCGCCCGCCGATTTCGTGCGTGTCATCGAGGAGATTGCGAAGGCCGATGCCAGCACGGCCTGGTGCCTTGCGCAAGCGGGCGGCTGCGCCACGGCGGCGGCCTATCTCGATCCCGCCGTCGCGCGCGCGATTTTCGGTCCGCGCGACGCGGTGGTGGCCTGGGGTCCGCCCAACCGGACCGGCCGCGCGGTGCCGGTCGATGGCGGCTATATCCTCAACGGCCGCTGGGAATTCGCGAGCGGCAGCCGCCAGGCGACCTGGCTCGGCGCGCACGCGGCCCGCGTCAATCCCGACGGCAAGACCACGCCCGGCACACCGCAGCGTCTGACCGAGCCGACCTTCCTCTTTCCGCGCGCGAGCGCCGAGATCATCGACACGTGGCGTGTCATCGGCCTCAAAGCGACCGGCAGCGACACCTATGCGGCAAAGGACTTGTTCGTGCCGGCGACCCACATGCTGCAACGCGACGATCCCGCGACGCGACGCGAAAGCGGGCCGCTATACCGCTTCACCAATTTCCAGCTTTACGCAGCGGCGTTCGCCGGCGTGGCGCTCGGCATCGCGCGCGCGGTGCAGGACGAATTCCTGGCGCTGGCGCGCGAGAAGACGCCCTTCATGTCTCATTCGAGCCTGCGCGACAACGCCTCGATCCAAAGCCAGGCGGCATTGACGGAGGTGCAGCTTCGCCAGGCGCGGCTTTTCCTCCTCGACACGCTCGGCGCGGCTTATGACGAAGCCGAACGGCGCGGCGAGATCAGCCTCGACCGGCGGCTCGCGCTGCGCATGGGCGCCACCGCCGCGATCCATCAGGCAAGGGACGTGGTCGATGCCTGCTATCTCGCGGCGGGCGCCACGGCGATCTTCGAGGACAACCGGTTCGAGCGCCGCTTCCGCGACATCCACGCCGTCTCCCAGCAGGCCCAGGCCCGCACCCTTCAGCTCGAGGCGGCAGGGCGGATTCTGCTTGGGTTCGAGGGGATGAGCTACGCGATTTAGGACCCGCCGCGGCGTTCAGGTGGTCTTGCGGCGATACCGGCGATAGACGCCAAACCCCAGTAGGGCGGAACCGAGGAGCATCAGCGAGGCGGGTTCCGGTACCGCGGCGGCGGTGACGGCGGGCGTGTAGTCGTAGGTGACCGTGCCCGAGAGCGCGCCATCGGTCGAAAAGGTGCTGTCATTGTCGGCATAGATGTCCAATTCCGGGATGACATTTCCGCTCCCGGTAAAGGCCGCGAGAGCGGTCGCACCGGTCAGGTCCGTGTCGGCGATATCGATGACAATGGGTCCCGGCGTGAAATTTTCTCCCGCGAGCTCGTCGCCCGACACAAACGGATTGAAATCCCACGACGGATCGCCTGTCAGCGTGCCCGACCCGCTGAGCGTGAACGAGACATCGTTCAGCGTGCCGATCGTCGGATCGAACAGCGCGAAAGCGGTGCCCGCGAGAAAATTGTCGGACATGCCCGTAAGGCTCGCGGCGGGACTGACGGTCAGCGAAAACGTTTCATTGATCGTGTCGGCCTTCGCGGTCTGCGTGGCGATGACGCCAGCGGCCAGGATCACACTTGTGGCGACTGCGCCCAGCAAACTCCGACCCATCAGATGACCCCCGGTTATCGTTGCACCATTCGGTCGATTTACGCAAAGATCGTGCCATAGACCTATCACATTGAATTTCCTTGGGTCACCGTGACCGTCGGGGCGGTCAGTGTATCATTTGTGAAACCGTGGCAGAGGCCCGCCTATGGAGGGGCACTTTTTGAGCGTACGATTTTGCTTGACATCGTACGTAAATTACGGTACAGATGGAAAGTTTAGGCTGCGAGGAAGGAGGATTTCGCGTCGGCGCGCCGATTATCAATTGTCCTGTTTTGCGCCGAGCGCTTCGCGCGCGAGCGCCAGGGTGACCGGGCCCTTCGCCGCCAGCGCGGCCCGGTCAAGCGCGGCGACGAGCGCGACGGCGGCGGCGCAGGAGCGCTCCATCCGCGCCACCAGAAAGTAGACGAGCTTGTCCTCGACGGCGAGCTGGCGGTCGGCGAACAGCTTGACCAGCAGCCCCGCCAACAGCGCGTCGTCGGGCTGAAGCAAAATCGCCACGGGCGCCGCCAAAAGCCGCGAGCGCAAATCGGCGAGCCGAATGCCCCAGCGCGACGGCGGCTCGCGCGCAAGGATCAGGAGGTGCCCACCTTGTTCGGCCAGGAGGTTGTAGAGGTGAAGGAGCGACTCTTCGTCGGCCGCATCGGCCCGGTCCAGCACGGCGACACGCGCCGTCAGGTCCGGAAGCGCCGCCGCCAGCCCTTCGGGCTCCAGCAGCACCGCGCCCGAGCGCGCCTCGAACACGCGGGCCAAGTGGCTTTTGCCGCAGCCGGCAGGGCCGGCCAGGACGAGGGCCGGCCCCGGCCATTGGGGCCAGCGGTCGAGCCACGCCACCGCGGCCTCGTTCGCCGGCGCGACCAGGAAATCGCCGCGGCCCGAGGCCGGGCGGCGCGGCGGCAGCGGCAGCGCAAGCTGCTCGGTCATGGCTTCGGGCCCGGATCGTAGAGCGGGCTGGCGAGATACCTCGCCAGCGCAAAGCGCACCAGCACGCCGACCACGGCCGCCGCCGGCACCGCGATCAACACGCCGAGGAGCCCGAACACGCTGCCGAACGCCAGGATCGCAAAGATGGTCCAGACCGGATGGAGATTGACCCGGCCGCCGACGATCCGCGGCGACAGCACATTGCTCTCGAGGAAATATCCGACCGCGAACACCGCCAGCACCGCCACGAGCCGCGAGCCCATGCCGAACTTGACGAGCGCCAGCCCCACGCCCAGCAACACGCCGGTCAGGATGCCGACGAACGGAACGAAGGACAGGATGCCGATGAGGATGCCCAGGATCACCGCGAAGTCGAGCCCCAGAAGCGTGAAGGCGATGCCGTAGAAGATCGCGTCGGCGACGCCCACCAGCACCTGCCCGTGGACGAACCCCGCCAAGGTCGCATCGATCCGGCGCACCTGCTCGCGGATCGTCTCGGCATGGCGGCGCGGCAGCCAGCGGTCGATGTCGGCGATCATGCGGTCCCAGTCGCGCAGCAGGAAGAAGGACACGACCGGCGTGACCAGCACGAGCGACAGGATGTTGGCAAGCGCCAGCCCGCCCGAGAACAGGCGCTCCAGCATCTGCGCCGCCCAGCCCAGCACCGAGGCCACCTGTGCTCCGGCAAGGTCGCGCAGCTTGGCGAGCTCTTCGGGCGGCAGCGACTGCTGCGCCGTCGCGAGCAGCGCCTCGATCTCGCTGCGACCGAACGCCACCGCATCGGGCGCGCGGCGCGCAAGCTCCGCCACCTCGAGCTGCAAGAGCGGCAGCAGCAGCGCCGCGACCAGCGCGATGGCCAGGAAGAACACCAGAAGGACGAGCCCCGATCCCGCTCCCCGCGGCACGTGCCGGCGCTCGAACCAGTCGACCGCCGGATCGAGGAAATAGGCGATCGCGCAACCCGCCACGAACGGCAGCAGAATCCCGCTCAGCAGGTCGAGGAGCAGAAGCAGGACGACCAGGCCGCCGAGCCAGAAGAGCCAAGCGAGGCGCACCATCCGCCTAGACGCTCTCGCTCGCCGGGCCGCGCGCCCAGCGGACCAGATAGCCTCCGCCCGACAACACCGTCGTCAGCGCCACGGCATAGGTGAGAATGGCGGTCGCGGCAAAGTCCGGAATCCCGAGCCCGAGCCTTCCCAGCACGAACGCGACCAGCGCGATCTGCAGCGCCGTGTTGAGCTTGCTGACCGCGAGCGGCCGGGTCGCGATCTCGTGCGCGACCGCGGACGCGAGCAGGAACCCGCCGACGATCAGGATGTCGCGGAACACGACCAGGATCACGAACCAGGCCGGCAGCAACCCGTCAATGCCCAGCGTCACGAACATGCTGACGAGCAGCATCTTGTCGGCGACCGGATCGAGCAGCGCGCCGAGGCGCGAACGCTGATCGAAGCGCTTGGCGATGTAGCCGTCGACCGCGTCCGACACGCCCGCCGCGACGAAGAGCCAGAACGCCGCCGTCATCGCGTCGACGAGCACAAGCCAGATCGCCAGCGGCACCGAGAGGAGCCGCCCCAGAGTGACGAAGTTGGCGATGCTCATGGTGGCGGCGAGGCGGCGCGCCGCTCCAATATCCAGTCGGGATCCTGTCCTTCGAGCGCCAGATCACGCTGGGCCAAGGCCGTGCGCAACTGATCCGTGTCGCCGACATAATGGATCTCGACGCGCGCCGCGGTCTTGTCGATCGACAGGAGCTCGCTTTTCTGGATCGCCGGCACGCCGACGAGCCGGTCGCGGACATCCGTGAAATGCTGCAGGTCGCCGGTGGGGATCGTCGCCACAAGGCTTGCGCTATGAGCGAAGTCGAGGATGTTCGCCTGTTTCCAGGAATCCTCGACCGCGTCGGCCGTGTCGGCGACGGCCGCGGCAAAGAGGGCGGCATCGCCTTCGTCCGGCGCCGCGGTCGTGGTCTTGCTCCAGCTCTGCGGCGGCGCCGCGCCGTTCGCGGCATATCGTGTCGCCGCGACCGCGAGCGTGTGCGGCGAGACCGAGGCATCGAGCGTCGCGACCGCGACGAGAACGTCATCGCCATTGTACCGCTGCGACACGGCGGCGATCTGCGCGGGATCGCCCTTGATGGCGGCGGCCGCGTCGATCGCCTGCACATCCTCGAGATCGCCGTTGGGCATGGCCAGCGGCACCAGCCCGGCGGGCGGTGGGTGGGCGTTCCACGCGTCGCGCCAGGGATTGGGGTCGTCCCACAGGACCGGTGCGCCCGCCCCTGCCGTCACCGGCAGCACGAGAAGCGCCTTGCTCGGCGTGTCCGCAAACGGGACGCCCGCATCGCGCAACAGCTTGCGCACCGCCTCGGGGCGGAATTTGAATGTGTAGCGCGCGAGATAGCGCACGCTCGATGTGTGCTCGTTCGCGACGGCGAAACTGCCGATGATCGCGTTGAGGCGCTCTTGGGTCGGCGCGGGAAGGCGCGCCCGGTCCGAGGCCAGGGTCAGCCGGTCGAGCATGATGGCATAAGCACGCTTCTCGCCATCGGCGCGCGCCTGTTCGCGGGCGAGATTGGCATTGGCGGCCGTCGCATCGACCGGCACCGCGGCGACGGTGAAGACGTCACGCCCGTCCGCCTCGGCAAGAGCCGGCGCCAAGAGCAGCAGCACAAGGCCCAGGACCACGTGCTTCGGCACCGCGCTCTCCTCCCTCGCGGGGCGTCTTAACCCAGAAGCGCGCGTGACGCCACACCCTCCGCCTCGCCACCCGCAAGCTCCTGCGCTAGGATTTCGGCCGAACCTTAGGGCACGAGGGCGGAATGGATCTTGGACTGCGCGGCAAAGTGGCCCTCATCACCGGGTCGAGCCGCGGCATCGGGCGCGGCATTGCCGAGACGCTCGCCGCGGAGGGCTGTCGCCTGATGTTGACGGGGCGCGATGAGGCGATGCTCGCCGAAAGCGCGGTGCAATGCGGCAGGCTTGGAGCCGAGATCAGGACCATCGTGCTGGATCTCCGGCGCCCGGAGGCCACCGCCAAGCTGGTGGGCGCGGTGCGGGAGACGTTCGGCCGGCTCGATATCCTCGTCAACAATGCCGGCACGACGAGCCGCGGCGATTTCCTGAACCAAACCGAAGAGGAATGGCGCGAGGGCTTCGAGCTGAAGCTGTTCGCGCATGTGCGGCTCGCCCGCGCGGCGTGGCCGATGCTGTGCGAGACCAAGGGCTCGCTCGTGATGATCGGCGGTACGGCCGGCAAGCAGCCGACCGCCAACTCCATCATCGGTGCGTCGGTCAATGCCGCCATCAACGCTTTCTGCGTGGCGTTGGCGCAGCTTGGCAACGACGTCGACGTCCAGGTCAACGTGGTCAGCCCCGGTCATGTCGATACCGCCCGGCTGCAGCGTCGCATCGACGCGCGCATGAAGGAATCAGGGCTCGACGAGGCGACGGTGCGCGAGCGCTATGTCCGCCAACTGGGCGTAAGCCGGCTTGGTCTGCCAAAAGACGTTGCGGAGCTCGTGGCGTTCGTCGCCTCGCCGCACGGGCGGTGGATCCACGGCGCCGTCATCGACCAGCATGGCGGCCAGATCAATCCGATCTGACCCGCGGGGACCGGAGATCGGGCGATGATCATCGACGTCTACAACCACTTCATCCCGCAGCCCGTTTGGGACCGGTTCGGCGATCTGCTGCCGGGGCACATCGCGCCCACGGCATTTCGGCGCCTGCCGACATTGTGGGACATCGAGGCGCGGTTGCGGCTAGTCGATTCGTTCGACGGCCTGCAACAAGTGCTGTCGCTCGCCAATCCGCCGATCGAGATGATGGGGCCGCCCGACCGGTCGCCCGCGATCGCCCGTATGGCGAATGACGGCCTTGCGGCGCTCGTCGATAAATATCCCGATCGCTTTCCGGCCTTCATCGCCTCGATGCCGATGAACAATGTCGAGGCGTCGCTCGCCGAGATCGAGCGCGCGGTCGGCACGTTGGGCGCGCGGGGTATCCAGATCTTCACCAGCGTGCTTGGCGTTCCCCTTTCGGCGCCGCAGTTCCGCCCCATCTTCCGCGCCATGGCGGCGCGCGATCTGCCGGTTTGGATCCACCCGATCCGCGGACCCAATTTCCCCGACTTCGCAAGCGAGTCCGTATCCGAGGACGAGATCTGGTTCACCTTCGGATGGCCCTATGAAACAAGCGCGGCGGTGACGCGGCTCATTTACTCGGGGCTTTTCGACGAGTTGCCCGAACTCAAGATCATCACGCATCACATGGGTGGGATGATTCCTTATTTCGCCAACAAGATCGCCCTGGGATTCCGACAGATCTTCTTCGGCTCGAGCGACCGCAATCCGGTCGCCGAGGAGCGCGGGCTGAAGCGGGCGCCGCTTGACTATTTCCGCATGCTCTACGCCGACACGGCCTTGAACGGAGCGATCGGGCCAACCCGGTGCGGACACGATTTCTTCACCACGCCCCACTGCCTCTTCGCGACGGACGCGCCCTTCGACGCCGAGCGCGGGCGTGCCCTCATCGGCGGCACCATCACGGCGGTCAAAGCGCTCGAGATCGCGAGCGATGAACAAACGCGCGTGCTGGCCGGAAACGCCAGAGCGCTCCTGAAACTGCAAGAATGACCGAGGCCGGCAGAGGCGCCGCCTCGGTCATTTTTTTGATTCAATTCAGCCCGATCACCACTCGTGAATCACCCGGCGGGTCGTGCGTTCGACGACGACCGGATGGTTGTTGATGATGGTGTAACTGTACTGATCGGGGTTGTCGACCGTTACCGATTGCGGCAACGGATAGACCGTGACGGTGCTCGGCAGCTCCACGCCGACACTCGGCGTGATGCTCGGGTCAGTAACGGGCGCATAGTGTTCAGTCGTCGAATATTGGCGGATCATCGCGCCGTCATCGTTGCTCCAAGTCGTCGTGGTGGTGGTAGACGATTGCGCCGCCGCCATTCCGACGCTGGCCACAAGCACGGTCGCGGACATTAACGGAAGCAGAGAGGTCCTCATCACATCATCCTCCTCTAGGAAAAATGGACGAGATGAAACAGACGAGGACCACGCGAGGTTCCTTACCAAGGAAAACATCGCCCTGTTACCGCCGTTTGGTCAGATTCTGGCCACAGTCCCAGTAAACGCGACTGCCCTGCCGCTAGACGCAAAATATATCGAGCATGGTGGGAATGTAGTCGTTTTGCAGCACGATACGCTTGCGGGCGATGAGCCAGCCCCCCGAGGACGAGGATACGAGATCGTGCTCGTACAGACCGAAGAAAGCGTGGCTTTCCTCCGAACGTGGAAAGAATACGTGGCACGCCCACGAGGCGCGCAGGCGCAGCCGGTCTCCGGCATCGAGGACACGGACCCCGCTCACGATATGGGTCGTGCGCGGCAGCGGCATCGAGGCCGGCGAGCGGTTCGACCGGATCCGGTAGATGCGGTCTTCGAGCCCGGCGCGGCTTCCATAGTAGAAATGCGACAGCTCGCGCGTGGGGTCGGCCGTCAATGTGCCGTCGCTCTTCCAGGCCGGCATCCAGAATTCGCAATCGGCCGTGTAAAGCGCCAGCCATTCGTCCCAGCGCCGTTCGTCCAGCAGGATGGCTTCGTGCTCCAGCATATCCGCACCCTCGGTCCTGAGAGCGCGAGGATCGAGATTGCTGCGCCCGCTCACGCGTAAGGCGCTCTGCCGGCGAGCCCCGCCTCCATGAGGCGTCGCCATTCCCGATAGGCCGGCTGGAACTGTGTCTCGGGCCCGGTCTCGAACGTGCCGACGGCGCTTGCGGCTGGCGCAAGGCCAAGCCGCTGGGCATGAGGGTTGCCGCCGGGATGCAGTTCGACCTGACCCCGCGCGTATCCTTGGAGGAAGTCATAGCCCTTGGCCGCGGTACCGCGCTGGCACGTCTCGTAGACGACCGTGTCATCCGGCGTGGCGAGGCCCGTAGGGTTGAAGAAATCCTCGAACTGACGAAGGCGCCATGCGCGCAGCTCGGGCTTTTCCCCGATCGGCGCGAGGCAATAGCTCCGCATTTCGGTGCGATCCACCGCAAGCGGACGGAACGTGCGCAACATCAAGGTCATCGCGTCGGCGATCTGAAGATTGGGAAAGACCTGGATATTGCGCGCGCGCAGCATCCATTCGGCGCGCACCTCGCCAACTCGGCTTTTGACCTCGTCGATGGTGGGATAGATCGGGCGTTTTTCCGCCTCGGGCTGATCGGTCCAGAAGACTGAATGGCCATAGGGGAAACAGAACACGCCGGCCTCGCGGCGCGCGCGCTTGGCCCAATCGAACTGACGCGCGTCGAGATTGCCCTCGCCGGCGCGGCGGCGGCCTTGAATGCCGATGAAGCTGAGATGGGTGGTGGTGAGGTGGTAGGGATCGACGCCATTATCGAGCTGGAACTTCCAGTTGCCGCGATAGGTATAGGCGACCCGCCCGGGCACGAACTCCATGCCGTTCGGCCCTTGCTCCATGGCGAGGTCCAGGAACACCCGTATCTCGCCCAGGAACTCCTCG